>Ga0307378_10003421_pt1 | contig 23316 bp, 23 predicted proteins | sample UN1MG_FD_202238 | JGI IMG/M metagenome (GOLD analysis project Ga0307378, IMG submission 202238) | Soil microbial communities from Risofladan, Vaasa, Finland - UN-1 | ecosystem: Environmental > Terrestrial > Soil > Coastal area > Acid sulfate soil | place: Finland: Risofladan, Vaasa | collected...
ACGAGCCGGCCGACGATGGCTGGGATTCGCTCGGCGACCTCGATGCGCTTGCCACCGAAGTGCAGGACGTGCCGGCCCGGCGCATCATCACCAAGAACACCTCGCCCGATATCGGCTTCGACCGCTCGATCAATCCGTATCGCGGCTGCGAGCATGGCTGCGTCTATTGCTTCGCCCGGCCGACCCACGCCTTTCTCGGCCTGTCGCCGGGTCTCGACTTCGAGACCAAGCTGTTCGCCAAGACCAACGCGGCGCAGGCTTTAGAGCGCGAGCTGGCCGAGCCGAAATACCGCCCGCGCATGATCGCCATCGGCACCAATACCGATCCCTATCAGCCGATCGAGCGGCGCTACCGCATCATGCGCCGCATCCTGGAAGTGCTGAGCGCGGCCAACCATCCGGTCGGCATCGTCACCAAATCGGCGCTGGTGCTGCGCGATCTCAACATTCTCTCCTCTATGGCCGATCGCGGCCTGGTCAAAGTGGCGCTGTCGGTGACGACGCTCGACCACAAGCTGGCGCGGGCCATGGAGCCCCGGGCGAGCACGCTGGAAAAACGGATCGAGACGATCGAGAAGCTCAGCGCCGCCGGCGTGCCAACCTCCGTCATGGTGGCGCCGGTGATCCCCGGCCTCAACGACGCCGAGATGGAGCGTATTCTGGAGCGCTCGGCTGTCGCCGGCGCCGGCGAGGCCGGCTATGTGCTGTTGCGGCTGCCGCTGGAGATCGGCGATCTCTTCACCGAATGGCTGGAGACCAACTGCCCGGACCGGGCAAAACGCGTGTTGTCGCTGATGCGCCAGACCCGCGGCGGCAAGCTTTACGACGCCAAATGGGGCGGACGCATGGAGGGCGACGGGCCTTATGCCTGGATGATCGGCCGCCGCTTCGAAATGGCCGCCAAGCGGCTCGGGCTGAACACAGAGAAGCTTCAGCTGCGCACCGATCTGTTCACGCCCCCGGCCCAGGCGGGCCAACAGCTCCGCCTGTTCTAGGCGCCTTTTCCACAAGCGCGGGCGTTTCCTTCCCCGTGGCCGTTGCCAAGCGCGCACGGTATGCGCGACAGTTCGGTCCATGGGCCTTCCCGCACGCGCCATTTCCACGCCGATCCTGCCGAGCTTCGACCTCGAGGCGGAGATGATGGATCAACACCGGATGCCGGTCGCCGGCATCGACGAGGCCGGCCGCGGTCCCTGGGCCGGACCGGTGGTGGTCGCCGCGGTGATTCTCAATCCCGACCGCATTCCCGAGGGCCTCAACGATTCGAAGCTGCTCACGGCGGACGCCCGCGAGGACCGCTATGCCGAGATCATGGCCACGGCCTGCGTGGCCATCGCCATCGGCCAGGTCCGGCGCATCGACCGCGACAATATCTTGCAGGCGAGCCTGTGGGGCATGCGGGCGGCGTTCCGCGGTTTACAGGTGCCGGCCGCGACGGCCCTGATCGACGGCAATATGATCCCGAAGCGCTTCCCCGGCAAAGCGCGCGTGATCGTCGGCGGCGACGGCATCTCGTTGTCGGTGGCGGCCGCCTCCATCATCGCCAAGGTCACCCGCGACCGGATCATGGTGAAGCTGGCCCGACGCTATCGCCGCTATGGCTGGGAAAGCAATAAGGGATACGGCACGCCGGAACATGCTCGCGCCGTCAAGGCGCATGGGGTGTGCCCCCATCACCGGCGCTCGTTCAGCCCCATCGAGCGGGCGATAAGGATCATGGAACGCCGCGGCGAACCCTTCGCCGAGGGCGAAGACTAGCGGTCCTTGGCTATCCAGTCGGCAATGCGGCCAGCGATCGTCTTGGCACCCGGTTCCAGCAGCAGCATATGGGCGTGACCTTTGAGCTCCCAGAACGGAGCCCCAGGATAGGCGCTCGCCGTGGCCCGCGCGGTCTCGATGGACACGATGCGGTCGTCCGTCCCAGAGAGGCACAGAACCGGACAGCGGATGGCACTCGTCTCGACTGACGTGGCCCCGGTCTGATCGAACATCCATATGAACAGCTCGAACAAAGCGCGGCCGGACTCCGGGCCTAACAGATCGAATACCCTGCGCTGCTCCTCGGCCGGCAGTCGGTTGAGCGTGTAGTGGCAGGCCAGATTGAAATTCGGGTCGATGACCCGCGTCCAGAACGGCCCAATCGACATCAAATCCTGGCCGAGCTGCTTCTCCGGCCCGGTCGGCGGCTCGATGCCGGCGCGCGGCGCGGGGCTCGACAGAATCAGCGCCTCGGCGAGATCTTCCGACGCCAATTGCTGGGCAATCACCGCGCCCATGGAATGGCCGAGCAGGATGGGCCGCTCCGGCAGCGCCTTCACAAACTCCGCCATCTGCGCCCGGTAATCGGCCATGCCCATGCCGACGAGTAATTCTTGCGCGTCCGCCTTGGCCGCGCCATGGCCGATCAGATCGGGCGCATGGCAGGTGAGCCCACGCGCCTCGAACAATTCCTTGAACTGATCGAAGCACCAGCCGCCGCAATTGGCCCCGTGCAGCATGACGATATCTTTGGCCATCAATGCTCTCCTGCCTCTGCCCTTGCGATGCCCCAGAGCCGGTTAAGGCCGCCTTTACCGTAGTCCGCCAGCATGTCCCCCGTCCCGCCCTCCAGCGGCGGGCCGAGTTCAGTATCTGCGTAACAAGAAAGTGGTGGCATGGCTGTGGGGGAAACCGGGGGCGCACGCCTTCCGCGTAACAAGATTATTGTCGGCGATTGTATCGAAGAGCTGTCGCGCCTGCCGGAAGCAAGCGTCGACCTCGTCTTTGCCGACCCGCCCTACAATCTCCAGCTGAACAACGAGTTGTTCCGCCCGGACAACAGCCGCGTCGACGCGGTCGACGACGATTGGGACAAGTTCGGCAGCTTCGGCGCCTATGACAGTTTTACGCGCGACTGGCTCGCCGCCTGCCGCCGCGTGCTCAAACCCAATGGCAGCCTGTGGGTGATCGGCAGCTATCACAATATTTTCCGCGTCGGCAGCATTCTCCAGGATCTCGGCTATTGGGTCCTCAACGACGTGGTCTGGCGCAAAACGAACCCGATGCCGAATTTCCGGGGCCGCCGTTTCACCAACGCGCATGAGACGATGATCTGGGCCTCGATGGGGCCGAAGGCGAAATACACGTTCAACTACGAAGCCATGAAGTCGCTGAACGAAGACTTACAGATGCGCTCCGATTGGCTGCTGCCGATCTGTTCCGGTGGCGAGCGGCTGAAGCAGGATGACGGCCGCAAGACCCATCCCACGCAGAAGCCCGAGGCGCTGCTCACCCGCGTGATCCTCGCCTCCAGCCATGTGGGCGATGTGGTGCTCGACCCGTTCTCCGGCTCCGGCACGACCGCAGTCGCGGCCAAGCGGCTGAAGCGCGCCTTTATCGGCATCGAACGCGAGGAGAGTTATGCGGATGCCGCGATAGCACGGCTCAAGGGCGTGAAGCCGCTCGATGCATCCTCGCTGCAAGTGGCCAAGGGCAAGCGCGGCGAGACCCGTATTCCCTTCGGCGCGCTGGTCGAGCTAGGGCTGATCTCGCCGGGCACCGCACTTTACGACCCGGCTGCGCGCCACGAGGCCAAGGTGCGCGCCGACGGCTCCATCGCCTGCGACGGCGCGCAAGGCTCGATCCACAAGATTGGCGCCCATGTGCAAGGCGCCATGGCCTGCAACGGCTGGACCTTCTGGCATTACGAGAAGAATGGCGCGCTCAAGCCGATCGACGATCTGCGCGCGACGGCGCGCCAGAGGCTCGTGCCCCAAGCTTCTTAGCCGCCCGCGCTTCAGCCTCGAAGGCGTGCGCGAGCACTTTGCGCATCACCGACGGCAGCGCCGCGCCTGACAGTTCGCGGCGCTTAAACCAGCGGCAGCGCTCGCCTTGCGCCGCCTCGGTGAGAACCGCGCCGTCGCCGACCTCGGCGTAGTAGACGGTGAGCTCCAAATGAAAATGGGTGAAGGTGTGCTCGACGAGACCGGCGACCTTGTTCCATTCAGCGTCGACGGGCGCGTGGTTCGCCACCGCGGCACCGCTCGGCTTGGTCTCGCCCCACGGCGTTGATGGCACCTCCAGCATGCCGCCGAGCAGGCCTTTGAGAGGCCGCTCGCGCAACAGCACCGCGCCGTCGGATCGCACCACAACGAAGGCTGCGCCGCGCCGCGTCGGGCGCTCGGCTTTCGCCGCGCGATAAGGCAGCATCTCGGCGAGACCTTCGGCGCAAGCGCGGCAGCCGGACGTGAGCGGGCACAGGCCGCAGGCCGGGCGGCGCGGGGTGCAGAGCGTGGCGCCAAGATCCATCATCGCTTGCGCGTAGTCGCCGGCGCGCTCCACCGGCGTGAGGGTCTCGGCCAGGGCCTTGATCTCCGCCTTGGCGGCCGGTAGCGGCGTTTTCATTGAGAACAGCCTGGCGACCACGCGCTCGATATTGCCGTCGACCGGGGTGGCGCGCTCACCAAAAGCAATGGCGGCGATGGCCGCTGCCGTATAGGCGCCGATGCCGGGAAGCTTGCGCAACGCCGCTTCGGTCTCGGGGAAAGCGCCGCCATGCTCGCCGGCGAGCACCCGGGCGCAGGCATGCAGGTTGCGGGCGCGGGCGTAATAGCCAAGCCCGGCCCACTCGGCGAGCACCTCGCCCAGCTCGGCACGGGCCAGCGACATCACATCCGGCCAGCGGCGCAGGAAGGCGGCGAAGCGCGGCATGACCGCCTTGACGGTGGTCTGCTGCAGCATGATCTCGCTGAGCCAGACTTTGTACGGGTCCTGATGAGAGTCCTGGCTGGTCTCAGGCCTCGCGCGCCACGGCAGCACGCGGGCCTCGCGGTCGTACCAAGCCAGCAGCGCCTCGGCGACGCTGCAATTCTGCATGTGGCTTCCTTGCATAAGTGCCATTCGCGCCGCCTGCCTCCTGTCCGCATGGTGTAGACTCGGACAACAGGAAGGCAAGGGCTGGCCATCAGCTCTCCACCGAAGGCCGAGGGCCATGTCACAGATTATGCGCAAACCGAAGGGCGGCGCCCGGGCCATTGGCAGCTTCGTGGCCAAGGCGCTCGATCCCGCGGCCCGCGCCCGTGGCTTCGCCACCACGGCACTGCTCAGCGATTGGCCGGCCCTTGTCGGGCGCGAGCTGGCCAACTTCACCATGCCCGACCGCGTCTTGTGGCCGAGGCGGCGCGACGAGGCGGGGGACGACAAGCCGAAAAAAGGCCATCGCGCCGAGGGCGCCACGCTGGTGCTCAGAATAGAGGGGCCGCGGGCCATCGAAGTGCAGCACCGGGCCGGGCAGATCCTGGAGCGGGTGAACTCTTATTTCGGCTACCGGGCGGTGACCGAGATGCGCTTCCTGCAAGCGCCCATCGCCCACACCGCCAAACGCCGGCCGGAGCGGAAACCGCCGCTTCCCAGCTATACCCTCCCCAAATCGGCGGGCATCGAGGATGCGGGTCTGCGCCGGGCGCTATCGCGGCTCGGCGCCGGCGCCCGCTCCCGGCTCACGAGAGGTTGAGGGCTTGCGTCCTTCTCGCTCTTGCCGGATAGGGGTCTATCAACGATTGTAGGCGCGCTTGGCCCCCTAGGGGCCATCGGATCAGATTCAGCTGGAGAAGTGACCGTGGCGAAACGCGAGAAAAAGCCGACTGAGGCCTCAACCGACGAAGCCGCCGGAAAGAGCAAGACCGGGCTCTATGTCCTTGGCGCCGTGGTTGCCGTGGCGCTTGTCGCCGGCCTTGTCTACTTCAACGCTGACAGCGGACCGCGGGACCCCAACGCGCCGAAAGTAGATCCGGACGTTGCCGCGCTGATGGAGGCCGGCCCGCTTGAGGACATCGTGATGGGCAGCGCCGATGCGCCGAACACCATCGTCGAATACGCCTCGATGACCTGTCCGCACTGCGCGCATTTCTACAGGGACGTCTTTCCCGAGGTGAAGAAGAAATACATCGATACCGGCAAGGCCCGCTTCGTCTTCCGCGAGTTCCCGCTGGACGGGCTTGCGGTCGCGGCCTCCATGCTGGCGCGCTGCTCCGGCAACGACCGCTTCTATCCCATGGTCGACGGGCTGTTCGAGACCCAGGAGACCTGGGCGGTCCCGGGCGAGGACGGCAAGCAGAAGCTCTTGCTGATCGCCAAGCAGGCCGGCTTCTCGCAGGAAGCGTTCGACAAGTGCCTGGCGGATAAAGAGCTTTTCGAAAAGATCGTCGAGGTCCGCACCAGGGGCCACGAGAAATTTGGTGTCGATGCCACGCCGAGCTTCTTCATCAACGGCAAGCGGTTGCCCGGGGCCACGCTGAAGGATTTCGAGGCGGTGCTCGACGGCTCCGGTGATACGCCGCCGAGCGGCTAGGTAACCGGACCGATGCGTTTTTGGAGTGAAGCCGCCGTCATTCTGATCGCCGCCGGCCTCGGCCTGTCGGCCTGCGGCGGCGCGGCCGGCCCCGCCGACGTGGCGATCCCGCTCAAGGACCAGATCCTGGAGCCGGGGCCGCTCGGGGAGCGGGAATACGGCAATCCCAACGCCCCGGTCACCATTATCGAATACGCCTCGCTCACCTGCCCCCATTGCCGCAACTACCACGCCAAGGTGTTTCCCAAGGTGAAGCGGCAGTATGTCGATACGGGCAAGGTGCGCTATATCATCCGGGAATTCCCGATCGGGCGGACGGCGGGCACCGCGGCGATCGCCACACGCTGCGCGCCGCAGAAAAAATATCTCTTCCTCACGGAGGCCTATCTGTCGCGGCAGAAGGAATGGGTCAGCCAGGAAGTCCGCCCGGATATGATCTATAAGGTGGCGAAATCCAGCGGCATGAGCCGTCAGACATTTGACACATGCCTATCGAATCAAACCATTATCGATGGTCTGACAGAGGTGAAGCAGCGCGGGCGCAAATATGGCGTGATCGGCACGCCCACCCTCTTCATCAATGGCCAAAAAGCGCAAGGTGAGGTCACCTTCGAACAGATCAAGGCCATGATCGAGCCACAGGCGTCTTGAGCCTGACCCGGTTGCCGACCAAGTCGAATCACTGCCAAGTTCCGTACAAAATGTCCGCGTAGCCTCGCGCGTCGCCATTTCCACTTGAGGATCGCCAAAACCGTGCAAATCACCCGACTCCGCCTTCTTGGATTCAAATCCTTCGTGGAACCCACCGAGCTCCTGGTCGAGTCCGGTCTGACCGGCGTCGTCGGTCCCAATGGCTGCGGCAAGTCCAACCTGCTCGAGGCGCTGCGCTGGGCCATGGGCGAGACGTCCTATAAGAGCATGCGCGGCGCGGCCATGGACGACGTGATCTTCGCCGGCTCGCAAGACCGGCCCGGGCGCAACTCCGCCGAGGTCACGCTGTTCATCGACAATAGCGCCCGCAAAGCACCGGCGGAATTCAACGACGACGACGTTCTGGAGGTCACAAGGCGCATCGAGCGCGAGGCGGGCTCCGCTTACAAGGTCAACGGCCGGGACGTACGCGCCCGCGACATTCGGCTGCTGTTCGAGGACGCCTCGACCGGCGCCCGCTCACCCGCGCTCGTCCAGCAGGGCCGGATCGGCGAGATCGTCAACGCACCACCGCAAGAGCGCCGCCGGGTGCTCGAAGACGCCGCCGGCATCGCCGGCCTGCATAGCCGCCGGCACGAGGCCGAGCTGCGCCTGAGAGCGACGGAGACCAATCTCGGCCGCCTCGCCGATCTTATTGGCCAGATCACCTCGCAATTGCAGGCGATGCGGCGCCAGGCGCGCCAAGCACAGCGCTACCGGGAGATTTCCGGCAAGATTCACGCGATGGAAGCCCTGCAATATCATCTGCAATGGACCGCGGCTTGCGCCTATGTAGAGCAGGACGAGACCGCCTTCCAGGAGGCGCTGACGCGCGTCGCTCAGGAGACCAAGGGCGAGGGCGAGGCGCTGCGCCAGCAGGCGGAATCCGCCGAGCAGTTGCAGCCCTTGCGCGATGCTGAAGCCCAACGCGCCGCAGTGCTGCACCGATTGAGCGTGGAGCGCGATGCGCTGGAGCGCGAGGAGGCTCGGGCCAAGGCACGGCAAGCCGAACTCGAGACGCGCCTGGCGCAAGCCTCGCGCGATCTCGCCCGCGAAGAAGAGCATATCGCCGAGGCCGACAACATGTTGCGCGGGCTCGGCGAGGAAAGCCGCCGTTTGACCGCGGCGAGCGAGCGCGACCAGGAGGAGCCGCAACTGCGCGCAGCGGCGGCCATGGCCGGCGAAGCGTTGGCGGCAGCGGAAACCGCGCTGCGCCAGGCGACGACGGCGCTGGCCGAAGCGCGGGCCGAGCGCGGCCGCCTCGACAACGAGAAGATGAAGCTGGCGGACCGCACCGCGCAGTTCGAAACCCAAGCCGGCGAGATCGAGCAGCAGTTGGCCCAACTCGAGGCCGAGAGCGGCGGCGAGGCCAAGCTCAACGAACTCAAGGCCGAGGCCGCCAAGCTCGCCGCGTCCGTGCAGGAGATCGAGACCGAGCTTCTCGCCGCCGAGACGGCCGAGGAAGAGGCCCGGGCCGAGGAAGCGCGACTCAGAGGTCTGGCGGCATCCGCCAAGATGGCGCGCCAGGAGATCGAGACCGAGCTTTCCACCCTGATCAAGCTGCTGGCGCCGACCCATGACTGGGCGCCCATCGTCGAGCAGGTGCGCATCGAGAGCGGCTACGAGCAAGCGCTGGGCGCGGCCCTTGGCGACGATCTCGACGCCGCGGCCGAGGACACCGCTCCCGCTCATTGGCGGAAGACCGCCGACGGCGCCGCCGATCCGGCGCTGCCCGATGGCGCCACGCCGCTCAGCCAATATGTCAAAGCACCGGACGCGCTGGCCCGCCGCCTGGCGCAGATCGGCGTGATCGACGCCGCCCAAGGCTCGGACATGCAGGCCCGGCTGAAGCCCGGCCAGCGCTTGGTCTCAAGGGATGGCGATCTGTGGCGCTGGGACGGCTACAGCGTGCAGGCCGGCACTGCGAGCGCCGCCGGGGCCCGCCTCGTGGAGCGCAGCCGGCTCGAAGCGCTCAAAGGTCAGAAGATCGAGGCGCTGGACAACGAGACCGCGACCGAGACGGCCCTGACGCAAGCGGCCGAGCGCACACTGACGAGCGCGCAGCGGATCAAGACGCTGCGCCAACAGGCCAAGGACACCCATGCCGAGCTCGATCGCGCCCGCGAAGCCATCGCCACGGCCGAGCACGAGGCACAAGCGAACAGCAAGCAGCTCGGCGCTCTTGCCGAGGCCCTGACCCGCACCAAGGCGGCGCTCACCGAGGCTAAGGAGCAAGGCGAGCGCACCGACGAGGCGCTGCTGGCTCTGGCATCGCTCGCCGGTCTCGAAACAGCACTGGAGGCCGCCCAGAACGAGGCTGGGACCAGCCGGTCCAGTGCCGCCCGCGCGGAAGCAAATCTGGAAGGCTTTGAGCGCGAAGTGCGCTTGCGGCAGGAGCGGATCGAGGCGATCCGTGCCGAGGAGGAGCTTTGGCAGAAGCGCATCGCCAATGCGCGCGAGCAGATCGAGACGCTCAGCGCCCGCAAGCAGGAGACGAGCGCCGATCTCGAAGCTTTGGCCAATCTTCCGGCTGAGATCGAGGAGCGGCGCGGCAAGCTGATGAACGCCATCGCCGAGGCCGAGCGCGAGCGGGCCAAGGCGGCCGACGATCTCGCCGTGGCCGAAACAGCGCTGAAAGCCCAAGAGAAGGCGCTGCGCGCGGTGCAAGAGACGCTGGCCGAGGCCCGCGAGGCCAAGGCCCGCGGCGAAGCCCGCCTGGAGGCCGCGCGTGAACGGCGCAGCGAATTGGCCCGCATGATCCGCGAGCATCTGGATTGCGCCCCTGAGGACTGCCTGGCTATCGCCGCTCTGAAGGAGAACGCCGAATTGCCGGAGCTGGCCGAGGTCGAGGGCCGCCTCGTCAAGCTCAAGGCCGACCGGGAGCGCCTCGGTGGCGTCAATCTCAGGGCCGAGGAAGAAGAAGTGGAGCTCGCCGCCCAGCTCGAGGAGATGGAGCGCGAGAAGGCCGACGTGGAAGAGGCCATCGCGCGGCTGCGCCAGGGTATCTCCAATCTGAACCGGGAGGGCCGCAAGCGCCTGCTGGAAGCCTTCGAGACGGTCAACGGCCATTTCGGCCGGCTGTTCCAGACGCTGTTCGGCGGCGGTTCGGCCGAGCTCAAGCTGGTGGATTCGGACGATCCGCTGGAATCGGGGCTGGAGATCTTCGCCCAGCCGCCCGGCAAGCGGACGCAGGCGCTGACGCTGCTCTCGGGCGGCGAGAAGGCGCTGACCGCTATGGCGTTGATTTTTGCGGTGTTTCTCACCAATCCCTCGCCCATCTGCGTGCTCGACGAGGTGGATGCGCCGCTCGACGACGCCAATGTGGACCGCTTCTGCCGGTTGATGGAGGAGATGGCCAAGGAGACGGATACCCGCTTCCTGATCATCACCCATCACCCGCTGACCATGGCCCGCATGAGCCGGCTGTTCGGCGTGACCATGTCGGAGCGCGGCGTGAGCCAGCTGGTGTCGGTGGACCTGGAGACGGCGGAACGTCTCCGGGACGCGAGCTAGCCGCCCAATATCGTGCCAAACACATTCGAGATTGATCCACTTCTTGAATCTGAAGTGCCAATGTTGTCCAACTTTCTTGTTGGCTTTGCGTCGCTTTCAAAGCATGACAACCAACAAGCCGATGTCGCATTGGGCGGATCAGCAACGCTTGCCACCATTAACGGAACAGATGGATTACTGACGGCAAAGCACGTGCTCGATGCCTTACGAAAGGCCCGACGTGTAGGCGTAATAATTTCCTCGGCGTCCCGGCCAGAGGCTCATCACTGTCATTCGATCTACAGCTAAGTTCACAATTCACCTTCCCCGCCGGCGGCTCCCCTGAGCCAACAGGGCCAGACCTCGGCTTCATCGTCCCACCCCCCGATATCGTGCAGGCTCTTCGAGCAAGAAAGTCTTTCTACAATCTCTCTGCTCGTCGAGCGGAGATGCTTGAATCTCCGCCCTCAATTGACCTTGGCTTTTGGGTATTGTCAGGCTTCGCCGAGGAATGGACGGCCGATGGCGTGGCGGAGCCCGGGTTCTCGAAGATCAAGGTGTTTAGTGGCCAGCATGGAGCTGGCGAAGTCATACAAGAGTTTGAAAAAGACGGTTTCGATTATGTAATCGATGAGGCTCTCCATTATATGAAGGGTCAACGCGCGTCCGCAGGTATAGCGGCGGGAGCTTGTGGTAACTTCTAGTTGAGCCCAGTGACGGCCAACTACGCGTAACAAAAAGACTTCTTTCCGGTGTGGCGTTCTATGAGTCCGACATAAAAAAGGATCGGGACAGGACCACGCGAGAGATCACCTGCCACGGAAGAAGGAGCGTCTACGAAGTCTTGCATGAGCACGTTCCGTCTAGGGGATCATAGCTTTCGCGGGGAGATCAACAACCTCCTGGGCCAATGCGGGGCAATCCAGGTCTCTCGGACCCTTGCTTGGCCGTTTTCCCACACTATCCAGGGCGTCCCCTGCGGCGCCTTGACTTCCTTGACAGGCCCAATTCCCAAACTAAAGTGCGCGCCAAGCTTGGGGATCAGCCGATCTCTCAGGGCGCTCCCCGGATATTGAGCAACGCCAATGGCCGGAGCCGAAAATCAGTCCGGACGCTCGAAAAGCGGCCGCGACACAGAGACAATTCGGCAGCGGCTCGACGCTCTCGAGGGGAAGCTCGCGACGGTGCAAACCCGCCGCAAGCCGCCACCCGAGGATCAAGAGGGCCGCGGCAGGGCAATGGGCCAGGCGCTCAGGCTGTCGACCGAGTTGGTCGCGGGTGTAGCAATTGGTGGGGGCATCGGCTGGGCGATCGATAGGTTGTTCGGCACCGCGCCGTTCGGGATGGTGGCGTTTCTGTTTCTCGGAGCCGCCGCCGGCATCATGAATGTGATGCGGACGGCCAAATCAATGCAGGGCGAGCCGCTTCCCGGCCAGCACCTGCGCAACGCGGCTAACGATGATGATGATGACTAGGGGCATTTCGACGTGATTGGGGCAGCTTACGCAGAAAGAGAAGCCGGACATGGCGGGGGCCACGGGGGTGGCGCTACCGGCCTGCCCGATCCCATGCATCAGTTCGAGATCAAGCGCCTGATCGATCTCGACGTCTTCGGTTTCGATGCCTCCTTCACCAACTCGGCCATGTTCATGGTGATCGCCGCGGCGCTCATCACGCTGTTCACAGTGATCGCCATGCGCAAGGGCTCGCTCGTGCCGGGCCGCCTGCAGTCCGTGGCGGAGATGTCCTACGAATTCGTGGCCAGCATGGTGCGCGACAATGTGGGCACCGACGGGATGAAGTATTTCCCCTTCATCTTCACGCTGTTCATGTTCGTGCTCGCGCTGAACATGCTCGGCATGGTGCCCTACTCGTTTACCGTGACCAGCCACATCATCGTCACCTTCGCGCTCGCCGCCTTCATCTTCATCGCGGTGACGATCATCGGGTTCTGGAAGCACGGCATCAAATTCCTGAAATTCTTCGTGCCGTCCGGCGTGCCCTTCGTCATGCTGCCGCTGCTCGTGGTGATCGAAGTCATTTCCTATCTCACGCGGCCGGTGAGCCTTTCGGTGCGGCTGTTCGCCAACATGATGGCCGGCCACACCATGCTGAAAGTGTTCGGCTCCTTCGTCGTGGCGCTCGGCTTGCTCGGCGGCTGGGCGGCGCTTGCCTTTATGGTAGCGTTCACCGGGCTGGAACTGCTGGTGGCGTTCCTGCAGGCCTATGTGTTCGCCATCCTCACCTGCATCTATCTCAACGATGCACTCCACATGCATCACTGATCTTCACCGTCTCGATTTAAGCCTCACTGGGAGAAAACTAATGGAAGCAGACGCAGCAAAATTGATCGGCGCAGGTCTTGCCTCGATCGCACTGGTCGGCGCCGGCGTCGGCATCGGCACCATCTTCGGCAACTATCTGCAGGGTGCGCTTCGCAACCCTTCGGCCGCACCGTCGCAGTTCGCCAACCTGCTGCTCGGCTTTGCGCTTGCCGAGGCCACCGGCCTGTTCGGCCTCGTGGTTGCGCTGATCATCCTGTTCGTGTTCTAGGCTGAGCCACTCACGCTCCGCATAAAGGACGCGACCATGCCGCAACTCAATCCGCTCGATTGGGCGCCACAGCTCATTTGGCTGCTCGTCACCTTCGGCGTGCTCTATCTGCTGATGGTGTGGATCGCGCTGCCGCGCATCGGCGCCGTGATCGAGACGCGCGCCGCCCATATCGCGGCCGATCTCGCCGCCGCCGAAAAGCTGCGGCGCGAGACCGAGGAGGCGATCGCCGCCTATGAGCAGGCTTTGGCCGAGGCCAAGCAGAAGGCGCACGCCATCGTCGAGGAGGGCCGCCTCAAGCTGAAGGCGGAGACCGACGCCGAGCGGGCGAAGCTCGACAAGAAGCTTGCCGCCAAGAGCGAGGAAGCCGAAGCGCGCATCGAGAAGGCCAAGGTGTCGGCCATGAAAGAGGTGAACGCGGTCGCGAGCGACGTCGCGGCGGACATCGTGAAGAAGCTGATCGGCACGACACCGGCCAAGGGCGACATCGACAAGGCCGTGACTGCGGCGCGGAAGGCTTAAAGGTCATGGATTTCCTTTCCACACCGGAATTCTGGGTCGCCGTTTCCTTCTTCCTGTTCGTGGGCGGGGTGCTCTATCTCGGCGTGCATAAGAAGATCGCCACGGCGCTCGACGCGCGCGCCGCGGCCATCGCCAAGGAAATCGACGAGGCCAGGCATCTGCGCGACGAAGCGGACAAGGTGCTCACCGACTACCGCCAGAAGCAAGGCAACGCCGCCAAAGAGGCGCAAGACATTGTCGATCTCGCCTCGCGTGAGGCGCAGGCGCTGGCGGCGGAGACCTCCCGCTCCATGAAAGAGCATTTCGACCGGCGCATGAAGCTGGCCGAAGACAAGATCGGCCGCGCCGAGGCGGAAGCCTTGCGCGAAGTGCGGGCCGCCGCCGCAGATGCCGCCGTGGCCGCGGCGCAAATGGTCATCGCCGACCAGCTCACGCCCGAGGCCAACGACAAGCTGCTCAAGCAGGGCATCGACACCCTCAAGACCAAGCTGAACTAGCCGGGCCGACCCCGCCGATAACGGCGATCCGCGTGCCGCTGGGCTCGAGGCACGCGCTATTTGCGCGGCCCGATTTTGGCAAATCCGTAAGTTCGTTGGGCTAAAGTCGAGGCATGGTGCATCTCGTCGAACCACAGCACCCGGTCTCGCTGGCCGAATATGAGAGCGTCGCGCCGCTGAGCGCCGCCGTCCGGACTCTCCGCCACGACGCGCAAAGCCGGCTCCCCGGGCTCCAGGGCCGCCGGGTCTTCATGGTGAACAGCACAAGCCATGGCGGCGGGGTGGCGGAGATGTTGCCGCCCCTGCTCTCGTTGCTGCGCGAGCTCGGCGTGGACGCCCAATGGCTCGTGATGGAGACGCACGATCCCGACTTCTTCCGTCTCACCAAACGCCTGCACAACCTCATCCACGGTATCGGCGATCCAACTCTCGGCCGCGCGGAGCGCGACCTCTACGAGCGGGTGAGCGCGGAGAATGCGAAGAAGATCGAGAAATTCCTTGCGCCCGGAGACGTGCTGGTCGTTCACGATCCGCAGCCGATGGGGGCCGGCGCCATGCTTCGGAAGAGGCTGGATATCGCGGCGATCTGGCGCTGCCATATCGGCCTCGACCGCGAGACGCCGCAGACCCGCGCCGCCTGGGATTTTCTCGAAGGCTACGCGGAGGCCTACGACCACGCGGTGTTCACGGCGCCCGAATATATTCCAACCTGCCTGGCGGGACAGGCCTCGATCATCCACCCGGCTATCGATCCGCTCAGCCACAAGAACCGCTTCCTGCCCGTCCACGAGCTGGTCGGCACACTCGCCAATGCCGCGCTGATCAAACCGTGGGGCCCGGTCATGACCCCGCCCTTCGCGGAACCCGCCGAGCGGCTTCAGCCTGACGGCAGTTGGGCACCGGCCACGGAGCCCGAGGATTTCGGCCTCCTGTTTCGGCCCATCGTGACGCAGATCTCACGCTGGGATCGGCTCAAGGGCTTCGTCCCGCTGATGAAGGGATTTGCTGCGCTCAAGCAGGGGCTCGAGGCGCGCACCGATATCGCTGAGCAGCACCGGAATATGCTGCAGCTCGTTCGGCTCGTCCTCGCCGGTCCCGACCCGACGTCGATCGACGACGACCCGGAGGGCAAGGAGGTGCTGGCCGAGCTGTGCGCGGCCTATGATGCGTTGCCGCCGCAGATCCAGAGCGACGTCGCCATCGTCTCCTTGCCGATGGCCTCGACGATGAACAACGCGCTGATCGTCAATGCTCTTCATCGATGCTCTGATGTCGTAGTCCAGAACTCGCTTGAGGAAGGGTTCGGCCTCACGGTGACGGAGCCCATGTGGAAGCGTGCGGCGCTGATGGGGTCGAGCGCCGTCGGGATCCGGCAGCAGATCCGCCCCGGATTGGACGGCCTGCTGGTCAAGGACCCGGAGGACGCCAGCGAGATCGCGAACACGCTCGATACGCTGTTGGAGGACCGGTCGAAGCGAGAGGCGCTCGGCAGAAGCGCGCAACAGCGGGTCTTCGACCAGTTTCTGGTGTTCACCCAGGTGCAGCGTTGGCTCGAATTGCTCACCAACACGATCTCGGCCCGCTGGCCGGCCGGGTGATCGCCCGGCCCGGATGAGGCGCTCAAGGCAGCGCGCGCCGGGAGACCATTGGGCAGCTCAGGGTTTCCTGGAAGGCAGCGACCAGGTCTTCCTGCGTTTCCGCCGTGACATAGACACCGTTGTTGGCTTCGGCGAGGCATTTGATGCCGAGGATGCTCTGCTCGCCGGTCCAGCTGAAATTGGATGTCCGGAAGGCGATGACGTGGACGATCAGGTTCTCAGCCGCGTCGTGAAGCTCTTTGCCGAGGCCGCAAGGCGAGCCGCCGCAGGTTTCCTCGCCGTCGGTCAGCACAACGACGACACCCGGCTTGTGGCGAAAATCGAGCACTTCGGCGGCTTGCGCCACCGCTGAAGTCAGCGGCGTCTTACCAGCCGGGGTCAATCCATCGACCGCATGCATGATGGCTTTGGCGGCATCCGGCGCCGGCTTGAGGTTGAGCGCCACATTGCACTGGTTATACGGGCCCGGACCGTAGGTGATGAGCCCCACGCGGCGATGGCGCGCGGCATTCGGCAGGACGCGGCGGAGCGCCGCGCGCACCTCGTCGATACGCGTGATGGTGGTGGCGATGCCGAGCTTCTCATTGCCCGACATGGAGCCCGAGGCATCGAACACGATCATGGCGTCGTCCACGCAAGGCTCGCGTTCGGCTCCTTCTGCGGACGCGAAGCCAAACGCTAGGACGCTCAAGACCGTAGCCGCGGCGGCACCGATCAGATCGTGCGGCCTCATGTCAGCACCTCACGCAGCTCCTTGAAGGCAACGACGCGAGTCGCGCCGGCCGCGTCCTTCCAGGCTCCGCCACCGGCCAGGATGAGCCCAATGCCAGCAGCGGCCGCGGCCCGCATCAGAGGCGCCTGATACAGCGAGACGGCGGAAGGCCGGCTCACCGCCGAGGCCGAGACCAAGGCGAGGCGCGGCGCGAACTTGGTGATGAGCGCGGGTAGCTCGTCCGCCGGCGGCCCCTCGCCGATCCAGATCGGTCGCCAGCCGACTTCCGCCAGCACGAGTTCGGCCAGTGCCAAGCCCAGCGTGTGCCGCTCGTTCACGATGGTGAAGAGCGCCGCGGCTGGCGCATCTTCGGCATAGCGCATGTCGGCGGCGCAAGACGCGGCGGCACGGCGCAACGCCTCGGTGGCGGCATGCTCTTCGAAGATCTTACAGGCGCCCGCCTCCCAGCGCCTGCCGATCTCGGCAATGGCGGCGGCGACCTCGTCGGCGGTATCCGCCCAACTTCCCGTCTCCAGATGCGAGGCGATCAGCGCCGTCTTGACCTTGACGGGGTCGCCCGTCATCAGCACGTCGAACCAGTCGGCCACCGGGCCGCTCAGCGTCGCCGGACGGTTGGCGGCAATCAGCCGGCGCAGCTCCGTGACATAGATGCGGCGATGGCCGCCCGGGGTGCGCTCGGCGTGGAGCACCCCGCTATCGACCCAGCGCTGGATCGTCGCGGGGGCCACGCCGAGCCGGCGCGCCGCCTCTCCTGCCGAGACCATCAATTCGCTCATGCCTCACTCCTCCGCGGCAATGCGCGCGATATTGCCCGCGCGCTCATTGCCGGTCGGATAGTAAGCGCCTGTCTGTGCGTCGCCGAGCCGCGACATCCGCATGCGGGCGCTTTCAATGGCATCCGGCTCATCGGTGAGCCGCAACATGCGCACGGCGCAGGCGTCGGCGTCGAGCTCCATGTTCTTCAGTAGCGGCCGCAGATAATAGAAGGGCTGGGTTCCGACACTGCCCAGGCGCTGCGCGGTGAGGCGAGTGTGACCGAGGGTGTGGTGGCAGCACTCGTGCGCCATAAGGAAGTGCGCATAGGCCCGTTCCGACTTCAGGATCGACGCGTCGATGACGATCACCGACCTGTCGTCGGCGGTCTGCGTCGATGACGCCTCCGCTGTGAAGTCCGGCACGACATAGGTGACGATGGCGCAATAAGGGTTGCCGACGGACGACAATTTCCGCCGGAACTCGAAGCCGCCGCCTGTCTTGCGGGCGGGCCCCGCCGTCACATCCGCGCCGGGGACCTGGAGGCTATCGGCCGAGGCGGCGCCACTAGCCACCAATCCCACGGCGAGACCCAGCGCGGCCAGAGCCTTCAGGCGCCTGCCGTCACCAAAGCCCACGAAACGCTCTCGCAATCCGACCATTTCCACTCCGGGATCAAATTCTGGTGAATGTTATAAGCGATTTTCTTTCTTGTAAATCGCTTATATCATTCCCATTATCCTGACGTACACCCCGCGCCAAACAGGTTGTCAGCCGCGGCGCAAAGACATGGAGCGGAGCCTTCCCCCGGGCTCCAGAGGGTCCGGACGCTCTCCCCCCGAAGCTCCGGGCTTCCATGTCCGCCTCGGCTGACGCCTCGCGCGGGGTGGTGGGTCAATGTGTGAAAAAGGAGCAGTAGCCATGTTTAGATTTGCCAGCCTCATCGTCGGTACAAACCTGGTGGTGGCGGCGCTTGCCGTCGTCGCCCTTTCGCTCGGCGGCATGACTGCGCGCGCCGCCGAGAAGGATATCGTTAATACGGCCGTTTCCGCCGGACAGTTTAAGACCCTGGCCGCCGCGCTGGATGCGGCCGGACTGGTCGACACACTTAAGGGCGATGGTCCCTTCACCGTCTTTGCCCCCACGGATGAGGCCTTCGCAAAGCTGCCGGACGGCACGGTGGAAAACCTGCTGAAACCCGAGAACAAGGATCAGCTCGTCGCCATCCTCACCTACCACGTGGTGCCAGGGAAGGTTCAGGCCGCAGACGTCGTCAAGCTCGACGAGGCCAAGACCGTCAACGGCAAGATGGTCGACATCAAAGTCGAGGGCGACACCGCCATGGTGAACGACGCCAAGGTCACCAAGACCGACATCATTGCCTCGAACGGCGTCATCCATGTCATCGACACGGTGATCATGCCGCCGAAGAGCTAGACGAATGGATCGGTCAAACTCTCCGTTCGCAGCTTTCAGGGCGACGAAGCGTTTTTCGCGACGTAGACGTTAGTCTCCCCTAAAGGGTCGATGCCCCGCTGCCAATGCCTTCCCAACCCCGGCGGCGGGGCTAGGCCTCTGGTTCCGAGTGGAGACTTATAATGTGGCAATCCCTCTTCTATTACGTGGTGCTCATGCTTGAGTCCGTGGCCGGCGCTGTCGGAGTCCGACTTTATGAGGAACCGGCCTATGTGGTGATCGATAGGGTGAACGACCGCGTCGAGATTCGGCGTTACGCGTCACGCCTTGCTGCCGAGGTAGCGTTGTTGAAAGCCGGTGACGGCGCCCGTGGCAAGGCGTTCCAACTCCTATTCAACTATATCTCAGGCGCTAATCGCTCCGTTACCGGTGCCGCCAAAATCGCCATGACCGCGCCAGTCGCCATAATAATCGACAGCGAACGTGTGAGGATGACCGTGCCGGTCGAGAGCGAGCAGACGGACGGCCTGATGCGGATGAGATTTTTTCTGCCGGAGAGATATGCCACCGAGACAGCGCCTCTGCCGCTAGACAAGCGCGTGCAACTCATCTCCATCCCGGCACGGACGATCGCCACCTTGCGCTATTCAGGGTCGGGGAAGGATTTCGCCGAGCGGCAGTCTGCGTTGATGACCGCGCTTGCCGAAACACGCTGGCGACCCATCGGACAGCCTTACACTCTCTACTACGACGCGCCGTTCACTCCGCCCTTCCTGCGCCGGAACGAAGCCGCGGTCGGGGTGGAGCCGCCGTTCTAACTCGGCACGCCACAGATCATTTCACCACCGCGATGATGGGTCCGTAACCGCCATGAGATGGCGGGTCGTTGCGGCGGAGCTCGGGCGCGTAGAGACCGGGCGCCGTGCCGCCGTCCAGGAACAGCGCGTTGTCGCAATGAAGCGCGTCGCGGAAGAAGCGGGCGAACGCGTAAAAGCTGACGCTGCCGCGTGAGATGACGAAATAGATCTCGGTCGGACTCGCCACGCCCACACCGTTGCGCGGTTTTAGATCCTTTGAGTTGACGATGAAGGCCGGATGGATGGCCCCATCGATCACCAGCATCGGGCCGGACTGGGTGGCGTATTCCGCCTTGGGCCTTCGCGCCAAAAACTGCTCCGTCACCAGGATGCCCGCCTTCCCCGCACCGAGATAGAAGATGCCGTTGGGCTTCTTGTAGAAATTGGGGATCTGGCTCGGGCGGCCTTTGATGGTCGTCGTATTGGCCTTGGCCAGCGCCCTGCCGTTCTCGATGTGAAGCCCGACGGGGCTCAAGTCCCGCTCGTACATGCCGCCATTCATGGCGAATTGGAGCGACTGGCCGCCGGCATCCAGCTCTGTGGCAAGCGCGCCGAATGTCCGATAGGGCCGCCCGTCCTCCCCGCGCCAAACGATGCGGACATCCTCCTTGGCCGGGTCGAAGCGGCAAACGATGTAGGACGCGCCGCGAAAGTCTTCGGTGCGGCACGGCTCGGCCGATGCGGCGCTCACCGTGGCGGCAAGCCATAGGATGGCCAAGGCGAGTGTGACGAACCGAGGCAAAGTCAGTCTCCGTTCAGGGGGCTGGTTGAGACGAGGATGGGCTTGCGTCCCCTGCCCTATTTGCCGAAGGCGACGAAGATCTTGTAGTCCTCGGGCCGCGTGCCGACCTGGAGCGGGAAGCCGATCTCACGCACCATGGAGAAATAGCCGACCGTTGCGCCTTGCGGCACTGTGGCCGAGATCGACATCTTGTCGGTGGCCAGTGTCTGCTTGTCGGCGCCCGCGGCGCGGATCTTGACCGGCATGGTCGCGGTGCCGGGACTCCCCTTGGGGCCGAGCAGGACCCGCCCTGCAAAGCCATATTTGACGACCACGCGGCTACCGAAGAACTGGCACTCGCGGGAGAGCTTGGTGATCTCGCCGCGGTGAATCACAAACATGGTGTCGCCGTCGTGGCCCGGCTGATAGACGGTCCGCAGGCGCTCGTTGGGCCAAGCCACCACTTGCGGGCAGTTGAGGGCCTGGCCTTCCGCCGGCGGCCTGGTGTCGGCCGCGGCCATATCCACGTCGCCCTTCTCCGGCAGCTTGTCATTGTTCAACATCGAGGCGGGGGTCCCCTCACTGCCGGAGCCATAGGGGACGGCCATCTTGGGCGCAGCGCAACCAGAGATCAGCACCGGGCTCGCGAGCAGAGCGAGGAGCCCGAAAGCGCGTAAGCATGGCAGAGTATCGATAGGCCTCAACTCACCCCGTCCTCGGCTTGACATGCCAGGCGTCCCCGCCTGATATGCCCGGGCTCGACCCAAAAAGGCTTGAAATGTCGCGAGCTTCTGGATCCTGGATGGGCGTCAAACTATCCGCCCCCGCTAGGCCCGACAAGGCAAGACTTGAGCCCCTCACGGCCCTGAAAGGGCCGTTTCTGGAGCCCCGATGACCGCCATGAACCACGCCAATGGGCGGCATCGCGACCGTCCTCCTCTGACCGTCTATCTCGCTTCGCCGCGCGGATTTTGCGCGGGCGTCGATCGGGCGATCCAGATCGTCGAACTGGCGCTCGAGAAATATGGCGCGCCCGTCTATGTCCGCCATGCCATCGTCCATAACCGCTACGTGGTCGAGTCCCTCAAGGCCAAGGGGGCCATTTTCGTCGAGGAATTGGACGAAATCCCAGAGACCGACGCGCCGATCGTGTTTTCCGCCCATGGCGTGGCGAAAGCGGTGCCGGAAGCCGCGCGCAACCGGCGCATGTTCGTGCTCGACGCCACCTGTCCGCTCGTCTCCAAGGTGCATATGGAGGCCGAGAGGCTTTTTGACGGCGGCCGCGAGATTCTGCTGATCGGCCATGCGGGCCACCCCGAGGTGATCGGCACCACGGGCCAGCTGCCGCCGGGTGCGGTCCATCTAATCGAGACGGTGGAAGATGCCGTGCGCTTCACGCCCAAGGACCTCGACCGGCTCGCGGTGATCACCCAAACCACGCTGTCGGTGGACGACACCAAGGAAATCCTGGGCGTTCTGCAGACACGCTTTCCCACGCTCAGCATCCCGCGCAAGGACGATATTTGCTACGCCACCACAAACCGCCAGGACGCGGTGAAGCGAATCGCGCCAAACTGCGACCGCATGATCGTCGTCGGCTCGCCTAACAGCTCGAACTCGCTCCGCCTCGTCGAGGTGGCCGAGCGAGCCGGTTGTCCCCGCGCCATGCTCGTGGAGCGCGCCAGCGAGATCGACTGGACTGCTTTCGAGGGCATCGGCCGACTTGGCGTGACCGCCGGGGCCTCGGCGCCGGAAGTGCTGGTGGACGCCATCATCGACGCCTTCAGGATGCGGTTCGACGTCCGGGTCGAGACCGTCACCACCGCAGAAGAGAATATCGCTTTCAAGCTCCCCCGCGAGCTTCGAGACATGCCGGCGCTGTAGATGGCTGTCTATACCGACGTTCCAGACGACCAGCTCGAAGCCTTCATCGCAAGCTACGACATCGGCGCGCTGACCTCGTTCAAGGGCATCGCCGAGGGGGTTGAGAACTCCAACTATCTCGTCCATACGGGCACCGGGCGCTATATCCTCACGCTCTACGAAAAGCGGGTGCGCCCCAGCGACCTCCCCTATTTCCTGGCACTGATGGAGCATCTCGCCGCGCGCGGCCTGAACTGCCCGCTGCCCGTGCATGACCGCGAGGGGCGCACCTTACGGGAACTGGCCGGGCGCCCCGCGGCGCTGATCAGCTTTCTCGAAGGTTTGTCCCTGCGGCGGCCGGGGATCGAGCATTGCGCCGGCCTCGGACAAGTGCTGGCGCAGTTCCATCTCGCCGGCGCCGACTTTCCCCTGAGCCGCGCCAACGATCTGTCGCTGGCCGGCTGGCAGGCACTCTATGGCGACGTCAAGGGCAGCGCCGACACCGTCATTCCCGGGCTCAAGGACGTGATCGCGGGTGAACTCGCGCATTTGGAGGCGCATTGGGTCAGCGATCTGCCCACGGGCGTGATCCATGCCGACCTGTTCCCCGACAATGTGTTCTTTCTCAACGACAAGGTGTCAGGGCTGATCGACTTCTATTTCGCCTGCAACGACATGCTGGCTTACGACGTCGCCGTCTGTCTCAACGCCTGGTGCTTCGAGCCGGACGCCAGCTTCAATGTCACCAAGGCGCGCGCCATGCTGCAGGCCTATGAGCGGGAGCGCCCCATGACCGAGGCGGAGCTTGCCGCCCTGCCCCTGTTGGCGCGCGGCGCGGCGCTACGCTTCCTGCTGACCCGCACCTATGACTGGCTGAACACAGACGCAAACGCGCTGGTGAAGACCAAGGACCCCACCGAGTATCTGCGCAAGCTCAGATTCCACCAGCGTGTCACGTCCTATCGTGACTACGGTCTGGGAGAGCATTGAGCATGGCCGAGCGGCCCAAGGTGGTCATTCATACCGACGGCGCGTGCTCGGGGAATCCGGGGCCGGGCGGCTGGGGCGCGATCCTCGATTCAGGCCCCCACCGCAAGGAGATCAAAGGCGGCGAGGCCCAGACCACCAATAACCGCATGGAGCTGGCCGCGGCGATCGAGGCGCTGGAGGCCTTGAAGAAGCCGTCCGAAGTCGACCTCTATACCGACTCCAGCTATTTGCGCGGCGGCATTACCAGCTGGATCAAGGGCTGGAAGCGCAACGGCTGGAAAACCGCCGACAAGAAGCCGGTGA
>Ga0307378_10003423_pt1 | contig 23311 bp, 18 predicted proteins | sample UN1MG_FD_202238 | JGI IMG/M metagenome (GOLD analysis project Ga0307378, IMG submission 202238) | Soil microbial communities from Risofladan, Vaasa, Finland - UN-1 | ecosystem: Environmental > Terrestrial > Soil > Coastal area > Acid sulfate soil | place: Finland: Risofladan, Vaasa | collected...
GTCAAGATGACCTATAGGATGAGAGGCAAGTAAGGGGGATTGTAGTTGGAGGATATCGCAGAAGCTGTGATTGAACGCGCATTGAGCCTTGGAGCGGAATTCGCCGACCTGAGGATTGAGTCTGTCTCAGGTGTTAACATACTCGTCATGGATGGAAAGACGAAGACAGTCACTGCTCACATAGAAAAGGGCTGTGGGATACGGTCCTTTGTGAGCGGCGGATGGGGATTCGCAGTATGCAACGGCTTTGATACATCTGAGCTCATGAAGGCGGCCGAAGTATCGGTTCGCTTGGCCAAAGTGTGCAAGGAGAAGGCGAAGCTGGACTTCAAGATCGAGTCGACACCTTCGATTCGCAAGAATGTCAGGTACAGCTGCAGAACCGCCCCGTCGACTGTCGCCGTTGCTGACAAACTCTCTTTCGTCCTCGGGCTTGACAAGTCGATGAGTAGCCACGACGAGCGCATAATCAGCAGGAGTGCGAGATATGATGACCTCGAGGGAGACAGGATCATCGCGAACTCATTCGGAACGCTTGTGAAGACCCGAGAGACTTGGACCCTGGCTTCTTGCGCTGCCTGGGGGAAATCCGACGGAATCGTCCAGAGAGGTCATGGGGCTGTGGGAAACGTGGGCGGGTTCGAGCTCATGGGCACAGATGCTGCCGCCAATTGTGGGAAGGAGGCTGCGGAGCAGGCGATCAGGTTGCTCGATTCCAAACCCGTCCCGGCCGGCAAGTTCACATGTGTGCTCGACAACAAGATGACCGGTCTGCTTGCGCACGAGGCTTTCGGTCACGCCTGCGAGGCGGACGCGATCCTCGCTGGAGCGTCTGTCCTAGAGGGTATGGAGGGAAAGGAAGTTGCGCATGAGACGGTCACTCTGGTCGACGACCCGACGGTCACAGATACATTCGGATACTTTCCCAACGACTGGGAGGGCGTCGAGTCGAAGAAGCACGTGCTCATACAGGATGGAGTGCTGAATGAGTTCCTGCACAATCTCGAAACGAGCAGCAGGATGGGGACGACCCCGAACGGCGCGGCAAGGTCCGATTCGTACGCCAGCCCGCCCATCGTGCGGATGAGCAATACATACATTGGTCCGGGCGATATGAAGAAGGACGAACTCATAGGCGATCTGAAGGAAGGTCTCCTGATCAAAGGCGGCCAGTACGGATATGTCGAACCCGCGAAGGGCCAGTTCATGTTCAAATGCGACGAGGCCTATCACATCAAGAACGGCGTTGTTGGACAACGTTATCGCGACGCAATCCTCACGGGGCTGATACAGGAGGTTCTGAAGGATGTAACAGGGATAGCCGACGACTTCGAACTCGTCGACCCTGGGTATTGCGGCAAATCAGGACAGGACGCCAGAACGACCGATGGCGGACCTCACATCAGAGTGGAGAATGTCGTGGTCGGAGGACTTGCATAGGAGTGATTCATTTGACCGAGATGTCTGAACTTGCAGAAGAGGTCGTCGAGCTCGTTGGTCGGCTCGGAGGAAAGGTGTGCGATGTCCTTGTCGCTGATGCTCGATTAGCAACTGCGGAGGTCGAGAAGGGGTCTGTCAAGCAGGCGAGTTACATGGCGGACCCCGGGATCGCCATACGCGTCTTCGAGAACGGCAGCTCAGGGTTCGCATACTGCACAAACCAAGGTGCTGCGGAGGTCAATGAAGCCGCCGAACTGGCGGTGTCGATGGCGAGAGCCGGCACCCCAGACGCGGATTTCAAGGCGTTGCCATCGCCTTCAACACCCGTCGTGGTCGACGGCCTTTACGACCCGAAGGTGGCCGCTCTCAGACCTGAGGAGGCTGTGGACCTCCTGCTGTCTTTGGTCGACGAGGCCTCCGCCGACGAGCGGATGAGTTCTGTGAACGCCGGCCTGACAGTCTCAACGGGCGAGGTCGCGCTGGCTAACAGCAACGGGCTTGTCGCCTCGCAGAGGATGACGTCGTTCGATGTCTTCGCCGAGGCGGTCGCGCGTTCGGGCGGCGTAATGTTCTCTGGGATGGACTACGCCTCCAGTAGGAAGCTGGACCCTGACGCTCCCCTGAAGGTCGGCTCGAGCGCGAGAGAACACGCCCTAAAGGGGCTGACGCACAAGAAGATGCAGACCGGAGACTATCCTGTCATCCTCGATCCTTTGGCTGCGGGGTACATACTCTCTGCGGCGGTCGGAAGCGGAGCGAACGCCGAGAGCGTCCAACGCCGTAGGAGCTATCTCGCAGGGAGACTGGGCTCCACTGTCGGTTCGGAGGTGTTGTCCATCTATGATGACCCCACATTGGAGTGGGCAATCGGCAGCACGTCATTCGATGGAGAGGGCGTGGCGCCGATGAGGAAGGCGGTCATAGAAGACGGGAAGCTGAGGACGTATCTCCACGATTCCTACACTGCTGGAAAAGATTCAGTCGAGAGCACTGGGAATTCCTCAAGGGGCGGAGCCATCTGGAGCTACAGACACCCGCCTGGCATATCATCTGCCAATCTTGTGGTTCGGAAAGGTGACGTCTCGTTGGACGAGATGGTCGAGGATTGCGGCAGAGGCGTTTATCTGAGAGTCACGTTCGACTCGCCGAACCTCGCGACGGGCGAGTTCTCGTGCCTAATTATGGAGGGCTACGCGATTGAGAATGGTGAGGTCGGCCCTGCAATCCGCCAGTCCACAATGGGGATAGGCCTTCTGGACATGTTCTCGAAGATAGACCTCATGGGTTCATGCCCAAGGAACGCCTTCGGAGTCGAGACGCCTGCTATGAGGATATCCAGTGCGAGGATCGGCGGATCAGGTTAGAACGTGTACTTCTGAGAACAGACAGGGCATTCAATAGCCCTCTTCGCGCAGGCGAGGTGATGTTCACTGCCGCATCTGCAGGAGACGACATCGAACCCATCCTTGATCTTCCCCTGACATATTCTGCACATCGCCACGCCCGTCGCACGCGTGATCTTGAAGGGTTCCCCAGAGGGATAGACCTTCATCTTGCTGTCAATGTCAAAGGAATCTGCTATGGCATCGAACGGCCGTTTGACCTTGATGTTGGCGCTCATCTTGAGCTCCCCGTCGGCTTTCGGGACTATCTTCGCTGTCAAGCGCCCCTCAGCGCCAGGACCGATGGACTGGAGCTCCTGAATGGACAAGACCTCGAACTCGCCCGATAGGTCTACCGTGACTGCCCTTGCCTCAGCTTTGCCCGAGTTCCTCAGAACGAGTGTGACCTCCCCCTCCTGGTCGTGGTACAGCCCCTCCGTCTCGATCCAGCCGGTGATCTCGGGCGCATATGACTCCAGCTCCGTCTGGGCGGTGTCGAGCGCCTCAGCAACCAGTTCTATCGCAGAATCGTAATCCTTCTCCTTCTCGAGGTCGGCGAGAGCTACAAGACGCTCTACCTCTCTGACCTGTCCTCCAAGACGTCTCAGATTCTCTATCGCACTCTCAGCGGCTATGGATATGTCGAGGTATTTCCTGTTGGAGTCCTCGATGACTGCGATCTTCTGGTCGATGTCCATGAGGATGTCGAAGGCTTTGACGTGGTCGCCTGAAGCGCTCACAGCTTTCGCCTCGCCCATGCTCTCCTGTATAGTCTTCACAGCCGCGCCTATGTGGCCGAGAATCTCCAGTCTTACGGTTGCGTCCTGGATGAGGCCATTTAGCTTCTTGTCTACGAGCTCAGTGCACTTGGACCCGCATTCCCTTGCCTGCTTGTAGGCGAAGTCCCACAGTCTCTCTGACAGTGAGGTGCCAGCCACTTCGAGCAGGTCCTCACACGCCTTCGTGTTAATCCCCAGAGATTTCGCCAGATTCATCTTGGTCTTCGACTCCTCCATGAGGTCGCTGATGGAGCTCTCGAACAGCCCGCTCACCGTCGTCGAGCATCTTACGAGCGCGTCCATGAATTTCTCGAATTCAAGAGATGTCAGGTGGCGCTGGGCCTCGCCGAGGATATCGTCACACTCGGATGTGTCGATGTTGACCTTCTTCAGCCTCTCGATCTGCTCCCTGACTGCGCTGAACTCGATGCGAGCGCTGTCGAGGTGCTCCCTTATCTCGTGAAGCGCGTCGCCGCTCTCTATGGCAGCAGCAAGCGCGTCCGTGTATCTGCCCTTCGCCAACAGCTGCTCCGCCTTGTCAACCAGTCCGAAGGCGACTTCTGCAGTGATGCCGTCCAGCTTCGCGTCGGATATCTTCTTGCGGACGTTCTCCACCGCCTTGCTGCTTATTTCCCTCTGCAGCTCCGCCCGCTCCATCTCGGTCTCGCATTTCATGGCGAGCTTGAGGGCCTCATGGTATCTCTTGTCGTTGAACGCCTCGATGCCTTCAGCGACGCATCTCTCTGCGGTGCCGACATAGACGCCTTCCTCTGATGCCTTGTCGATCTTGTCCTTGAACTCCTCAAGGGTCTTCCATACGCTGGTCTTTGTGATTTCCATCGAGGTCTCGGAGGATTTCTTCGCCAGCTCTATCGCGATTGCGTACTGGTGCCTCGTCAACGCCTCAACAGCCTGCTCCAACATCTCGCGTGATTGACCAATATCCATGTTGAGCATCTCTGCCTCTTTGAGGCTGGTTCTGGCGGACCTTATCTCCGCTGTAGCCTGAGCGTTGAGGTTTCGGACATGGTCAACATCCTCCTTGGCCGAATCTACGCACCTGAGTGCCCCGGCATAGTCGCCCTCCTTTGAGAGTTCGACCGCTTTCTCGACCAGCTTGTCCGGGCCAACCGTGTCCATGCTGACGTTCTTCGCCTCGGCGACGATCCTGCGGACATCCTTTATCAGTTCGTCGACGCCCTTGGCCAAAGCCGCAGCGGACATTTCGCTGGACATCTTGCTGAGTTCGAGGGCCACATCGTAGCTCTTGTCCTTCATCTCCTCCTTGGCCTTGGAGAGGAGGTTCTGTGCCTCCTCTACGTCGATTCCATGGGACACGGAGAGCTCAATGCTCTCCTTGGATGCGAGTATCAGTTTGGCGGCGAGGTACATTGCGAGACGCTTCTCCGTCTCGTCTATCAGGGCATCGAGCTCGGACCCTGCCTCGTCAAGACGTCCTTCCTCGAAGACGCCGATAGCTTTCTTGAGCTCCTCGCCCAGCCCGGAAACGTCCGCTTTGCTCTGCGCGGCTTCCTGTATGAGTCCTTCCGCTCTGCGGATCCTCTCCTTGATCGCGTCGTGCATGGACACTCTGTCGCTGATGGCTGCTTTGATGACCACAGTCAGATCGTGCGATTCCTTGTAGTTGTGCGATTCTGCCTTGATCCTCGCTTCGGTGAGCCGGTCCTTGATGTCGCTGACATCCATCTCGAGGGCTTTCGCCTCCTCGATTGTGCCTTTTATCGAGGAGAACTCCGCCTGAAGAATCCTGAACGACGCCTCGTCGACCTTCTCTATGGCTCCTTTGATCTTCACCATGGCGTCGTCATATGCTTTCGATTCGAGTAGTCCGTCCACCTCAGAGAGCAACTCTTCGATGGCTTTCGTGTCGACATCAATCGACCTGGCGATATCGACCTTCTCATTGACGGTCGCCATCAGCCTCTCGCATTCCTCTTTGCCGACGTTCTCAAGGCTTCTGGTCACGCTGCTGACAATTTCGTTGGTCTCCTCGAACTCGCCTGCCTCGATGTGCTTCCTTGCGGCCGCAATCTGTTCTCTGACGCCATCCATGCTGTCGTCTTTCTTCTCGAAACCGTCGATGAATTCCTCGAGGCTGCGTAATCGTGCATTCAGGGCGGATGAGATGGCGTTGTTGGCCGCGTCCAGACTCTCCTCTGCGAGCTTGATCGACTTGGCGAGGTCCTCGCCGGTCATAGACTCGGCAGCCTTCTGGAATGCCATCTCTGCCTCTGCCACCTCTGCGCCTATTGACTTCCCAAGCTTGATGGCGCCATCCGCCATGTCTGTCTTGCTGACGACGACCTCGTGAATCTTGTTCCTCCCAGCTGATATGCCCTCAGAGAGTGCCTTTGAGGAGCTCTCATAATCCTTTTTCTCGAAGGACTTCTTCGCCTCGTCAAGGCGAAGCTTCACTTCCTGTATGTCTATGTTCAGCCCTTTCATCAATTTGATGACTTTGGTCAGCTCCACGAGCTCGTCACGGGCTCTGTAGAAAAGCTGAAGGGCCGTTTCCACGGCGTCCTCGCTCTCCTCCGCCAGCTTGATGGCGTTCTCGAACTCGTCCTTGCGAAGGCTCGCCCTCGATTTGTTGAGCAATTCTATCGCCTTGCTCATGTCGACCCCGACCTTCTTCGCGAGGACGAACTTGTCTTTGGCCTTGGCTATGACGCTGAGAACCGCTTGGAAATGGACGTCTCTGATCTTCTTGTTAGCGTCCTTGAACGAGCTGATGGCCGCTGTATAGTCCTTCTCTCGAATCGCTTCCTGGGCGTTGTCCAGAAGGTCCCTTGTCTCCTTCGAGTCCTCATCGACGGTCTTCATGGATTTGATGCCGCTTCTGATGTCTCGTATCTGGTCTGTCAGTCTGTTGGATATCGCCTTCTCAGCGTCGCTTTCGGCCCTCTTTGAGTAGCTGAGGGCATCGCGATATCTCAGACCCTCGAGCGCCGCCTTCGCGCGCTCCATGTGCCCAGTGACCCTCTCCATGTCGGCACCGATGTCTTGGCCCGCCCGGGAGAGGTCGTCCGCCTTGGAGATGGCTTCCTCGATCTGTCCCTTGAGGTTCTCGCCCGCCCCTTCAAGGGCTTCAGTCAACTGAGAGATCCCGCCCTCGTAGTCCTGCTTCTCCAACGCGGATTTCGAACGGTTCAGGAGGTCTTCGAACAGGCTCACATCTTCTCCCATGTCCTTTGCCTGGTTGATGATTTCCTGGGCCTGTGAGAATCGCAACGAGAAGTACTCGTGAAAAGTCCTTTCGGCCGCATCGTAGGCGCTCCTGGCCTGCTTCATCGCGCCCTGGAGGTCGTCCTTCATGACGAGGTTCTTGCTCTTATCGAGCATCTCAAGGGCGCCTTTTGATTCGGCTTCTGGTCCTTTTATCAGCTTCAAGAGGGCGTCGACAGAGTCGCCCACGTCCGCCACTTTCCGTATGTACGCGGTTCGGGCTGATTCCATCGCCTTGCGTGCATGACCTACGGCAGACTGATAGTCCTTCGCATTAATCGAGGCTGAGAATTCTGAAAGGAGCTTGTCAACATCACCGAGGTCGACATCGCTCTCCTCGCAGAGGTCGATGAACTTCTGGATGGCATCGCGCTCCTCCTCGGCGAGCTTCTTGTTCTGAGTCGCCTCTTTCGCCCGCTGCTCTAGCTGCTTCGCAAGCTGAAGGCTCTTGAGATAATTGCCGCTCAACTCAAACCATGCTCCCGTTGTCTGTGCCGGAGGGTGCCGAGTCCCCTGGCTGAACCTGTAGGTGTTCTCATTCTGGTAGCTCGTATTAAAGGTATCGTCATCTCTATCAATCCTGATACGGGAGTCAACAGGGTTCAGCAGTCCTCAATTCGGCACTGACAGCTTGTCCAGCGCCCCCTTCGCCGCCCGGGACGCCCTGTCTGACTGGTCCTTGACATCTCTCTTCATGGCCTCCGCGTACTCGAGGTCGTTTGACCCCTCCAGGTTGATGCTGACGTTCACGAGGGCGCCTTTGACGCCTGCCTCGGCGAGATGTATGGCCACAGCGACATCCGAGTATGCGCTTCGTACGCCTATCTCGGCGACTCTGGATGACATCTCGAGGATCCTCGCACAGGCCCTTGCCGTCTTCTGCGGCACCTCGATGGCCCCGCCAAGGGCCGACTTGACGGCATCCTCTGTCTCGGTCGTCGTCTCCACCTTCCGTCTCCTCATCGCCTCCACCAGCGCATCATACGCCCTGGCATCCTCCATGGCGAGCTGCACGAGCTCGTCCCTGAGGGTTAGGAGCGAGTCGGTCATCATATCGAGCTCCTGCCACTGTTCCTCGTGTTTCTTCCTCTTGCGGGTTATGCGACATACCATCGCCAGAAGGGATGCAGCAATTGCGCCGGACGCCGCGGACGCCGTTCCGCCTCCAGGCGATGGCTCGTCTGAAGACAGCTCCGCACAGAACTCATCCAGACCTTTGACGTCCTTCAACACCAGATCCGCCTCTCCAAGATTTGACTGCTTGAGAACTGCTCGAGCTTGAGGAATCTAGCTGTTATGTCGCATACGGCCTCGAGCGGTATCAGCCCGATTATCTCGCTCCCTGCGATCTCGATGCCCCTGGCATCGGCCCTCTTCTTGACCTCGTCAAAGACATGTGATATCGGAGTGACGGTGTAGTCGGTGAGGTTCATTGAGACTTGGACAATTCCTTTCTCCTTGAGGTCGAATCCCAGGGCTTTGAGGTGCGGAAGCCCGCCGCTGCTGGCCCTTATCTCCTTGGCGATGTCCTTTGCCGCCTGTAGGTCCTTGGATTCAAGGTTGATGTTGAAGGCTATGAGCGGCATTCTGGCTCCCACGGCGGTCGCGCCCGCGGTGGGGTGAACTCGTCTCGGCCCGAAATCGGGGTATTTCGAATCGTCAGTGGCAATTGACTCTCTTAGTCCTTCGAACTGACCTTTTCGCACCTTCTCGAGGTTCTTCCTGTCGGGGGTCCTCGCCGCCGACTCATAGAGATAGACTGGTATCGCGAGCTGTCTGGCAATCCTCTCGCCGACTGCGGCTGCGATGTCCGCGCATTCACGCATCGTGACGCCCCTGATGGGCACGAACGGGAGGACGTCCAACGCGCCCATCCGGGGATGCTCTCCCTCGTGCTTAGTGAGGTCGATCAGTTCAGCAGCGGCTCTGGCCCCTCTGAACGCCCCCTCCTGGATGCTGGACTTGTTGCCAACGAACGTGACGACCGACCGATTGTGGTCGCCGTCCATCTCGACGTCGAGTACTTTGATTCCTGGGACTGAGCTTATCGAGTAGACGATACGCTCGACGACCTCCTTCCTTCGTCCCTCGCTGAAGTTCGGGACGCATTCGACTAAAGCACCCATCGTGGTCTCAGTAATGAGCTACATGGCATATTATAATAACATCGCTCATGGCCATGCCCAGGCATCGATAGCTGTCACTTCTTGATGACATCGACCGCCGCGACCCTCTCGAGCACGAGGTCCGCATGCCGTCCCGAGTCCACGGTGCTCAGCTCCGAACCGGAGATACCGTACTGGATGAGGTCATCCCTCTCGGGTGCGAATGTCTTGGGCAGAGGCTCCCATTCCTTTCCCAGATAGAGGGCCCCTCCCTCGAGATGGACGACGACGATTGAAGACGTGGCATCGCTGACACTCATCTTCTTGATCGCGCTGCTGAGCTGTCTCTCTCCAGAAGCGTACAATAACGATTCCATTGCCAGCGACTCGGAGGAGTTACGCCCTTCGGCGATGGCCTTCCGCGCATGGAAGATGGCGCTGGCGAGATGCTCCCACCCGAAGACCAGCTTCCCGTCCACGATGAGGACCTCTGCGCCGGTCTTCTTGGCCGCTTCCAGCAGCTCCTGCATCACCCCTTTCGCCTCGCCAGGTCTGGCCTCCATCCTCCACGCGTTCAGACCCTCGACTGAGGGGGACTCCATTGCTTCGGACATGCTGACTCGAGGATAGACCGCCCATCAGGCTAAAAAGTATCGGTGTCTAGAACTCCCTCAGAGACTTCTGTCCGGGCTCGGTCTCCTGTTGCATCCCAGGCTCGGACTGTCCAAGCTGCTTCTTGATGGATGCCGCCACCTGGTCCCCGATGCTGGGCAACTGCCTGAGACGGTCGTACGAGGTGTTCCTGATGTCCTCGAGAGTCTTCAAGCCGCGGCTGTACAACGCCCTTGCACGAACGCGTCCCACGCCCTTCAATTTAACCAGTTCGAGCAATTCTGACTTTATGCCATACGCTATCCTTCTGTTGACACCATCGATCTGCTGTACGGCATCCTCGTTCACCAACCCAGCGAGTCGATACATTGCATGCGTCAGCCACTTCGCCAGCTCGACCTTGTTGCGGATGTCTCCTGGTCCGATGCCATACGCCTTCTCCATCGCGTTCTCGCTGACCTCTGAAATCCAGTCGTGTATCAGCTTTGCGGTCTTTATCTCAGACAGGAAGAACTCGTACCCGTCGAGGTCAGAGGGAGGCTCGATCAGCAGGTCGCCTCGCTTCTCCTCCACGAAGTCCTCGACCCACTCGTAGTCGGACCTCCTCAGATACATGAGTGTCATGTCGGGAACAGCGCAGACGGCATGGATGAGGCCGAAGTCTGCGAACGTCGTGCGGTCGCGGACCGCGTCTCTCATGGTAACGGCTGATTTGGGGTCGATATACACATCGCTCACCCTCTTGCCGAACAGCGTGGTCCGCAGAGTGTCCGTTCCCTCTATCATGCCCTCGTCCCTGAGGAACGTGACCACCTTCGAGATGTTCTCCTCAAGGTGATGCGCGTCTGTCTGATGAGCGAGGAACGTCTTGTCGAAGAATCCCATGAGATCCTCCTGCGACGCCGCGTCCCCCGTGGCGATGAGACCCAACACGTGCGACCGGATGGCCGGTTCGGTCCCCAGTTTCGAATATAAGTTCTCATTCTCCCCCAGGAGATAGGTGTCCAACATGAACCTGCGCTCCTCCTCGCTCCTGGCGATGAGTATAGCTTCTCCGTACGGGTCGTATCTCGGCCTCCCAGCTCTCCCACACATCTGTTTGACTTCGAGTACAGGTACCGCGACATAGCCTATGTTTGAATCGTATCTTCGGACGTCGCGGACTATCACTGTCCTGGCAGGCAGGTTGATGCCAGCCGCCAGAGTCGGCGTCGCGGTTATGACCCCTATGTTGCCGCTCCTGAAGCCCGACTCCACGAACTTGCGTTGGGCTGTTGTGAGGCCAGCGTGGTGGAATGCGCAGCCGTTCCTGAGGCTCTTCGATAGCTTGCTGCCGAGCGATGTCGGCTCCTCCTGGTCGCTAGCAAGCCGTTTGGCTCCCTCGCTTATGCCTTCTATGCGGTCCCCCATCTTGCCCTTCACGAGGGGACCGAGTTCCAACGCGAGCGCCTCTGTGGAACGACGCGTGTTCACGAATACGAGGCACTGCCCCCCTGAATCGAGCGTCTGAGAGACGATGCTGTGGATGGGACTGATATTCTGCGGGAGCTTTCTGCGCGTGTTGTCCGTGAAGAATATCTCGCCGTCCGAGCAGACGCCTTCTCTCAAAGGCACGGGCCTCCAGTCGCTCATGATCAGCTCAGCGTCGAGCCAGTCCGACAGCTCTGAGCAGTTGCGTATCGTCGCCGACAGTGCCACCAATTGTGCGTCTGGATTGAATGTCCTGAACTTGACAAGGATCACCTCCAGCGTGGGCCCTCTATCCGGGTCGTTTATAAGGTGTACCTCGTCGGCGACGACGACTGTTATCTGCTTGAGCCAACTGTTTCGGTGACGGAGAAGGGAGTCGACCTTCTCGGAGGTCGCGACGACGATGTCGTACGTGCTCAGTTTCGGATCGATGCCATCGTAGTCACCCGTCGACTCGCCTATCTTGAGGCCGAGGTCCTCGAATTTGCTGAGTTCCTCGAACTTCTCAGAGGCGAGCGCTTTGAGCGGGACGATGTACAACGCCTTCCCCCCTTTGAGCACGCTGTTCAGTATCGCCAGGTATGCTACCAGGCTCTTCCCCGAAGCGGTCGGGATCGACAACACCGTGTTCTTACCGGCAAGCGCGGGCACGATGGCCTCTGCCTGCGGCGGATAGAGTTCCTCTATGCCGTCCTCTAAAAGGCGGTCGACAATCCGTCCATCAATGCCAAGGTCGCTGAGCTTCGTCATCTTCCCTCTGAACCGCTTCGGCCATGAGATGGGCCGACAGCTAATATTTGTTGCCTTGAAATGAATAAGCTCTCCTCGGGTGTGCGAACGTACTGGCTCAGCGTACCCGACGGATTTTCATGGCGCAACGCTTATTTAGCACTAGCCTAATAGGAAGCTTAGGTACTGGTGCAGTCTGATGGGCGATGTTGATTCTAGGGCCACCTTGGGCCTGCCCGATATCGACGAGTGGATAAAGGGTCATAATTACAAGTCGACCGACGAGATAGAGATACCTCCCAAGCTTGTGGAACAGGTCATAGGACAGGAGGAGGCGGTCAAGGTCATCAGGAAGGCCGCGGAGCAGAAACGCCATGTCATCCTCATAGGTGACCCCGGAACGGGCAAGTCCATGCTCGCCAGGTCAATGGTGGACTTCCTGCCCAAGGGCGAGATGCAGGACGTCATCGCCTACCACAACCCCGACGACAACAACGAACCGAAGGTCAGGATCGTGCCGGCGGGAAAGGGAAAGGAGATAGTCCAGGCTCAGAAGGCGGAGGCCGAGCAGAAGAAGAAGGAGAGGAACCAATGGACGATTGCCATGGTGTTCGTCTTCCTGATGCTATCCGTCATGATGTTTGTCGTGTATGGCGACCCGACCCTGTTGTTGATAGGCATAATCGGTTCCCTGTTCATATTCATGATATTCCGATACATGACCGGCCAGAGGCGGGAGGCACTCATCGTCCCAAAGCTCCTGATCACTCACACTCTGGATGATGCCCCTCCGTTCATAGATGCGACGGGCTCACACGCGGGCGCCCTACTAGGTGACGTCAAGCATGACCCGTTCCAGAGCGGTGGGCTCGAGACCCCAGCCCATGAGCGGCTGGAGCCGGGAGCTATACACAAAGCCAGCAAGGGTGTGCTGTTCATCGATGAGATAAACGTCCTGAGGATGGAAAGCCAGCAGAGCCTGCTGACGGCCCTTCAGGAGGGCGAGTTCGGCATACTTGGCCAGAGCGAACGCAGCTCGGGAGCGATGGTTAAGAGCGAGCCCGTGCCTTGCGATTTCATACTTGTGGCTGCAGGCAACCTCGACGCGGTTGCCGGCATGCATCCAGCTCTGCGGTCAAGGGTTCGTGGCTACGGCTACGAGATATACATGAGGAGCACGATGCCCGACACGGACGACAACCGGGAGAAGCTCCTGAGATTCGTCGCACAGGAGGTGTCGAAAGACAAGAAGATACCTCACTTCACGATGGGCGCCGTGAGCGAGATAATACGCGAGGCGCAGCGCCGGTCTGGACGTCGGGGGATGCTCACCTTGAGACTTCGTGAATTGGGCGGTCTCGTCAGGGTCGCCGGTGACGTGGCTCGTGAGCGAGGCGCGGAGTACGTGGAGGCTAAGCATGTCACCGAGGCCAAGTTGACCGCTCGGTCCCTTGAACAGCAGGTCACGGACAGGGTCGTCGAGCGGAGGAAGGACTACCAGATGTGCCTGACGGAGGGGTCTGTCATTGGCATTGTGAACGGTCTGGCGGTGTTGAATGCCGACTCCTCGATGGCGGAGTTCTCCGGGATAGTCACTCCGATTGTGGCGGAGGTCACGCCCTCTCAGAACAGGGAGAGCGGACGGATAATCGCCACCGGGAAGCTGGGCGAGATAGCCAAGGAGTCGGTCCAGAATGTATCGGCTCTGATAAAGAAATACACAGAAGAGGACATCACGAGTCACGACATCCATGTTCAGTTCATTGGCACATATGACGGTATTGAGGGCGACAGCGCGTCTATTGCAGTGGCGACATCTGTCATCTCCGCATTCGAAGAGATCGAGGTTGACCAGAGCGTAGCGATGACCGGCAGCCTGAGCGTCCGCGGCCAGGTGCTCCCTGTCGGCGGCGTTACGGCGAAGATAGAGGCGGCGGCTGAGATGGGCCTCAAGAAGGTCCTCATTCCTGAGCAGAACTTGAAGGACGTGATCTTGGAAGACAAGTACCTCGGCCTCATCGAGGTGATCCCAGTCAGGACGCTGAACGATGTTCTCTCTCATGCGCTGGTGGGGGCCAAGAAGGAGGGGCTGTTGAAGAAGTTGGCCGCTCTGGTCGCTACAAGCAGACGGACGTCAGTAGTCTCCAAGACCCCCTCTGTGACGACAGCAACAGGCGTTGAGAGGCCTGCGGCGAACTGATGACAGGGGGGCCGTGATACGGTTACGGTCATGCGCGCTCTCGTCGTCGGAAGGTTCCAGCCTTTTCACAAGGGCCACCTCCAAGCTGTCGAGGAGGTGTTGTCAAAGTGCGACGAGCTCATAATTGTGATTGGCAGCGCGGAGGAATCGCACACCTGGAAGAACCCTTTGACCGCGAGCGAGAGATATCAGATGATCCTGTCGTCCCTCCCGCGGAAAGAGCACAAACGCATCCACATAATCCCGGTGAGGGACATCAACAGGTACTCGATATGGGTCAACCACATCGAATCCTACGTGCCGCCGTTCGACGCCGTCTTCTCCAACAGTCCGATTACTCGCTCTTTGTTCTCCCAGGTCGGCTACGACGTGAGGAAGACGAAGGCGTACAACCCTAAGTTGTACAATGGGTCGGAGATCCGGAGAAGGATAGCCGAAGGGGGCAGATGGAAAAACCTGGTCCCCGCTTCTGTGTCTCTCATGGTCGACGAACTAGATGTCAGGGGGCGCCTGAGGGCCGCGGAGGGCAAGGCCACGGACGGCGTGACCGGGAGGTCCCGTGTCCGCAAGTAGCGATGTCGGGGCGAAGCTGCGGGATTCGAGGAGGACCGTCGCGGTCGCCGAGTCCTGCACTGGCGGAAGGCTCGGGGACGCGCTAACAGACGCCCCAGGGAGCAGCGACTATTTCCTTGGAGGTTTGATCTCGTACAGCAACGACGCGAAGGTCGACCTCCTAGGCGTCGACAGATCCGTCATCCTTGAAGAGGGTGCAGTGAGCGAGAAAGCGGCGGGGATGATGGCGCAAGGCGTCATGAGGCTGTTCGGCGCCGATGTCGGCATCGGGATAACAGGCATCGCTGGACCGACCGGGGCGACTCCCACCAAGCCAATCGGACTTGTCTATGTCGCGGTCTGCTCCCCTGAACGTACAGAGTGCGTGAGATATGTGTTCGAAGGCACGCGCACATCCGTCAAGGACCAAGCGGTCGCCAGGGCCATCCAGCTACTCAGCTCGTTCCTCGACGGATGATATGCCACGCCTGTTCTCGGCGATCGGACCCCCAAAGTTTCATTATTCCTGAACCATATGTGCTCTACTGCACTCATGTCGGAAGGGGATGTAGCAAGGACACCCACAGGTGTCGCGGATTTCGACTCGATAATCGGCGGCGGCGTGCCGCTAGGATCAGTCATTCTGCTGCTGGGCGACGTTGGGGGCGGAGGACTCGAATTCGCCCTTACGTCAGCCGCGAAGATTGGCCTCGTCAAGGAGTTTCCAGAGACGCGGGGGTTCATCATGGGGCATGCTGGCAAGGATGGAGTCCTGCCCGACCAGATGTCGTATGTGACATTCTCGAGGTCCAAAGAGGATGTCTTGAGGGAGGTGAGACTCTCATTCACCAAGGATTTCCACGAGTCACTCGAATCGAACCTGGTGTTCAAGGACTTCTCGAAGGGCTATTTCATGCGGACGGTGGTCCCCACCAGTTGGGTTGGTTCCGACGGGTCCGAACTGTTCTCTGAGAACAGAGACGAAGGGGTACTCGAGTCGCTCGTGACATTCCTCGACGCGAACGCTCCCAGGAGCCTCGTGGTGATCGACTCACTCACAGATCTGGTGGTGTCGGACACCGTGAAGTTCGAGGACGTTGTTGCTCTGCTCAAGGGTATACAGAGGATGGCGAAGAAATGGGAGTCCGTCTTCTATGTGCTGCTGACAGACGAGATACTCGACAAGAGGCGCCAGCAGATGATAATAGACAGCGTTGATGGTGTCCTGAGGTTCGAGTGGGCCAAGTACCATCACACATCCAAGAGGCAGAGATACCTTTACGTTGAGAAGTTCATGAGCGTCCTCCCCCATCTTGACCAGGAGAGGATAGCTAGATTCGCAACGCTCATCACTTCCCAGAGTGGGTTCGTGGTGATCAACACTGAGCGCGTGGGGTGAAAACAAGAATGACTTTGACGAGAGTCAGGACAGGCGTGCCAGGGCTCGATGAGATGCTTCAGGGCGGATTCCCAGACGGACATATGATAGTCGCGATGGGTTCGTTCGGCACCGGGAAGACCACTCTCGGTCTGCAGTTCCTGATGGAGGGGCTCAGCCAGGGCGAACACTGCATATTCATCTCGCTTGAGGAGGACAAGGATTCCGTGCTGAAGAACGCAGCGTCCTTCGGCTGGGACCTGTCCAAACCGGTTGCAGACAAGAAGTTGGGGCTCTTCAAGCTGGAGCCATCCGATGCAAAGACGACCATCACCAGAATCCGCAGCGAGCTCCCGAAGTTCGTGAAATCGTTCGGCGCCAAAAGAGTGGTGATAGATTCCGTGTCATTGTTGAACATGATGTTCCCGGACGAGTCAGACCGCCGGTCCAACCTGTTCAACCTGACCCAGCTTCTGCGCAGCACGGGAGCGACCTCCATCCTGACCGCGGAGGTCAAGGACGAGAACCCTCGCTCTTCCAGGGACGGCCTCGCTGAGTACACCGCAGACGGCGTTCTTCTCCTGCAGTCTGATGAGAATAAGGAATCTGGAGAGGTCCAGCTGACGGTACGGGTCCTGAAGATGAGACGGACGTCGCATTCCCGCAGGGTGAAGCCCTATTCGATCACAGACAAGGGGCTCGTCGTCCACGCTGGAGCAGAGATATTCTGAACGGCGTGAGTGGAACGGCGCTGACGTTGGGCGATTCAAGGCGCGCCCATCTCTTCCTTGATTACGGCACCGAGGCGTCTTAGTCCCTCCTCGATGAGATCATCGGACGGATAGGTGAAGTTCAATCTCATGGTGCTCATCCCGTCAGCCGGGTCCGGAAAGAATGCCCTTCCTGAGACGAAGGCGACCCCCTTCTTGAGAGCTTTCTCAAGCAGCTCGCCCGAAGAGAGTCCTTCGGGCAGCGTCGCCCAGAGGAACATGCCACCTTCCGGAGTGATCCATTCTATTCCGTCGGGCATGAAGCGTTTCATGCCATCCAACATGAGGTCCATCTTCCTGCCATACATGGCCCTTATCTTCCCTATCTGGGTGTCGATGTGGCCTCGGGCGATGTACTCGTGGGATATGACCTGTCCCAGCACGTTGGTGCAGACATCGCTCGACTGCTTCGCTATTATCAGCTTCCGCAGGATGTCGGGATGAGCGAGCATCCAGCCGATCCGCAGGCCGGGAGCGAGTATCTTCGAGAAGGTGCTCATGTACACCACCCTTCCCTCGTCGTCGAAGCTCTTGATGGGGCGAACATCGTCTCCCCTGTATCTCAACTCACCATACGGGTCGTCCTCCAGTATGATCAGGTCGTGTTCGGAGGCGAGGTCTATCAGTCGCCTGCGGTTGCGCTCAGGCATGGTGACGCCCGCCGGGTTCTGGAAGTTCGGAAGGGCGTATATCAGTTTCGGATGCCTCGAATCACTGGTGAGTGTTTTCAGCTTATCCTCGAAGAGGTCCATCCTCATGTTGTCCTCGTCGATGGGCACAGTCTCGAATCGGGCGTTGTATACCGCGAATCCCGTCAAGGCTGTCAGGTACGTCGGCGCCGATACGACTATGGAGTCGCCAGGATCGATGAATACCTTGCCCACGAGGTCGATGACCTGTTGGGATCCGCTCACGATGCCGACGTTGTCGGTCGTCACATCGATGCGTTTCCCCCGCATGCGCTCCGCCACCGCCTCCCTGAGAGGGAGATAACCTTCGGTTATGCCGTACTGCAGCGCGCTTCTGGCGTCGCCGCTGAGGATGTCGTTGGTAATCTCGCGTATGATCTCTGTAGGGAAAGTCGCCGGGTTGGGCAAACCGCCCGCGAACGATATCATGTCAGGGGCTTGCAGGAGTTTGAGCAGTTCCCTGACATCCGACGCCTTCATCGCATTCGCACGGGCTGAAAAGTGATGGTCAAACGAGCCTGTCAACTCAGACTACCTCGCTCAGCGTTACGCATCCCGAGTAGCTTAATGCTTTTTGCCGAGTGGCGTCGGTGCATCGGTGGCGGGAAAATCGCGGTTCTGTCAGTATATGTCAGACACCCAAACCATTAAGAATAGCTATCGCTTACAACGCACCTGGTCATATGAAACTCGTACGCCAGGGAAAAGTCAAGGACGTCTACAAAGTGGACGGCCACACTCTCGAATTCGTCTTCTCAGACAAGATATCAGTGTTCGACAAGACCATTCCCTCGCTCATACCAAACAAGGGCGAAACTCTGTGCAGGTCTAGCGCGTTCTGGTTCCAAGTTGGCCGTTCTTTCGGCATAAAGACTCATTTCAAGGAGCTCATCCCTCCCAACCGGATGCGTGTTCAGAGGGTAGAGGTCCTCAAGTACTCCGATATCACCAAGAAGACGACGGACTACCTGATCCCGCTTGAGGTCATATGCAGACACTATGTGGCTGGGTCTCTCTGGGACAGGCTGAAGGCCGGCGACCTGAAACCGTCCAAGCTGGGGTTGAAATCCAGCAAGGAAGTGAAGTACGGCGACAAGCTGCCGGAGCCATTCATCGAGTTCACCACGAAGTTGGAGAAGGTGGACCGTCTCTTGACCAAGAAGGAGGCCGTGAAGATTGCCGCATTGAGCCAGGCCGAGTACGACGCGATTATCGAGGCCACTCTACGGATGGACGAGCGGATCGGTGAGGAGGTGGAGAAGCGCGATTTGATCCACGTTGACGGCAAGAAGGAATTCGCGTTCGACGAGGACCGCGAGCTCATGATCGTGGACACATTCGGCACCTCCGACGAGGACCGGTGGTGGGATTGGGACAGCTACTCGAAGGGCGAGTTCATGGAGCTGAGCAAGGAGAATGTCCGGCAGCACTATCGAGGCATCGGGTACTACGACAGGCTGCTCGAGGCGAGGAAGAAGGGCAAGGCCGAGCCTAAGATGCCCGCGCTGCCGGCGGACAAGATCAACGAGATCTCCGAGCTCTACATAGACATGTTCGAGAGGATCACCGGCGAGAGCTACAGATGAAAGTCACTCATGTGCCTGCCTGGCGGCTGGAAACTGGAGTGCGCCAACGTTTGCAGTGTTGATATCCTATGGAGTTCCTCGGCATAGACGAGCTGATGAGGCATCTCAAGAGACAGTACGATTCAAGCAATCAGCGGCACGGATGGCGCGCGCTCACAGGAAGAGACCACGTGAAGGGCGCGTACGACACTTTCTTGTTCTCCGACGAGAAAATTTATCAGATCAAGGCGGCAGAGGTCGCGCGCGGAAGGATGGTCGCAGTTGGAGGCGAAGTCGGCTCGAACACCCCAGACCTTGCCGACCTGTCGAAGGACGGCTCTCCAATTCCGATCGGCATGGTCTCACGTGCCGCGGACGCCTCATCGGTCATACTGTTCGGTATGCAGCAGTACTCCTCGGATACCGCTGACACGCTCAAGACGGAGTACTTCCAGTCCAAGCAGGAGCGTCTCGATAGGGATCTGAAGGTCCAGCTCGATAGGGCGCTCAAGCGGCCAGAGTTCAGGGCGACCTTCAGGAGCCTGCGCGAGGATCAAGAGAGCTACTTCTCCTGACGTTCACGCACAGTCCCACTGCGCCATGCGGTCTGATGGTCTGGACCTGCAGACTCAGGTCAGTGTTCCATCCAGATACGCCTGGTATCCCGCGAGGTCGAGCAGACCGTGGCCCGAGAAGTTGAACGCTATGATCTTCTCCTCGTTGTTCTTCTTCGCCTCAAGCGCCAGGTCGATCACGGCCTTGATGGCATGGGCCGTTTCTGGGGCGGGTATGATGCCTTCCTGCCTCGCGAAGAGAGCCGCTGCGTCGAACACTTCCTTCTGCTGGTAGGAAACGGGCTTCACAATGCCCTCGTTGACGAGCGCGCTGACGGTAGGCGCCGCCCCGTGATACCTCAATCCGCCTGCATGGATCGGCGATGGGACGAACGCGTGTCCCAGCGTGTACATCATGAGGAGCGGGGTCATCTCGGCGGTGTCGCCGAAGTCGTATTCGTACTTCCCACCGGTGAGTGTCGGCACGGATGTGGGCTCGACAGCGATGAACTCGGTGTCCAGCTTCTTCTTGAGATGCTGTCCCACGAACGGGAATGTGAACCCCGCGAAGTTCGAGCCGCCTCCGACGCATCCCACGAGGTAGTCAGGCTTCTCACCCAGCTTCTGGAACTGCAGCATCGTCTCCTGTCCGATGATGGTCTGATGCAACATCACGTGGTTGAGGACGCTGCCGAGGCTGTACTTCGCATTGCCGTCCTTGATGCAGGCTTCGAGCGCCTCGCTGATCGCGATGCCCAGTGAGCCCGGGTGGTTCTTGTCCTTGGCGAGAAGCGACCTGCCGAACTCGGTCTGGTCGCTGGGCGACGGGAATACCTGGCTGCCGAACAGGCGCATGACCTCTCTCCTATACGGCTTCTGGTCGTAGCTCGCCCTTACCATGTATACCTGGCACGTCATGTCGAAATGACTGCATGCCAAACTGAGAGCCGACCCCCACTGTCCAGCGCCGGTCTCCGTCGTGAGCCGCTCCACACCCTCCATCTTGTTGTAATATGCCTGGGCGAGAGCGGTGTTCGTTTTGTGGCTGCCAGCCGGGGACATGTCCTCGCGCTTGAAGTAGATCTTGGCCGGCGTCTTCAGCTTCTCCTCCAGCCTCACAGCCCTCTGAAGCGGGCTCGGCCTGTTGATCATCATGTATGAGTCGAGGACCTCCTCGGGTATGTCGATGTAACTCTCCGAGGACATCTCCTGCGCTATGAGCGCCTTCGGGAAGATGGCTTCAAGGTCCGATGGCGAAATGGGCTCCTTGGTGGCCGGGTTCAGCGGTGGCGGAAGCGGCGTCGGCAGGTCCGGCAGGATGTTGTACCATTTCCTTGGCATCTCTTCAGGTGTGAGCGTTGTCCTTATCGATCTCAATTCGTTCCCTCCTTGGTCTTGGAAGAAAGTTGATGTCTGGTACAATATATAGCTTTTTCCAGCATCATTGCACATTGTTGTACGCGAAATCGGCGCGCATGGTCGTCTCGGCGGTCATTTCAGGTAGATCAACCTCGACAGTCTGCGGTCCCATGTCCAGTCGTCCTCGGAGACCGCCTCCTCGCGCCTGGAGACCATATAGTTGAGCTTCGCGTCCATGTCATCCGCCATGTGGACAAGCAATGCCTCGGGCATCATCGGCTCGACCGGCGACCCCCACTCCTTCCTGCCATGATGCGAGAGGATCACATGCTTCAGTTTCAGGGCGAGATCCTCTGGGAATCCATCGATTGAGCGCAACCTGTCAACCAGGAGTTCGTAGCTGATGACGAGGTGGCCGATGAGATTGCCCTCAGGCGTGTGGTTCGTGTTGGCAGCGACCACGTAAGTCCGCGTCTTTCCGATGTCATGCAGCAGCGCCCCTGCGATTACGAGATCTCTGTCCAGTCCGGGCTGCAGCAGGAGCATCTTGGAGCAGGTCTCCACCACTGTCAGGGTGTGATTGAGCAGCCCACCTATTGCCGCAGAGTGGAACTGGACTGAAGCTGGACACGCACAGAACGATTCCATGAATCCCTCATCCTCGAACAGGTCGGTCAGGAGCCGGTTCAGATGCGGCTCCTCCACGGCTCGGACGGATCGCATCAGCCTTTCCTTCATCTCGGGGATGCCATCAAGGGTTGCCAGCAGAGCAGAGGCGTCGTAGTCCTCCGGGCTCAGCCTCTCGATCACACCGCCGTCCTTCTCGCTGACCGATATCTCGAGCTGGCTTCTGTACTCCCCAGCCTCGCCCTTGATATGCACGACGCCACCTCGTTCGAGCATAATCTGGAGGTTCTTCACGCGTTCTCGGTCGTCTCCTCCCCAGTACTTCACCGTTATCTGTCCCGTCCTGTCACCGGCCCTGAACTCGAACATGTGTCCGTATTTGTACTCGGTTACTGGCTTCTTGTACGCCACAGAGAAGTATGAGTCGACGCCGTCTCCCGCCTTGAGCGCGCTAATGAACTGCTTGTCCGTTGTCATCTTCCTTCCCCCTCCTGGCTTCGAGGAGATCACCTTGATTGCGTTCAAGCCGTATATCACTTCCACCTGGAGTGGGCCGGAAGTGTACGAGCATCACATGCAGCTCGTGGTATGCTCAATCGCCGTCCCCACGGCCACATGCCCGGACGATGCTTCGGACTTCCGATCACCCACGGGCGGCCATGGACATGGTGCTTAGAGTACTGTTTGGGATACACGTAGCGTAGACGTCGAACTGCCATTGGCCAGGCTATAAGTCAGACGCCCTTTGCCTTGAGCAGGTGGGCCATGCGCTTCCCCAGTGCTCGGGCGGAAGCGAGTCCCTCCTCGTCCTCGGCTATCTCCCCTTTATCGTTGGCAGTACCCATCGCTCCATATGCCCCGCCTCCGGCGTTCGCGAACTGCATGTCGTGAGTCATGAAATAGACGGCTATCTGGTTGACCGTGAGCTCCTGACCGCCGTGCGTCGCACCGCCACAGCTAAGCGCCCCGCCGATCTTGTCCTTGAGTTCCGACTCCTGATAGGGCATGACCGATCTGTCCATTAGGGCCTTGAGCTGCGCGGTGACCCCTCCGAAGTAGACGGGGGAGCCGATCAGTATTCCGTCGGCCTTCACCATCTTCTTCAGGACGGGGATGGCGTCGTCGTCGATCGGGCAGCTCCACGCGTCGTCGTAGCACGCGTCACACGCATTGCACGGTCTGACCTCCCTGTCGGCGAGGGAGACGCGCTCGACCTCCAAGCCCTCCTGCCTCAGCACTTCCTCTGCAGCGTTCAGCATGCCGTCTATGTTCCCGTCCTTCCTCGGGCTCCCGTTTATAGTCAGAACCTTGGCCATTGGCAACACCCGTTACGGCCCCGTCATGGTCGACCGAAAATAAATCTGCTCCGGCCCCTGCACCCCGCGGGGCCGGCAGCCCTGCTTTCCCTCTTCTTGTTCTACCAACATCGTGAGTACCCGCAGGTCCGGCACACCACGCATCCTTCAACGTATTCCACCATGCTCCCGCATTCCGGGCATTCGGGGCATACCTCTCCCTTGTCCACATGGTTCTGCTTCTGTGGGCCTGGTCCTTCCGACCATGCGCCAGCACCATTGCCTGCCTCTGCTGTGGCGGATCGCTCCTTGGTGTACCGCTCCAGCGCCTTGGCGACCGCGTCGCTGCAGGAGAGCACCATGCCCCCTGGCTGCCACAGCGGCGACGGGCATCTTATCCCTCTGAGCTGTTTCACTATCGACTCGGGCTCGATCCCCGATCTCAGCGCGAGCGACAGAAGCCGCCCGATCGCTTCGGACTGGGACGCCGTGCATCCTCCAGACTTGCCCATCTGCGTGAATACCTCGCAGAGGCCGTTCTCGTCCTCGTTTATCGTCA
>Ga0307378_10003424_pt1 | contig 23305 bp, 18 predicted proteins | sample UN1MG_FD_202238 | JGI IMG/M metagenome (GOLD analysis project Ga0307378, IMG submission 202238) | Soil microbial communities from Risofladan, Vaasa, Finland - UN-1 | ecosystem: Environmental > Terrestrial > Soil > Coastal area > Acid sulfate soil | place: Finland: Risofladan, Vaasa | collected...
GAATCGCGACGGGTTGTCAATTGATGGTCATTATAGGCACGGAGGGAACAGAAAGGGATCGGGAGTATTCTGCGCTTGCTAGCGCGCCGTCGCGTGGTGAGGTCGGTGCGGCGTGCCCCGATTCCGGCCGATCGCCGCTCCCCCGGCAACGGAAGAGACTGCTGAACCTGAATCCTACCTTCCCGTCAGTCCTCGGCCAGCGGCGACCATTCCCCGAAGCGTTCCGTCTCGACTTTGCAGGGTCCCTTCGACCGCCAAATGGCGTTGGAGTTGTAGTCCCATTCGAGGTACTCGGACCCTCCGCCGCCGATGGTGGTGATCAGGTAACGGTTGTCGCGGTAGCCGATCACGCCCGCCTTCTGCGCCGGATACTCGAAGATCCCTCGGCCGCTGGACGGGTCGAGCGGCACCCAGCCGTAGTTGGGTAGATACACTTCCGGCCAGCGGTGGTAGAGGCCGTTGTCGGTCGAGGCGTCGTCGCCGCGGACGACGACCGACCCCACGTACCGCGCGGGCAGCCCGGCGGCGCGGCACAGCGAGATGTACACGAAGCTGTACTCCGAGCAGGACCCGCTCCCCCGTTGGAGCACGGTCGGCGCCACGTTCCAGCCCCCGCTCAGCTCGTAGTGCATTTTCTTGGTAACGTGCTCGAAGAGCTTTCGGGCGATCCCGTAGCAGTTGGTCTGGTCGCCCACCACGTCACGGACCGTCTTCCGGATGTACGGGTCGTTGATCCGGAACTTCGAGCCGTCGCCCAGGTAGCGATCCTTGATCTCCTTGGGGATCTCGGCAAGCGAGCCGACCTTCTCGGGGAAGAGGAAATGCCTGACCTTGACCAGCTCGACCTTGGCCTCCCAGGCGACCGTGACGAACCGGCCGGCGGCGACGTTTTCGTAGTGATAATGGGCCAGCTTCTGGCCCCACTTGTCGGTGACGATCTCGTCCGGCTCGGGCGTGAATTTCAAGGGGGCGAGGATCTTCTGGGCGGGGAGGTCGTGGGGGACGGCCAGGTAGACGTCGAGCGAGACCAGCTCGCCCGGCCCGTAGTTGCGGACCTCGTGCACCAGCTCGAGCGTCTCCCGCTTGCCCTCCGTTTGCACGTAGGGGACCGCATCCTGCCGCTTGAGCTGATAGACGGTGTCGGTCTGGTAATCCACGTTCCACAGGAACTCGCCGTCGAAGGCCAGCCCGCGCGGAAACTTGGAGGGCGACGGCACGGCGACGATGACGTTGCCGCTCTTCGGGCAGACCATGTAGAGCATGTCGTCCGATCGCTCCGAGACCCAAAGGTACTTCCCGTCGTAGGTCAAGCCGTACGGCTCTTCGGAGGGCGACGGGATCTCGGAGATCGTGGTGCCGTCCTCGACGGAAATCTGGTACAGCCGGTCACGCTTGAAGTCGGCCACCCAGAGGTGCTCGCCGTCGAAGGCCAGCCCTTGCGGATTGCTGAACCGAATGGGGATCGTCCTTTCGGCGATTCCCGTCTTGGGATCGAGCTTGAAGGCCGTCTTCGATTCCGCGTCCAGGACCCAGAGGAAGCCGCCTTCTGAGGTCAACCCTTCGATCTGGAAGCCGGGCGCCGTAAGGGAATCGAGCACGCGGCCGTCCCGGGGATCCATCCGGTAGAGCAGATCGGATCTCCGGTCCGCCAGCCAGAGCGACTTGCCGTCGAACGTCAAGCCGGTCGGACAGCGGCCGGGCGCGGCGAACTGCTTGACCACCTCCCCGGGCGCAGCGCCGACGGGCGCCGGGGCAAGCAACAAGACAGCCGCCACAGGCAACAACACGAAGCAGCGCGTTTTCATGAGCACCTCCCGAGTGCCGGGTCGAGTGAAGGATCGGCCGAAAAATAACTTCCCGACTTCAGTAGCAGGCACACGCCGTGTGCCGTCCGCCGGTTACGGCACACGGCGTGTGCCTACTACTCCGCAAATGCGGAAGTTGTTGTTCGGCCGATCCCAAAGCATCTCGGATGCCGGCGTGTCCGCGGTCTCACACCAAGCCCGGCAACCATACTACTTGAGCCGGATGCCGAATTCCACCGTCCCTTCGATCGCAGGATCGGGGGCCCCGTCGCGCAAAGGGCCGAGACCCTGCGCCACCAGGCCGCCCGGAAGACTCGTCGCCCTCTTCGGAGCCCGTTTGACACTGCCAGCGCCTGCCGAGAGAATACGGACGATGATCGCTGCCCGCCCCAAACGACTTGCGCGTCCCAGGCAAACCGCGCTGCTTCGTGCTCGGCGCGGGTCGCTCACCCGGCCGACACCGCGACCAAAGGTCTTCCCCGGAGCCGTCCACCAAGGATCTTCGATGATAATCAAGCCGCGTGCCTATCTGGTCCTGCTCGTCCCGTCGCTATTGGCCGCTTCGATGGACGTCGTGGCCCAGGCAGCCGATCGGCCGCAGTGGGGAGAGCAGTTCACACGCAACATGGTCTCCGACGAGCGAGGGCTGCCCGAAAGCTTCGACCCGGCGACCGGCAAGAACGTCAAGTGGTCGGCCCCGTTGGGGACCGAGTCGTATTCGTCCCCGGTGATCGGTAGCGGCCGGGTCGTCATCGGGGCCAACAACGGCCGGCCGCGCGACCCGCGCCACCAGGGCGACCGCGGCGTGCTCCTCTGTCTGGACGAGGCCACCGGCGAGATCTGCTGGCAGCTCGTGGTGCCCAAGTTCCAGGGCGACGTCTACCTGGACTGGCCCCGGGCCGGGATCTGCTCGCCGGCAACGATCGAAGGCGACCGCGTCTACGTCGTCACCAATCGGGCCGAGGTCGTGTGTCTGGATCTCGACGGCCAGGCCGACGGCAATGACGGGCCGTATCGGGAGGAAGGTCGCCACCTGGTCCTGCCCGGCGAAGACCCCATGGAAGTCGGCCCGCTCGACGCCGATATCCTCTGGCTGTTCGACATGCCGGCCCGGATCGGCATGCACCCCCACGACTCGGCCCACAGCTCGATCCTCATCCACGGCCCGTATCTCTATCTCAACACCGGCAACGGCGTGAACAGCACGCACAGCGGGATCCCCGAGCCCGACGCCCCCAGCCTGATCGTGCTCGACAAGGCGACGGGCCGGCTGGTGGCGCAGGACGGCGAGCGGATCGGGCCGCGGATCTTCCACTGCACCTGGTCGTCGCCCGCCCTGGGAACGGTCGACGGCAGGCCGCTCGTCTTCTTCGCCGGCGGCGACGGCGTCTGCTATGCCTTCCGGGCGATCGAGCCCGGGGCGCCCCCCGGCCCGGCGACGACGTTGGAGCGCGTCTGGCGCTTCGACTGCGATCCGACGGCCCCCAAGGAGGACGTGCATCGCTACATGCGCAACCGCCGCGAAAGCCCGAGCAACGTCAAAAGCATGCCCGTGTTCCACCAGGGCCGCCTCTACGTGACCGGCGGCGGCGACATCTGGTGGGGGAAGCACGAGGCGTGGCTGAAGTGCCTCGACGCCACGAAGACGGGTGAGGTCACCGAGACCGCCCTCTTGTGGTCCTACCCGCTCGAGCGACACTGCTGCTCCACGCCGGCGATCTCCGACGGCCTGATCTTCGTGGCGGATTGCGGGCGCACGATCCACTGCGTCGACGCCCGGACCGGCAAGCCGTACTGGACCCACGAGGCCAACGGGGAAATCTGGGGGTCGACGCTGGTGGCCGACGGCAAGGTCTACGTGGGCACGCGGAGCCGGCAGTTCCTCGTCCTCGCCGCCGCCAGGGAGAAAAGGGTGATCGCTACCATCGAGCTCGACAGCCCCACGTGCAGCACGCCGGTCGCCGCCAACGGCGTGCTCTACGTCGCCACCTTGCAGCAGCTCTACGCCGTCAAGGAAGCCTCGAACTGAGACCGCCCGAAGACCGCCCGCCGGTCTCCTCCCCGAAAAGCGACACCCCCGTCCCCTGCCGGGCGACGGGCGTTGACGTCGCCGCCCCGGGCCGGTCTACTCATGGGAGCGGTTCACGTTGGGTGGGTTGCGCAGACAAGATCTTCTTGGTTCAAAAAGAGGACGAGAAGATGGCAAAGAAAAGGAAATCCAAGCGGAAGAAGCCCGCCGGCAAGCGCAAGAGGAGTCAGGATCGCCCGCGTTGCGGCCTGTGCGGGAGCACGACGAACCTGACGAAGACCGAATGCTGCGGTCAGTGGATCTGTGACGACGAGGACCAGTACGTCCTCTTCTCCTACGCGCGGAACAGTTGCTACCGGAACCACCGTCGCTACACGCTCTGCGGATATCATTATGCCGAGGAACATCCGGGGCATTGGAAGGACTGCCCCCAGTGCAAGGAACACATCACGCCCGAGATGTACGTCCACTACGGCACGAATGAGTACAACTTCGAGAAGCTCGAGGACGTTCCGGACTACGAGCCCACCCGGTGCGCCAAATGCGGCACGGCGATCGTGTTGAGCGAGGGTGGATACTCCGTGTGTGCCGGCGAATACCTCTGCGGCAAATGCACGGCGGCCAAGTTCCCGCGCATCCCCGGCGGGAATTGAGGATCGGCCGAAAAACAACTTCCCGACTTTCGTAGCAGGCACACGCCGTGTCCCGTCCGCCGGTTACGGCACACGCCCTGTGGGCTGCTCAAAACGGCGGTCAATCACTCGCCACATTGTGTCCCGTTTGTGTTCCATCCCCGTACGCCGAGGGCGTTCAACAACACAGCCCAGGGTTGCGAAGCTACCCTGGGTCCCGGTTCCGACGTCGCCCATCAACCCCGAAGGGGTTGCACAGCGCCCGCTCGAGGGTTGTGCGGGGTGAAACCGCTTCGCGGTTAGGGGAACAGAAATGGCACACGCTTCCCGCGGATTCATGGCCGTGCTTTCCGTACGTTCTTAGCAGCCCACACGGCGTGCCTACTACTCCGCAAATGCGGAAGTTATTCTTCGGCCGATCCTGGGCGGGCCGGACGGCGTCACTCCTTTCGTATTCGTTGGCCCTTCTGCTCCCGTTTCCATTCCTCTCTCTTCGCTCTCCTTCTCGTTTACCCCCGTTTGCACGGTCTGCCCGCTACAACCGGCACACTCCCGATAACCTGCGGCGTATTGGCAAGAGCTTTCGGTCCAGTTGGCGTTTGCGTTAACATCGTTGGGACCGTTTTACGATGACTAGACAGCGGGCGGGAGATAGAGAGACTCCTGACCGTGAGTGCAAGCTCGGCGGGTGCAACAAATGGGGTGAATGTGCCCATCGAGCGTGAGTGCCGAAACGTGGGGCGGAATGAGCTTCGCGGCTGCGTGCCCTGCTCTCGAAACCGGGATCGCTTCTCCCGGCGGTTTCTGGGCAACCACTCGGGGGTGGGTCGCTCAGCCGCGGATCATTCCGACGCCGAAAGAGCACCGTTCTGAACCGACGGCGGGCAGCATGGCGCTGGGTAGTCCCCTCGCCGCGCTGCCGGCTGCGGTGCTCCGGCGTCCCACCTGGCCAACCGGTCGGTCCTCTGCCACAGCCCCCCAATTCCCGCTTCGCTGCGGCACATCCGCGCCGGCCGGACCCTCGATGACCCGAGGCCCTACGACCGGACCCCGGATCTTCACACCGACCGACCGCGGCCCCATCATCCCGTGGGGGAACTTCGCCCTCCCCCGACCGGTCTCTGCAAAGCGTTTCCGCACAAGGACTTGGCACCGCCAGCCGGTCGGCCCGGCTCACCGGGGGAAGGCGGCTCGCACGAATCCCCGGGCCACGTCCGCGCTCCCCGCCTCGCGCCCCTGGGGCCTCGCCATGGATCGGTTGCTTGAAATGCCCGCAAGCCCGTATTAGGATGAGGTTTGTCCTGCTTCATGCTGCCGGTTGCCGTAAGGGATTGCGCAGGGGATCGACGATTGATTGCGCCGGACGGGTGTCCAGGCGATGCAGGCGGACCCGGACCACGTGGGAGTGCGCAGGGCCCGCCGTGTTCGACTCACCGTTTTTCCTGGAGGAGTCATCTCTCATGTACCCCAGACTCGCTGTATTGGCCGGAGGATTGATCCTCTTGGGCACCGTGCCGCTGGCGGCCCAAGACGCGGTGTTGAGCCAGATGTATGGTAGCGGCGTCCACGCCTTTTTCTCGGGAGATTTCGCCCAGGCGTACGAGCGTCTGACCGCCGCGGTCGACGGCGGGACGGCCGATCCGCGGTGCTACTATTTTCGCGGGCTGACCTTCCTCCAGCTCGGGCGAGAGGAAGAGGCCAAGCTGGACTTCGACCAAGCCGCCCAACTGGAAGCCGAGGATATCAACAAGTTCTACAACGTGAGTCGGGCGTTGGAACGGATCCAAGGCGGCACTCGGTTGGCGGTCGAGCAGTATCGCGTCAAGGCGCGCATGGAGGGCATGCAGCGCGAAGAAGAGCGCCGCAAGGAGCGGTACGGGAAAATCCGGGCGGAGGAAAAGCGGGTCCTGGACGCTCAAGCCGAAGCGGCCCCGGCGACCCCGCCTGATGTGCCCGCAGCACCCCAGCCCGCAAGTATCACCGACCCGTTCGGCCTCGGGGCGACGCCGGCCACGTCGGTCGGTCCGGACGACGTTCCGGCCAAGCCCGCCGAGCCGGCACCACCGGCACCGGAACCTGCGGAAGCGCCCGCGGCGCCCGCCCAAGAGGATCCGTTCGCCGTACCCGCCCCCGGAATGGAAAAAGCCCCTGCGGCGACCCCGCCGGCTGAAGGCCCGGCCGCCGCCGAGCCCGCCCCCGCCGAAGTGCCCGAGGGTGCGTCGGCCAGTGGCGTGCTCGGAGCGATGCAGAAGGCGGTGAGCAAAGCCGTCGGCGGCGAGAAAGCCGGCGAAGCGGCGGCCCCGGCGCCCGCAAAGCCTGCCGCCGCCGGGGAACCGGAAGCGGCGGATGATCCATTCGCTCAGCCTCCGGCCGAAGGCCCCGCGAAGCCCGCGGCACCGGCACCTGAAAAGCCTGCCGCCGCGGCCCCCGAGATGCCTGCCGCGGAGGAAAAGCCTGAGGCGCCGGCCCCCGCGCAGCCCGCCCCGGCCGACGATCCGTTCGCCGCGCCCCCGGCCGCGGCACCCGAGATGCCTGCGGCGGAGGAAAAGCCTGAGGCACCGGCGCCCGAGAAGCCCGCCGCCGAGGAGAAGCCTGCGGCGGGAGCGGCACAGCCGGCTGTCCCGGCCCCCGAGCAGCCGGTCGGTGAGAACCCGTTCATGGAAGAAAAAGCGGAAGGAGAGAAGAAGGCGGAAGCCGCGCCGGCGGATGACGATCCCTTCGGCGAGAAGCCGGCGAAGGAGTAGCATCGCGTCGGGGCGGATCACCCTGCACAGAAGACCGGGTGTCGAGGGCTTTCATCCCCGTGGGGGAAAGCTTTCGGCACCCGCTTTCTTTCCCCGGCCCTCGTCTACTTCGGTTGCGGGGCGTTCCTGCCGGGTCCTTCCAGATTCCCTTCCCGGAACGCGGCGGCCATTGCCAGCGGGATTTCGGTCTCGGCCAGCACCACCCGGGCGCGGTTTCGGGCCACCTCGGCCGTCATCTCCTGTTCGCGGGCCATGGCCAACGCGCGGCGTTCCTCGGCCTTGGCGCGGGCGACCCGAGTGTCGGCCTCCGCCTGGTCGGCCTGGAGTCGAGCGCCGATGTTCTGGCCCACGTCGATGTCGGCGATGTCGATAGAGACGATCTCGAACGCCGTCTGCGCGTCGAGCCCCTTCTTCAGCACCGCCTTGGAGATGCTGTCCGGGTTCTCCATCACCTCGAAATGCGTGTTGGCCGAACCGATCGAGGTAATGATCCCCTCCCCGACCCGGGCGATGATCGTCTCCTCGGTGGCCCCGCCGATCAGCCCGTCCAGGTTGGTCCGCACGGTCACTCGCGCCCGAACCTTCAACTCCACCCCGTTCCTGGCGATCGCGCTGAGCGTGGACCGGCCGGCCTTGGTGGGGTCGGGACAGTCGATCACCTTGGGGTTGACGCTCGTCTGCACCGCCTCGAGCACGTCCCGCCCGGCCAGGTCGATGGCGGCCGCCTGGTCGAACGTCAGGGGGATATCGGCCCGCTGGGCGGCAATCAGCGAGGTGATCACCTTGGGGACACTCCCGCCGGCCAGATAATGGGCCTCCAGTCGACGCGTGGTGATGCCCGTGTCTCGCTCCCGGCCCAACCCCGCCTGCATCGCCATGACCTTCCCTCGGACGATCAGCCGGGAGTTCACTTGGCGAAGGCTCATCCCGACCAGGCTCAACATGCTCACGTTCGCACTCGACATGTAGGCCTGGAACCAGATCGGGAAGAAGAGGAAGAGAATGATCAGCATCACCACCGCAAAGAGGATCAAGGCGGCCCCCCCGATGATCCACAAGGGCCCCCACTCGGCGAAGACCGACTCCTCCTGGGCCAACAAGATGGACAGTCCAGCGAACATGGCTTTCTCCTCACTTTGTCCCGAGACGAGACTCGAAGGGAAACCGCGATCTACGGCACGAGCAATCCGATGATCAGCATACCGAATCGATCCGCCGGCGAACAGCTCCCCGCCGGCCTCGGTGGGCCGAAATTCTCGCCCGGCTCGCGGTCCGAGCCCTGACGCTCCCCCGTCCCCTTCTCCCCTACTGTGCTGCCCGTCTGCTATGCTTGAGGTATGACCAGCCCGGAACTGACCCACCTCGAACTGTTGGCGGAGATGGACTCCCTGGCCGAGGCCATGGACGGTTGGGCGCAGAGCGCTCCCGACTGGCCCGCGGCGCGGACGTGCCGGGCCCTGATCCGCCGCCTGAGCGAGCGGGCGGGCTCGATGCGGGTCCGGCTGGAAGCCCCCTTGGTGGTAGCTACTTTAGGGGGAACAGGCACCGGCAAGAGTGCCCTGATTAACGCCCTGGTGGGGGAAGAATCCACCGAAACGGGCCGGTCCCGCCCTACCACCCGACGCCCCAAGCTGATTTGCCGGCCGGACCTGACCTCCGAGCTGCTCGGGATCGACCCGGAGAGCGTCGAGCGGGTCGAGCGGGACCTGCCGACGCTTGCCGACCTGGTCCTCTTGGACTTGCCCGATCCCGACACGACCGAGTCGGCCGAGGCCCCGGGCACGAACCTTGCCCGGCTCCGCCGCCTGCTGCCCCATTGCGACGTGCTCCTTATCACCACCACGCAGCAGAAGTACCGCAGTGCCCGAGTTGCCGACGAGCTGGCCCAAGCCGCCTCCGGGGCCCGGCTCGTCTTCGTCCAGACCCACGCCGACATCGACCAGGACATCCGCGACGACTGGCGCGACGTGCTCGACGAGCAGTACACCACCGGGCACGTCTTCCTGGTCGACTCGCTGGCCGCATTAGGCGACGCCGAGAAGGGGCTGGCGCCGCGGGGCGAGTTTGCCGCGCTGGTCGATCTCGTGACCCGTCAACTGGCCGGCGCCGCGGCGGTGCGGATTCGTCGGGCGAACTATCTCGACCTGGTGTCGGAGACGCTCTCCGCGTGCGGGCAGCGGATCGACGAGGGCTTGCCCGCCCTCCGCGACCTCGAAGAGGCCATCGTCCAGCAGCGATCTCGACTCGGCACGCAGCTCGCCGAACAGATGCGCACCGAGCTGCTGGCCAATCGGCGGCAATGGGAAAATCGGCTCGTGGCGCGGATCGCCGCCCGCTGGGGGTTTAGCCCGTTCGCCCTGGTCCTCCGCGTCTTCCAGGGACTCGGCGGGCTGATCTCCAGCTCGCTTCTGCTCCGCGCCCGCTCGCCGGCCCAGGTCGCTCTCTGGGGAGCCCTGGAGGCGGGGCGTACCTGGCGCAAGCACCGCCAGCGACGCCGGGCCGACCGCACGGCGGATCGGGCGGTGACCGGGTGCTGGGGCGAGGCGGAGCTGCGCGAGGCGGAGCTGGTGCTCGACGGCTACGCCGCCGACGCCGAGCTGGACCGCGACGCCGCCGGCCTTCCCACGATCGCCGCCGAAGCGGACGACGCGGAGAGCGCGTTCGTGGCCAGCGTGGCCGGCGAGCTGGAATCGCTCATCGATCGCCTCGCGCAACGTCACACCGGCTGGCTCACCCGATGGCGATACGAAGTCCTCCTGGCCGCCATGCTCGGCGTCCTGGTCGCCCGGCTCGGCAAAAACTTCTTCTACGATTCCTGGCTCGCCGCCGAGCCGGTCGAGATCTACGGCCTCGACGTCTACCTCTTGTCCGCCCTGTGGCTGATCCTGTGGTGCGCCCTGTTGCTCTGGGGCTTCACCTCCCGGCTGCGTCGCGGGCTCAAACACCAGATCGACGGGCTGGCCGAAGGGTGGAAGACCCCCAAGCCGGCCGAAGGCATCTTCGCCCGACTCGAATCCGACTGCCGGCGCGTCCACCGCTTCCGCCACGACCTGGACCGTCTGGAGGCCCACGTCGCCACGCTCCGCCGCCGCCTCGCCCTCCCCGACGACCAACTCGGCCGCCGCCGCTGACCTCAACCTGGTTGACGCACACGGCCCGATCGATGGTCTGGCGAGTCAAGGAGACCTGCGGTCCGCGGCTATGTCTCGCAAAGGCGCAAAGGGAAGAGAGAGCTGGTCGTCGTTGTCCTCGGCGAAGACGAGCCGAGTTTGTCCGGGCTTTCGTGGCCCCCGAGAATGGGACTTCGAGAGCGCTCTCCTTTGCGCCTTAGCGCCTTTGCGAGAGATTCTTCGTTTCGCGGCTTGTTGCCGCCTGAAGGATGTTTCAGGCGTGCGCGTGGCTGCAAGCAGCCATCCTACGGTTGCGGCGGCGCCGTCGGCTTTCTCTCCACGTCGTATTGACGGTGCGGCCTCGTCGCCTTGGCGATCTGGAAGCCCGGGCGTTTGGCGAACGCTTCGTGGACGGATTGTGCCTTGGCGTCGTCGTACGCGCCGCGGTGCGCGTGCAACAGATAGCGGAGGGTCAGCGGTGCGTTCGCCGCAATGGTGAATCCCTCGTGCATGCAGAACGAGGCGCCCATCCAGCCGTCCTCGCGCACGTGCCAGGGCGCGGGGTAGCGCGGGTTGGTCGGGTGGTCGAAATAGGTGATGCCTTCGGTCACGGTCTTGCGATCGGGCCCGCGGCCGACGGCGACCGGCCCGCTGTAGTCGACCCAACGGGCCGCTTTGCCGAAGATCGCTTCTTCGCCCTGCTGTCCCTCGCTGTTGGTCAATTCGCCGCCGCCGAAGTGGACCGAAAGCGTCTTGGCCACGCGAACGGCGAGGAAGCCGAAATTCGTCTTGCCCAGCTCGATCGATTGGGCCCCGGCCGGCGGGCGCATGGTGATCTGGATCTCCATCGCGTGCTCGCCGTCTTCGGAGGGAATCAACGCCGCGACGACGTCCTGCTCCATCAGCTCCTTGCCTTGGCCGTCGTACCAGCCGGAGACCGACGCCATGACGGCCTCGTCATCCCCGTCACGGTAGCAGTACCAGGACTTCTGGCGTACCCGGCCGCCGGTGCCGTCGCTCCAGAAATCGACGCCGACGACGTCGTGGTGGGCAAACCAGACGGAACGGTGGTGGTCGTGATTCTCCGCGCCCGGATGCCCCATCCGCGTCAACGACGTGCCGGAGGGGCCGTTGAACGGATAGAAGAACGGACGCGGATACTCGGCTCCGAAATGCCAGCGGGTCTTCTCCTCGCCGTCGATTTGAAACGACACCTGGTGCCCCGGCAGAGGCACGAGCTCGCAGCGATTCGGCGAGAACGGCTCCCCAGCCAGCAAACCGCCAACCGGGCCGAACCATAGAGCATGCACGAGCAGCAGCACGATCGCGTGACTCGGTCTCATGGCGGGGGTCCCTTTCTTCCTGACAAGATGACTTCTCGCGTATCACGCGATGGCTTCCCGTTCTGCCGCCGGGGACCTATTCAGTCCCGTGCTGAGCATGGAACGCCCTGGAAGCCCCGCATGGAACGCGCTCGAAGCCCAGGGGTTGCAGCCCCTGGGGTTGGGGCGCGATTGACGTCCCACTATCAGTGCAGGGATCAATAGCGGTCACACTCTCCGTCGGCGGTGCTCCGACTTGCCGGCGAATCGGGGTCACATCGCCGAGCCGGTCGGAGCCGCCGCATTTCAGTGTATCCGCAGGGCGGGGCCCGGAGAAGGGTGCGCGGCTCAGCCCGCCTTGCCGGCGGCGTTTCCCACGGTGAACGTCGTCCCCACGCAGCACTCGAAGCACTTCTCCGATAGCCGCGACCAGAGGAACGCCATCGCCCGCATGCCCGTGCAGTGGGCCGCGCCGACTTTCTGCACCCCGAACCGCTCGAAGGCGGCGACGGTCGCTCCCAGCCGCTCTTCGGTGGCACGCACCAGGTGCATGCCGCCCAGCACGGCAAAGACACGTCGCTTCCCGGTCAGCCCTGCAATATGCTCGAGCGTATTGACGACGCCGGCATGGGCACAGCCGAGGACGACCACCAGCCCGGCGGGTGTCTCGACGTACAACGCCTGATCGTCGACCAGCGGGTCGGCCTCCGTACACGCTTCGTCGAGGTAGAAATCGCCCCCGGTATCCTCGAAGCTCGTGCGCCGGGGAATCTCGCCCGTCACGTGGACCCCTGCCGTCAGTTCGGTCGGCTCCCGCGTCCACGTCAACGTGCCGACTCGCCGGCGCAAGCCCTCTTCGTCGAGCTCGGGCATTCCGATGCTGCGATGCGGGGGCTTCTCCTCGCGGTGATACTTCTTTTCCAGGCTGGCCGGATGCAGGTAGAGATCCGGCCGCGCCCCCGAATCCAGCACGTCCGTCAAACCGCCCGTATGGTCGAAGTGACCGTGGCTGAGCACGACCATCTCGGCGGCCTGGAGCGGGACGTCCAGCTTTCGGGCGTTTTGGCGGAGCACTTTGCCCTGGCCGGTATCGAACAGGATGCGGCGTCCGTCGGCTTCGATCCAGAACGCCATACCATGTTCGCCGAGAAGGCCCGCCCCGCGTGCGGTGTTCTCACTGAGCACGGTGATCCGTAGCTTGTCGACCATGGGTATCCTTTCTTCCCAGTGCTTGGTGGTCGGAAAACGAGGTTCGAGGATCGACCCGCCACGGCGGAAATCCCGGGCTGCGCCCGCCGTGCATGGGACTCCGACGTCATGGTTCCTTGGGGAGGGCGGAGAGGAGTTGTCCGTTCAGGTAGTCCCAAATGATCTCCGAAGGGGCTTTGGACGGCACGTCGAGCACCACGGCAATCCCATAGTGCCCGAGCAGCTCCCGGGCCGCCTCGCCCGCCGCCCGTGCAAGAACGACGTCGACGCCCAACCGATCCAGGCGAAGCGGGAGGAGCCCGGGCGCTAGGGACGGCACCTGATGGATCGACTCGTAGAGAACCCGCTTGTCTCGCTCATCGACCTGGAAGATCGCCAGCTTGTCGCACTCGCCCAGAAGACGCGTCGGCACCCCTCGTGTCAAGGGGATGGCGATCATCCGGTGGCGGTTGTCCGGGGTAAGGCGGTCCATGGATGAGGCCGGTCGTGTGTTGCGGCTAGGAGGAGCTGCGGCGCTCTTCCGGCCCGCGCGAGAAGAGCAAGGGAAACACGATATCGCTCGTGCAGCAGGGGATCCACACCGCGAGGAACAGAAAGACGAGGATCACGGCCGTGGTGAGCAGGGAGAGCTGGTTTCCCAGGGCCATGGTCATGTGGAACAGCGACGCCCACGTGCTCAGGAGCACGTGTCCGGCGTGGGGGAACTTCGTTCTGGGCCAGACTTGCGCGATCGCGATTCCCACGACGGCCAGGGGATTGACCAACCACCATTTCTCGATGAATCCGAAGTGCATCCCCCTATTGGGCAGCGCCAGCAAGCTCTCGCCCAGATAGGGAATGATGCAATCACTCAAGGTCGCAATCCCCACGGACCCGACGTATCCCACGAGAACGGTCGCCCACAGCTTGCGCCCGCCGTGAAGCCGGTACATCCCGGCGGTAACCATCGCACTGAGGAGCACGTGAAGGGGATGGAAGCTCCAGAAGAGCGTGGTCGAGAAAGAGCGAGGGACGTCGGCGAGGGTTAGGACCACCATGATTGCCACGCCGCTCAACGCACCGAGGGTAGTAAACGGTGCGTGCAGCCTGAGCTCTCGCCCGATCGTCGCAACCGCGCTCCCCGTCGAGCCGAGGGGCGATCCCGCACCAGGGCGCACCGGCCCGGCCCCACCATTTGAGCCCTCCGCGGTCTCTCTCGCGTTTCTCAATCCCATGTCGGACGTGGCCTCGACGATCCGTTGAGCCGACTGCTACTGCCGCGGTTGGGCAGGAACACGCGGCCCCCACCTCGCGGCTCTCTTGGCAAGACGGCCCTATTCTTCTGGTGGCTGCTGTTGCCGCCCGCCTCTTCCCTGTCCCCGGCCGCTTCCTTGGCCGCGGCCCTGACCGCGGCCTTGACCGCCCCCTTGCGCCGAAGCTCCGGATCGACCGCCGCGGCCTTTCCCTTTCTTGCCGCCGCAGGATCCCATGCCTCGCCCGGTTCCGGGCCCTTCTCCTCTTGGTCCTGTTCCATCGCCGCTTGGCATTTCGATCACCTCTTTTCTGCTTGTTTCGAGTGGTCAGTATTCGTATTCCGTGGTGCTTCCCCACGGTTCGCGTCAGTCGGTCTAACCTCCGGGCGCGTCGGCGTCGGAGATTTCCTGCAATCGCCCCTGCTTGAACTGCTCGATCGCGTCCCTGACCGTTCCCCAGGTCTGTCGGTAGACCTTGACGCCGCCGGCCCGCAAAGCATCGGCCGCCTTCGGCCCCAAGTTGCCGGTGATCACCGCCTCGGCACCCAGGCGGACGACGTCTTGCGCCGCCTGGACCCCGGCGCCGTGGGCCGCCTCGAGGTTGGTCCCATTGTCATGGGCGGCAAACTCGCCGGACTCGGTGTCCACGACCACGAAGTACTTGGCCCGGCCAAAACGCGGGTCGAGCTCGCTCGAGAGAACCGAACCTTGCGACGTCACGGCGACCTTCATGCGAATGGGTCCCTTATGCTTGCTGTCCGCCCTGCTCGAGCGGGCCAGGCTCACGCCGGTCATGGCTCCGATCAATGCAACAAGCATGCCCAAACGGATCGGCGGCGGGCATCAATCCGTAACTCTCTTCTCAGAAAGGAGTTCTGTTCCTCCCGCAGGGAACGACTCGACGAAGGATTGTTGCAGAATGCAACGGCTCGCCGGGAAGAATGCCCGCATAATGCAAGCCCAAGAGCCCCTTGTCGCATGTTCAATGTAGTCATCACGCTCCGCCGTGATGACATGACGTCACGGCGGAGCGTGACGACTACCATTCTTGCGACACCTATTTCTCGAACAATCCTAAGACTGCCCGCTGCGGCCGTCCGTCTCGGGCAGCTCGATCCCCAGCGCTTTGACCTTGCGGAACAGCGTGCTGGGATTGATGCCCAGCTCCCGGGCCGCGGCGGTCCGGTTGCCGCCGTGGCGGCGCACGGCCTCGGTGATGTGCATCTTCTCCAGGGCTCTTAGCGTAAGGCCCCCCAAACCGGGCTGCGGCTCCGGGCCGACCCCTTCCCGCAGCTCCGGCGGCAAGTGCTGCCGCTCGATCAGCGGGCCGCGGCAGAGCACGAACGCGTGCTCGATGATGTTCTCCAGCTCGCGCACGTTGCCCGGGTAGTCGTGGTCCAGGAGGATCGCCGTCACTTCCTCCGACGCGCCGGCGACGTGCCGGTCCTGGAGGCGATTGAACTTAGCGATGAAGTGCTCGACCAGAAGCGGGACGTCTTCGCGCCGGCTGCGAAGCGGCGGCAGCTCGAGCCGCACCACGTTGACGCGATAGTAGAGGTCTTCCCGGAACGCGCCCTTGCGGACCAACTGGCCCAGGTTCCGGTTGGTGGCCGCAATCACGCGCACGTCGACGTGGACCGGCTCGACGGCCCCCAACGGCTCGAACACCCGCTCCTGTAACACCCGGAGCAGCTTCGACTGCATGGCCGTCGACACGTCGCCGATCTCGTCCAGGAAGATCGATCCCCCGTCGGCCAGGGCAAAGCGGCCCGGCTTGTCCTGCCGCGCGTCGGTGAACGCCCCGGCCTTGTAGCCGAACAGCTCCGACTCGAGCAGCGAATCGGGCAAAGCGCCGCAGTTGACCGCGACGAACTTCTTGTCCTTCCGCGGAGACAAGTCATGGATCGCCCGGGCGAACAGCTCCTTGCCCGTGCCGCTGGGGCCCTCGATCAGAACGGTGCTATTGCTGGCGGCGAATTGGGGGAGCACGTCGAGAAGGCGGCGCATGGCCGAGCTCCGGCCGATGATATCGGCGAAGGTATACTTCCCCTGCAACTCCTTGCGAAGCTCCTCGACGACGCTCAAATCCCGGAACGTCTCCACGCCGCCGATGACTCGCCCGGCGCGGTCCTTCAGGATCGCCGTGGAAATGCCGATCGGGATTCGGCGCCCGTCGACGCTGACGATGTAGATCGGCTTGCCGATGATCGGGCGGCCCGTCGTCATCGTCTGGCGCAGCGTGCACTCGCTCTCGCAAACGCTGGCGCGGAAGACGTCGCAGCACCGCTGCCCCACGGCGTCCTTCCGGGAGATGCCCGTAATCTCCTCGGCCGCCCGGTTGAACGACGTAATCCGCCACTCGCCGTCGACGGTGAAGACGCCGTCGGCGATCGAGTCGAGGATCACGTCGCGTACTTGATTTTCCGACGTTTCGCTCATGGCGGGCGTTGGTGAGGAGCCGGGGGCGAACCGCGAACCGGCGGCCGCGGGATGACATTGCGCCTACCCTGCCCATTCTACCGGCCGAGACTCGATCCGAGAAGCCTCCCTCGGGCTGGCGATTCGTGGCCATCCGTGCTCGCAAGGGGCTCCGGTTCCACGGCGGCGCGCGGCGTGCCACTGCTGGCTTGCCCAGCAGTGCGTTCCGTGGCGAGCACTAATACCCCCTATTGCATTCGGCCGACCGACTTCCGCAATAGCCAAGAAACACCTTCACCCGACGGCACTGCTGGACAAGCCAGCAGTGGCACCCGGCAAGCTTCTCTTCTGGCTAGGAGGCATTCGTCGCAGCGTCATTTGGTGAGCTGGACTGCTCAACAATCTGCTTGCTGAAATCCTTGTGCACGACAAACGTCATTCTCAATTCTTCCGAATTGACGCGAATGGGAGCAGGCTTGCCGTTATCGCCGCAGACCTCGCATTGGGGAATTTCCACGATGACGACGTCGCCGGTGCGGTCTCGCAGGCCGCATAGCACGGCGAACGGCAGGAACCACCAACTGACCAGCAGCCCGAGGACCGAAAGCAAGCCGGCGGGCGAGTCGGCCACGTCGACCCCGCGCGAAACGCGGCGCACAATCTTCACGTATCGATCGGTAGGCCGCCCACAGTCGCAGCAATAGGGGGGCAACAGGGACCGATGGGCGATCGAAACGGACGTCTTCGCCGGATCCGTATCGGTCGTATCGTGAAGGCTCTTGCGGCACGCAGGGCATTCGCCCTCGGGCGTGGGCCACACGCGCGTGTAGCAGTGGGGGCATTCGACAATCACCAGCAAGTTCCTCCGGGAAGAGAGCGGACGCCAAGCCACCTGAGTAGTGCTTGCTGAGCAAGACGAGACGGCGAATGGGGCGCATTGCTGCCCAATAGCGTTCCTGTCCGACAGCGGTGATTGTAGCCCATGAGTCGCGGGGGGGCCAACGGTTTAGACAGGCTGGAGGAGTCGGCCTCCAGGGTGTTGTCCAGGCAGGGAAGTGCTGAATAAGACCCCGCCGGCCCCCGGGGCCAGGATCGGCTGAGGGATGAGGTGGCCGTTCGTACGCGAAATTGCGGGCTGCGTTTCGGACTCGGCGCGGACCCGAAGCGACGGGCCGACCTTCCGGCCAGGGTCGCGTTGACCTGACCGCGAGGAAGGGGGCTTGGGGACAGCCCCCCAGCCGGTCCCAGTACCCACACAGCCCCCTCGGTCGCCACTACGGGTGGTATGATACCGGCCATACGTCGGTGCGCGGATGTCGACTTCTCACGCTGCGGCGGCCTCGGCCCAGAAAACTGAAAAAAAGTCTTGCCTCCCCCCGGCAACCTGGTATACTTCACCACTGCCTTAGTTGACTAGGGCACTCAGGAGGCTGCCGTGAAGATCGATACGAGAAGTCACGTTCCTATTTATCTCCAGATCGCCGAGGGGATTCGCGAGGCGGTGGCGGCCGGGGTCTATCTGCCCGGCGAATCGCTGCCTTCGCTCCGCGCCCTGGCCATCGACGCCCAGGTCAACCCCAACACCGTGCAGCGGGCGTACGACGAGCTGGCGCGCGAAGGGCTGATCTACGCACGCCGCGGCAAGGGGCTGTTCGTCGCCGACCAGGGGACGGCCTCGGCCCAGACGCGGGCCCAGCAAACGGTCCGCCGCGCGTTCGACCAGGGCGTTCGCACCGGTCGCGCGGCCGGTATGCACGCCGACGAGGTACGCGACCTCTTCGAGGCGAGCATGGGCGACACGGCTCAAGCGGGGAAATGACGCATGACCACCACCACGGAAACCGGACCGGCCATCGAACTCGTCGGCCTGACGAAACGGTTTGGCCGCGCGACGGCCGTCGACCGTCTCTCGCTGAGCGTGACGCCCGGGAGCACGTTCGGACTGATCGGCCCGAACGGGGCCGGCAAGACGACCACGATCAAGATGCTCATGGGCGTGCTGACGCCGACCGCCGGGCAAGCCCGCGCGCTGGGCATCGACGCCCTGGCCGAGCCCCTGCGGCTCAGGCAACGGGTCGGGTACGTTCCCGAGTCACACCACGTCGATCGCTGGATGCGCGTCGCCGAGGTCGTGGGCTTCTGCCGATCGTTGTACGGGTCGTGGAACGATCAAACGTGCCGCGAGATGCTCGACCTGTTCGAGCTCGACGAGCGCAAGAAGGTCAGGCACTTGTCCAAGGGGATGCTGGTCAAGCTCTCGCTCGTGTTGGCCGTGTCGCACGAGCCGGAAGTGCTGGTGCTCGACGAACCCATGGCCGGGCTGGACCCGCTGGCCCGGGAGGAGTTTTTGGACGGCGTGCTGCGCACGATCTGCGAGCGGGGGCAGACGGTGCTCTTTTCGACCCACTCGCTCGACGACGTTCAGCGTCTGGCCGATACGGTGGGCATCCTCTACGGCGGCCGCCTGCTGGTGCATCGCAACATCGAAGAGCTGCTGGCGACGACCAAGCGGATTCGTGCCACGCTCACGGACGGCCGCCTTCCCGACCGATTGCCCCCGAGCATGATCTGGCAGCGCGTCGAGGGGCGCGAGTGGCTGGTGACGGTCGGCGAGTTCACCGAGGAGACGGTGCGGCAGCTTCGCGCCGAGGAGGGCGTGGAGCACGTCGAGGTGATCGACCTGGGGCTGGAGGAGCTGTTCAAGGACTTCATCCGGGGACAAAGGGCCGTGTCATGAAATGGCTTCTGTGGCGAGAATATCGCTTGAATCGTCTGATCCGGATCGTGGGGGCGGTGCTGCTGGTTCTGCCCTATGTCTTCGTCCTGATCGGACTGGTCGCTCTTTCGTGGGCGTCGGAACCCCCGTCCATCGGGGTCCCCAGTCCGCCCCCTGCGATCGTCGCATTCGGAGGCGCGGCGTTCTACAGCATCTTCCTCTCGCTTCTGACGTTGACGTTTCTCGGCGGCAACGCCTTTGCCGGGGAGCGGGCCGATCGCTCGGCCGAGTATCTTGCCTATCTGCCCTTGTCGCGGCTGCGGCGCCTGGCTGCCAAGCTGGCCTTGGCGCTCGGCACGGCGGTGTCGATCTGGGGATTCAACATACTGGTTCTTCTTGTCCTCTATTTTGTCCTCCTGGTCACGCCCTCCGAGGTGCCGTCTGTGCGACCCGATGATGTTCTCGGCCCGGCCGGCCTCTTTGTGGTGACCGGCCTGGTCATGTTCTCCGTGGCCTGGCTCGTGTCGTCGCTCCAGTCGAGTCCGGCGTTTGCCGTGTGCAGCGGTCTGATCTCTCCATGGCTCCTCGTCATCGGCCTCCAGGCAGCGGCCTGGATCTACGATCCGCTCCGCTTCGGTCTCATCGTGGCAGTCGGCTACGCCGTCACCTGCCCGGTGCTGGCCGTCGTCTGTTTCTCGATCGGCACGTGGTACTACCTCCGTCGCGTCGAGCCGTAGCACGGGCCGGGGAGTGACTTCGCGATTCCGGCTCCGAGGATCGGTTTCGCGGTGCCACTTCGCCGCGGTCTACGCGGGCTTCGAGGCTGGCAGCGCCGGAGAACGGAGAGGAGGAAGCCCGGGACCGGCACTCGAAGCTTCAGCCCGCTTGTCGCGTCAGCCCGATCAAACGCGTGCTCAAGGGCGTTCCCGCCCCACGTTCCCCGACCGCTGTGCGACGTTCCGGATGACGCGCAGATCATCCGCGTCGCGAACCTTGGGCCCGACGCGGGCGAGGACCGACTGGTAGGCTTCTTCGGCGGACTGTCTGGCAATCGGCGCGGCGGGGAAAGCTTTCATCGCGCGAAGCGATGGGGGGGCAGGGTGGCGCTCGATGTTCTTGCCGCCGACCACGTCGTACGACGTGACGTTCAGCCAGGGATCCTCGGTACCGGTGGGCGTAAGCGGTGCGACGTTGCCCGCCACAAAGACCCTGGTGTCCTGCGACGCCCCGGTCGGGAAGACGCATCCTTTGCCTGGCGAGGTTTGGCGCCCGGCGAGGAAGAAGTTGTTGACGAGATTGACGTGGGCGCCCCGCTCGATCTTGGCGGCATTGTTCACGCTCCAGATGTAAATGACGTTGTTCACCAGGTCGTAGGTGCCGCCTTCGAGTTTGGGGTTCCGGTCGGCGTTCTGCGCAAAAAGGCAGTGATGAATGGAGACGCGGTCGGACCCCACGCCCGAAAGCCAGCCTTTGCTGTGCGGAAGCTGGGCCTCGGCGATAACGGTCCACTGGCAGGTCAGATCGCGGACTTCCCCCCAGGTGTTGACGACCTCGTCGGTGGCCCACATCAGCGAGCAATGATCGATCAGCACGCGCTGGACCGTGCCGCCCTGGTTTCCCCAGAACAGCAGGCAGTCGCCCTCGGCGCCGCCGGTGAGAACGCGGATCCGCAGGTTGCGGACGATAATGTCATCGCAGTCGCCGCGGAACTGGATGCCGTGGTTCAGCAGCGCGACGCCTTGGCCGGGGGCCGAGCCGCCGTTGATGGTGACTCGGCCACTGGTGCAGCGGAGCCGACTTTCCAGCTTGATGGTGCCCTCGACGGCGAACAGGATGATCCGCGGCCCCTCCGCTGCGAGGGCCTCGCGGAGCGAGCCCGGGCCGCTGTCGGCGAGCGTCGTGACGACGATGACGCGCCCTTGCTCGCCCCCTTGGCTCGTAGCGCCGAAGCCTTCGGGGGGATCGAGCGGGGCGGGTATCTCCGGGGCGACCGCCGGGACGGACGTTGCGCGGGCGGCCCCCGTCGATGCGGCCTTCCTGCCCGGCGGGCGCTGGCGACCGGACAGCGCCGCACCGGTTTGGGCGATCTCCCGGGCGAACTCGCCGATCTTCCACTGCCGCGGCAAGCCCGTCACCTGGAGTTCATACGCGTCGCCCAGCGGGTCTTTCCATTCGGCGGGAATAGGTTGCAGGCCGTTTCTCAGGCCCAGCAGACAGCCGACGGTGCCGGCGTTGCAGTCGGTGTCGAAGCCGCACATCGTGGCCAGACTGACCGACTTGCGAAAGTCGCCTTCGCCGTACAGCAGGCCGACCAGCACGCTGAACGTCTCGGGCAGGATCTTCGGCGTGAATTCCAGCGGATAGCGGTAAGGGCGTCCCGCCGGTCGTTGGCCGCGCAGCGGCTTTCCTTGGCTGTCACGCAGCTCCGGCGCCGTCCAGAAACCGGCCTCCCAGGCCTGCTTGCCCAGCACCGCGTTTTCCAGGACGATCGTCACGCGCTGAGCGGCCCACGGCTTCAAGTCGAAGTTGAACTCCTGCCACTGCGGCTGGCCATCGATCCAGCGGATCGGTCGCTCCTGCTGGCCGTCGCCGATCCGCACTCGCAGCAGCCAATCGACGCTGGCGGGAAGCTCGTTGCAGGTCACGGCGAGCTTCAGGCTCGCGCCGCCCCGCGGAACCGTCAGCTCGGTGGTCAGACGGGCCGGTTCGCTGTCGCTGAAGGGGTGGCTGCGAAGGACGTTCTTCCGGCCTCGATATTCAGCGAGCACCTCCGCCTCGGGCCAGCCGCCGGTCTCGACCAGCCAGTCCGGGCTCCAGGCTTCGAATCGCTTCTCCAGCGAGCGGTCGCGATAGGCGTCAACGAAGCGCCGCCAAGTCCGCTCCCAGTCCTTCGGCTCTTCCTGATGCCAGCGGATCACGTCGTCGATCAGCCGCGCGAGGACTACCTCGTCCGGGACCTGCCGACGAGCGATGGCTATGGCTCCGGCAGGGTCCGGATCGGTCATGAGCCGGCTGGCCAGGGCGGCGACGAACTGCGCCGCGTAGACGCCGTTGCCGGTGTTGAAGACGCCGGCGTCGCGAGCGGCGTACTCGGCGGCGCGGGCCGCATCGCCGGGCGCCAACATGCCCCAGATCTCGGCCCGCATCTGGGCCGCGATCCATTCGGCGCGCGGGGATTCGGAGCGGATGGGCGGCTGCTCGCCCCGACGGAGCCGAACCAACGCGTCGAGGAATTCCTTTCCGAAGCCTCCGCCTTGGAGATCGGCCTCCGTGAGGTGATCGACCCACTCCTGAGCAATCTGGGCGGTGGTGAAGTCCGGCCCGTGCTCGCGGGCCGTATGCCAACCGAGCAGCGCCAGCGTCGTGTCGTCCAGCGGCCCGCGCGAGGTGGGCTTCTGCGGCGGGGCGGCGAGGACTCCGAACTTCTCCTGGATCCGATCCTTGGGCCACATTTCCGTCGGCAACGCGCCGGAGCCGGCGGCGACTTTGCCCACCCAACCCGCGTGGATCTTCGCCGTCCATTGCTGCAGATCAAGGGCGGGCCGCGGTGCCCGTACCGGCTGGCAGGCCCCCGGCGTCGCGATCCCCGCGATCACCGGCAGAAGCAGCAGAACGACACCTCTTCGCACGATGGCGTCCGTCGCCATGGTCGCAGCCTCCTTTTCCCAGGTAAGGATCAACCGAGAAATAACTTCCCGACTTCCGTAGCAGGCACACGCCGTGTGCCGTCCGCCGGTTACGGCACACGGCGTGTGGGCTGCTAAAAACGGCCGTCAATCACTCGCCACATTGTGTCCCGTTTGTGTTCCATCACCGTACGCCGAAGGCGTTCAACAACACAGCCCAGGGTTGCGCAGCTACCCTGGGTCCCCGGTTCGGACGTCGCCCATCAACCCCGAAGGGGTTGCACAGCGCCCGCTCGAGGGTTGCGCGGGGTGCAACCCCGTTGGGGTTGGGGGGGACTCGGTGCCCGCCAACTTCCGTAGCAGGCACACGCCGTGTGCCGTCCGCCGGTTACGGCACACGCCGTGTGGGCTGCTAAAAACGGCCGTCAATCACTCGCCACATTGTGTCCCGTTTGTGTTCCA
>Ga0307378_10003426_pt1 | contig 23290 bp, 21 predicted proteins | sample UN1MG_FD_202238 | JGI IMG/M metagenome (GOLD analysis project Ga0307378, IMG submission 202238) | Soil microbial communities from Risofladan, Vaasa, Finland - UN-1 | ecosystem: Environmental > Terrestrial > Soil > Coastal area > Acid sulfate soil | place: Finland: Risofladan, Vaasa | collected...
AGTTATCAGAAGAACAGATAATCATGATCTGCAAATTGCTGGTGGAGAAAAACGGAATACGAGCTATTGAACGCATACTGGAGATCCATCGCGACACGGTATCAGACGTCGTAAACGACTTAGCAAGCCACGCACGGGACGTGACGGACTTTTTGATAAGAGATGTTGGGCTTACCGAAGTCCAGGTAGATGAGATGTGGTCGTTCGTTAAAAAAAACAAAAGAACGTTGACGCGGGAGATAGTGACGGAGATCGACAAGGCGACTGCTGGATCTACCTAGCGAAGAAGGCGGATACGAAACTGCATCTGGCGCACAGCACCGGTAAACGAGTACAAGCCACCGCAGATACGTTGATGGAAACGGTGAGAAAACGGGGCGAGAAGCCAACAGAGACGGGGAAGGCTACATTTATCAGTGACGGCAACGATCAGTATGTCAATGCTATACTGGCTAATTTCGAGGCAGAGACGATTAACTACGGACAACTCATCAAGGAAAGGGAGAAGGGCAGGGTAGTCGATAAGACCAGAATGGTCATATTCGGCGAAATAGATGAGGCGGGCATAGAGACGGTCTATGTGGAGAGATATAATCTAACCATGAGACATGGGATTTCGAGGCTGGTCAGGAGAAGTTTGTGCTTTTCCGAGTGCAAAGAGATGTTGGACAACCATTTAGACGTGTATCAGTGCTACAACAACCTGATCAGGGTTAATTCTGCGTTGACGATAAAAACGGAGAAGGGCTCGCAGGGCTGAATCCACGACTAATATCAGGGCGTCCAAGAACGTACACGTCTGACTACGATGAACGGATCAAATCACTCATTTGCGAGCGTCCTGAAGACCTGGATTTGCATTTCAACACCTGGTCTGTCCGGAAATTGAGCGAGTGCATGACCAAAAAAGGGTTTCCAATGAGCTATCGAACAGTGCATCGCCGTTTGAATGAAGCGAAGATCACGCGGAAGAGAGCGCAGAAATGGATGAACAGCAAAGATCCAGAGTATTACGATAAAAAACGAATCGATGAATTGAGGGCTAAACGCCCAAGAAAAGGTAAAGTGGTATCTTTTGACGAGAAGGGAACGATAGCGGTGAAACAGTATGGCGGGAAGGTGTATGTCGAATCAGTACCAAAGATAGAAGCCAAACAGAATGAATACTCGTGGATTATTCGAGATGATATGCGCCTACGATATCCACACGAACGAGGTGATGCACGAATTTTACGATCATAAAACGCATGTCGAGGTCGTTGATGCGCTCACAAAGTTGAAACAGAGAAATAAGCATTATCGATTGTACGTGATACTGGATTGTTGGTCTGCTCACGTAACTAAAAAACTGCCAGCATTGCTGAAGAAACAGACGGTAGAACTTGTTTATCTACCCACCAATGCGTCTTGGATGAATGATGTCGAAAGGGTATTTGCCGATATCGAAAAGAACGTCTTAGCAAATTCAAATAGCCCAACGAAGGAGCATTTGCAAGGGAGAATCTCAAATTACTTCGGGGTAGAATATCCCAAGAAAATATGATTCACTATTTATGTCATGTCGTAGTTAACACGAGGTAAGCAAGATGGTAGAAGAGCTTGGCAGTATACTGCGCAACGGATTTGAGACCTGGAAGAAGAATCTAAATATCTGCTTACCGTTCGTCTTCAGTTTGCTACTGACCCTTATTGTCGGGGCTATAGTCCTCGGTGGCGCCTTGATAACAGTGATAGGCCCCGTATTGCCTTCCTTGACGCCGTCCCTCACTAGCACACCCGGTGAGATCCCGCCCGAGATCGTTCAGCAGCTTCAGCCCCTGCTTCTGCAGAATATCGATATTCTTGTTGCTGCCGTTATTATCGCGGGGATTTTAGTGCTGCTGATAACCACGTTTTTCAGCGCGGGCGCCATCGGCATGGCGAATGAAGCGACGAAAACGGGGAGCACCCGCCTCACGGACATGACCGATTACGGAGCGCGAAAATTCATGAGCCTACTCGGCGCTAACCTCATCGTTGCCCTTATTGCGCTTGCAGGCGTCATATTCTTAATTCCTGGCCTGGTGCCTCTGCTGCCCGCCATCGCAACGTCACAAACGCCGCTTGACGCAACAAACATGGCGGCAATCGCAATGCTTGTAGTAGGCTTCCTCGTTATGGCGCTCTACCTACTCATTATAAGCATTATCTTCGCAATACCACCGTATGCCGTGGTCATAAGCGACCTCGGAGCGGTAGATGGCGTTAAAAGAGGCTTTCAGTTCTTCATGGCACACAAAGTCGAGGTCTTCCTGCTCTGGCTCGTCGTACTCGTGATCGCCGTCGTTGCGAGTATAATCCTCGGGAATATCCCTTATATCGGCCAGTGGCTGAGCATGGCGATCTCAGTCATTATTATCGAACCTTTGAGCGTTATATGGTGGAGCCGATTGTACCTGAGCGGAACGGAAGGAGAAGTAGAACCCGCCGAGTTTTAAGCCTATTTATTGCTCTTTTCTCATACTGAGTGCTATTTTATATAACGTATGCGATTTAACGAAGTTCCAAGCGAAGTGAGGAATTTAGGCGGAGCGAAGCGGAGCCGTTAAATCGCTGTTATATTCGTCTTCCGTAGAAGACCGAGCCAAAGTGCAACGGTTTTTGCGGAGGCAGAAATTGGTGAAGAGTAAGTGGGTGGGCACAATCTATTTATCAAAAACTCTTTTAATCTGCCATTTTAATCTTCTGAAAGAATGAGTATCCAACGCTCTTTGACCACTGAGCATTGATGAGAAGAAGATGGGAATTTGTTTATTATCAATTTCTAGAGTATCATATCCTTCTCTTCTAAAATTTTTATCGGTTATTTTAAACAAACTAAAGTTATTAATTATATCTGAAGCGAAAGCATTTGCCACAACTATCAGTTTAGGATTTATCTCTTTAATCATCTCAAGAGCAATTCTTAACTGACTTATTCCGAAATCATTTAAGCTGAATTTTTTAGCCTTGTTAGCCTTGTCATAGTTTCTAATCCTCTCTTTTGCTTCATTTTGAGTTGTTTCTCTAAAATAGAACAGGTCTATATACTGACATTCTAAATCTAAACTTTTAGATATCTCTTGAAATTTAACAAAATAATTGTAAACATCAATAGCTCGTTTTTCCAGAAAAATCAAGAAATCGAAATCATTACTTTCTCTTTTCAACTTCTCTATTATATTGACTTCTTGGTATTCCGTTCCGTTTAGAATTTTTCTGAATGCCTTTTCACTGAACGACGGGTTTAGTCCAATAAATAAAATACCCTCCTTTTTAAAATCTGGGTAAAGTATCGGATGGTATATGCCGCTTTCTTTTCGATACGTTTTCCAGACCTCTAGTATCTTTGAGTTTATATGTTCATTCTCCATTCTTCTCAACCAGCCCTATTTTCATTCACCTGACGTTGCGTAAATCTCATAGGGCATTATCTTCTTATTCGCCTTCTTCTTACCCTTCAATTTGCTTATAAGGTCCGCGGCTTTCTCCTTCTTCTCACGCGTCTTCAGCCGTTCCATGATGCTTGCCATCTCTTTGGCCTTCTCTTCACCGCCGTATTCTATCTCGTCCTCACCGATCGATTCCTCTTCTCCCTCTTCGATCGCTTCTTCTTCTTCCTCCATGCTCCCTTCAAAAACCTCCACGTTCACGTTAACTTCGATCTCCTTCTACCTTGCAAGCACCATTACTACTAAAGAGTTAGTAGTGTACGTATTTATCCTTTTCCCTGCAGCAGGAAGAACACTTGCGTTCTGGGTTATCTAACCACCTTTTCGGGGTATAACCCTTCCGCAGCCGTTAAAATCTCAGTTAATCCCGCAGTATCCAGCATTTCACTGCCCAACTCAGCCTTATTGAGCATGAACGGCTCATCCAGTACTATTTTCGCCTCTTCGAGCACGATCGTTGACCAGCTCACCGTGCGTACCTGCGAGCCGAATCGTTTCAACAGCTCGACCCTAAAAAAATCTCGCGTCTGCTCCGGTGCATTCCCCATTGCGTACTCCACGCGTTCCGGGAGCGACGCCCAATCCACCTGCGATAGCGTGCCCTGCGCGAATGCGAACGAATCCTTCGGGTTGTAAAGGCAGTCACCTTCTGTTGCTCTCTTCCCGCCCCCGAGGTACTGTAGCACGCTCTCATCCAGTAATGCATACTGGTTACAGATGCTCATGCCTTCAGCCGCGGTTTTCGGCTCGTAATTCACCAGCAGCGCCAGTTTCGTCACCCAGTCGATCCCGTCTACGTAGCGCTCCACGCGCCGAGCTTCCAGATCATCCATTAGAGTCCATAAAGATTTGAGCCCTATATCGTCCCATTTGCTCGTTTCCGACCCTTCTGAGTCCTGCATCCGCTCGATCGCGTCGAGATAAAACCGTAAAATGGCTACCGCATCGGTCGTCTTCCCGTTCTTCAATTTCACCTGCCATTCGCAGTCCTGCGTATCCAGCGATAGTTTCCTGAACGCACTCACGGGATCCTCCAGCTCCGGCGCATCATTTAAGAATCCGCACTCAAACGCACGAATCACCAGCGCTTGCGCGATATCGCGTAAGAAGAGTGCGTATTCCGAACGAAGCGCTTCGTAATGGATATCGTGCAGTCGCCAATACTGATGTGCCGCATGTGGCTGGTCTCGCGTGTTAAGGATGCCGCGCATCGTGGTCGTCGAAAGAGACGACTTTTGGGCAACGAACATCGCTCGCGGCGAAATGACGAACTTCACGCCCTCTTTGCCAACCGCATCGCCGGAAACGACATCGCCGGAACCCGTGAAGAGAATTCGTGTGACGACCCAAGGTATGAGCGCCCTTTCTACGCGACTCCAATCCTCGCACGCTGCCCGTTTGGTAATGATATTCCCGTGCGTAGCGTACGTATTCGTCTTTATCTTCTCACCCTTACCTTGACCCTTCCCTATCCACATCCCGCCTTCCAGTGAAGAGGACGTGAAGAAATTGGCAACGTTATTCTTATGGATGACGACTTTCTCCTTTAACGCCAAACTCGCCTCCCGTGACCCTACAAAGGCGTAGATCTCCGATGCTTTATCGTACGCCACCGCATCAAAGGGATTGTTGTACGACGGTGTCGAGATTTCCAGGTGTCCTAGATCATTATAAATCCGAGAGCCGTTATCGCCGTACGAAGTGCTTATCCGCGATTCGTGCCGTTCCTGCGATACCTCCATAATTAAATCCCAGGTCACCTCGCGTGAAAATTGCTTCCGCTTTAACCCGTGAATCGCAGCATTAACGAGCAACGAAGGGTTGAAACTCGCCTTTGCACTCACCGGATATTCCTGCTCGATCCCCCGTATCTTATTCTCCGTCCCTACCCGTGGCACGTGCTTCTCTCCTTTATTAGCTAGCCATTATCAAGCAATAAATAGCTCGGATTCGTACCATACTACAGCACGATAGTGATTCTACTCTTCCAGCCCCCGTCCCTCTTCCAGGCGTATCTCCTCTATCTTCTTCCGTATCGTCTCCTCATTCCAGCCATCCAGCTCGTCAAACAGGAACGTTTTGTTGTTCGCGTACAGGAGGTAATCTAAATAGGGATTTCTGGCTATTCTATTCCGGATTTCACCGCTTATCTCATCCTCCCAGCCCTGTATGTCCTCATCTTCTGCGAGCAATCGCACGAGAACCTGCCGCGCTCCTTCTTCTCTGTTCTGCTCTCGGAAAAAGACCACGACCGCACTGGGCATTCGTGCGAGTTCTGGATAACGCTCAAACAGCCGTGCATATTCCTCACTGCTCGGTCTGCTCACGTCTATCTTCACATTCGGCTCTCGGTTTATCGTTATCTTGTTCCAGCTTAGGGTCGCATTCTCGAATTCTGATGCAAGTCGTACCCGTAACTCGGCTCTCGAATCCTTCGGTGGGAAGAGCAACGCCTCTCCTATCTCATCATCCGTTAGTATACGCTCCACACCGATCTTATCCGCAACGCACTCGTATAAGTCGTAATCGCAGAGATTGGTAAACGCAAACGATGCGGCTATCTTTCGCTCCGTCTGCTCATCCATCAAATACATGTTCCGGTAATCAAACTTACCTCGGGGGATATAATTGTATGAAAACTCGTTTGATTCGCTCTTTATCACCTTCAACTTCATTACCCATTCGATGCGGCGAAAGACGTAGGGATCTTCAAGCAATCCTTGCTCGAACTTTGCACAAACCCGTTTAAAGGTGTCAAGCGCGTATTTGTCCCAGTATGATACTTTTCGTTCCGCGAACAGCTTTTCTATCGCTTCGAGATAGTTACTCGTAAGATAATCAATGGCTAATTCCGTCCGCCCGTTCATCAACTTTATGCGCCAGTCACCGCTCGTGTTCTCTGAAATATCCTTAAACGTCTGCAGCGGGTTCCAGATGTTCTCTACATGCGTGATCTTACCTGATTCTATCGCGTCGATTACGTAAGACGTAATGGCGTTGCAGAGCAGCCTCGTGACCTCCGACCGAACTCCCTCGCCTGACGTGACGTGCACACGATAGGAATCCTTGGAACCCAGGGGTTCATCTCGCGTGGATAAAATCGGCCACTGTGACGGCGATTCGGTAAAAACCCGCCGGGCGACCATCGCCTTTGGCGATAGTACATACTTCACGCCCTCTTTCTCCGCGACATAGCCACCTGCACCGAAGAAGATCTTACGAAGCACCAGAAAGGGGATGAGCAGATGCTCTCGACCCACAAAATTCTTACGCTCCACCATATATGACTCGTGCGTGCCCCTGCTGTACCGCTTGTCTATCTCCACGTTCGCTTTCCAGCATTGGATATACGTGGAGGTTCTCCTTCTCCGCTTCAGCTTCTCACTGTAACGTTCATTTGCTTTCTCCACGCCTAGTTGCATGTACACCTCAGCCGCCTTGTCGTATTTGAGCACATCGAACGCGTTTCGACATTCAGGCGTTGCGATCTCAAGATGGCCGCCTGTGCAGATATAAATCCGCGATCCGTTCCTCAAGAAGCCGTCGTTCCGTCGACGCATCTTCGAGCATATCGCAGTCGCATCATCGAAGAACGTATAGCCCTCGAGTGCGTGAATAACCTCATCGACATGATAAAATCGCGCATACCTGTATAATCCGGGCGATTCGGAACTCAGGCCCACTCGAAATTCATGCTCGAGCCCCTGCCATCTGCTCAAATCCTCTCGGTCCATTTCTCATATGATATATATCAGAAGCACAGCACATCAAACTAAGGCGTTAGTTAGTTAGTAGTGCATTCCCGTCTCTTCCTCTCGCACCTCGCCGTACCCTGAGGCTAAGATCTCCTCCGCTCGCCTCTGCACGAACTTATCAAAACCCTCTTTCAAGTGCCGCAAGTTCACACCGATCTCATCCGTGTGCTTATATCGTTTAAGCAATTCCTCCGCCTTGCTTCCTGCATCTAAGATTTCCGAGAAACCTTCCCGGTCCCACATGGTCCTCAGTTCCTCATCAGTGATCGCGCCTTTCTCCGTCATCAGTATTGTCCGGTCCTCTAACGCTTTGTCCCGAGCATAGCCGAAGATCTGCGCGATGAACCGCCCGGTTATCGTATCCTCGCGCCTTATCTGCCCTATCTCCGTCTCAACGTACGTGTCATCGTACATGTAATGGACAAGTGCGTCCACCAGATACGCCCGTGCTTCTTCCTCGCCACCTTTCTCCTTTATCAGGTAGTGGTCCAGAGGAATGTTGCTTGCATAAATGGACGTAATGGAATGCGCCGCGTCTCTCTCAGGTTTGGAGACCTCGATTATCTTGTCGAATCGTGACCGGAAAGCGGAATCGATAAGATGCAGGCGGTTCGTTGCCCCGATGACCGTGAGATGTGGATGCAGGGTGTAAAATCCGTCTAAAATGTCCAGTAATTGGCCCGTTACTCGTTCCGGCGCACCGGACGATCCCGCAAACATGCCGCGCTCTTGCGCTAAGGCGTCTATCTCATCGAAGAAGATGACCCCGTAGTCGTTCTCTCCTTCCTCTAATTTATCGTTCGCCGCCTTGAACACCATTCGCACGTTCTTCTCCGATTCGCCAAGCCACATGGTGAATAGCTCTCCGGCGCCCACTTTTACAAATTCACAGTTCGGTAATGCAGATGCCAAGGCTTTCGCACACATCGTTTTACCGCAGCCCGGCGGACCGTACATCAGCATTCTGCGAGAACTCTCGCCGTATTTCGAGTAATCCTCAGGATTGAGCATCGGGAGAATAATACTCTTTACCAGCTCCTGTTTCACCTCATGTAAGCCGCCAATATCATTAAAACTCACGCCGGGGCTCTTCGTGACTTCATAGCGCGAGTATTCCTGCGTCATGTAACCCCCTTTTATATCCAGCGTACCGGGCAGGAGTCCTACCTTCATTCCCTCTCGTATCAGCTCCTTCTCGTCCGCTTTGAGCCGTTTATAAATCCTGCCGCGACCTTTTCCCGTGGATATCTCCGCGATCCAGCCCTCTTCAGTCTCATCCTTCCTCAGATCCTCTACCTCTCCGACCTCTAAATCCACCATACGGTTATACACTGCCGTAATTCCGATGGTAAACCCGCTTGGATTGTTCTTATCGGGGACGCGACCGATAAAGACGTATTTGCCTTCTTCCAAATCGTCTATCTCTTCGTCAGTAAGCGTACCATAGGGTAACGCCTTTAAAGCTCCGTTCAAATTCACCAGAGCGCTGTCGTGAAGTTTCTCAACAATGAACCCGCAATCTAACGGAGGCGTCCTCGATTTCGAAACGAGCCGCTCTAGATCGTCTTTATATGCCTCGGTCTCCTCGTATTTCCTCTGCAATCTCCGATATTCGCTCTCCAACCGCTCGTACTCGTCTCGCGGAATGTGGTCCTCCTGTTCCATATTTACCCCATTAAAATGTAAGCAATTGATTCATAAAAATCCAACGGCGTGCACGTACATTTACATAATACTACAGAATATATATAGAGATATAAAGAGGAAAGAGGATGAAAGAGGAGAAGCGGAAAATACAACTCACCGGTGGTTCAACGTATACCATCTCGCTCCCTATAAAATGGGCGCGGGAAGCAGGTGTGAAACAGGGGGACGAACTCTCATTGGTTCAACGTGCTGACAAATCGCTCGTATTAACCCCGCTGAAGGAGAAAGAAGAGCAGATAAAATACGCTGAACTCGTGCTCTCGGAGAAGGAGAGCTTTGAGGGGAATTTCCGGTATCTCATCGCGCATTACCTCGTTGGCTATGATGTTGTGAAGCTGTTATCGCCGGGCGGTTTCGAAGCGGAAGCGCGCAAGAGGATAAAGGCTGAAGTGCGGAAGCGACTGATCGGCATGGAGGTCGTTGGCGAGTCGTCACAGGAGATCGTGCTCAAGAGCTTCTTGAAATACGAGGACTTCACGTTGCGCGATGCGATTCGGAGTATGTACAAGATCATCGTGTCAATGTTAGAAGACGCGATCTCGGCGCTCGAGAAGAGCGACCATAACCGTGCGAAGGACGTTATAGAGCGAGATAACGAGATAGACCGGTTTTATCTGCTCACTGTTCGGCAGCTTAAGGCGGTGATCAGCGATCCCGAGCTTGCAAAGAAGATCGGGGAGAGCAGACAGCGCGATAGCTTGGGATACCGGATTATCGTGAAGACTATGGAGCGAATGGGCGATCATGTAGAGAGCATAGCGAGGAATTCCATGATGATGAGCTCATCGGTAGGAATCAAGAGTATAAAAGAAATCGGGACTCGTACAACAGAGCTCTTCACGAAGACCCTGGCGTCTTTATCGGATATGAACATAGAGAAGGCGAACGAGGCAATACAGGGGGCAAAACTGCTCTCTGAGGATGTTGAGAGCATAAATGAGCGGATTATGGCAGAAAAGTGGAGTGCCAACGACAAGATCCACGCTATTTTCATCATGGAGAGCTTGGGGAGGATAGCGAGGTATTGCGAGGATATAGCAGAAGTAGCGATAAACCTGGGGATAACGGTAACGGGGGAATCGGAGTTTTAGTTACGGATGCATGTATGCATGCATCAGGCCGAACGCAGGGGCGATTATGTTATTAGCTATTATACTATTCCATGATTAAAGTAAATTAAATTAGAAGAGGAAGCTTGGGGTGTAACAAACAGATAGATGTTAGGGAAGTTGAGCAGTTCGCTGAAGGATTCGATCAAAAAGATCGCAATGGCGAAGCGGATTGATAAGCAGACGGTTGAAGAACTCGTGCGAGACATACAGCGGGCGTTGATCCAGGCGGATGTGAAGATCGCACTGGTAAAGGAACTTTCAAATCGCATACGAGAGCGGAGCTTGACGGAGACGCCGACGTTGAATCCGCGTGAACACGTGATTAAGGTAGTTTACGAGGAGTTGATCAATATACTGGGGCAGGGTGTTGACGTGCCGTTAGCGTCGCAGAAGATAATGATGGTCGGGCTGCACGGCACAGGAAAGACCTCGTCATGTGCGAAACTGGCGCGGTACTTCCAGAGAAAAGGCTTAAAAACCGCGGTTATCTGCGCTGATGTGTATAGACCTGCTGCCTCCGACCAGTTGCAGCAATTGTGTGAGCGGATCGGCGTTCCTTTTTATGACGGTGCTAACCTACCCGAAGCGAAGGACGTGCGAGCGATTGTAAAGGCTGGTGTAGAACGGTTCGAGAAGTACGACATTACTATCATAGACACTGCAGGCCGGCATGCACTGGAAAAGGAGATGATCGACGAGATCCGGGACATCGAGGAGCTGATAAGGCCTGAGCAGCGGTTCCTCGTTATGGATGCGAGCATAGGACAGCAGGCATCAGTGCAAGCGCGGGCGTTTGACGATGCCGTGGGGATTACGGGCATTATTATAACGAAGATGGACGGCACGGCGAAAGGCGGTGGCGCACTTTCTGCGGTCTCCGAGACGAATTCCGGGATTGCGTTTATCGGTACGGGCGAGAAGGTGGACGATCTCGAGAAATTCGAAGCTGATCGGTTCATCTCGCGGCTGCTCGGCATGGGCGACCTCAAGTCATTGATCGAGATGGCAGAGGAAAACCTGACGGAGGAGGACGTGGATACAGACATCCTAAAGGGTAAATTCACGTTAAAAGACTTGTATGCGCAGTTAGAAGCGGTGAAGAAGATGGGGCCGTTTAAGAAGATAATGCAGATGATGCCGTTGGGTAGCTTGGGCGTTGATATTGACGACGATATGTACCGAATTACGGAGGATAAATTGGGGCAGTTCAAGGTGATGATGGATTCGATGACGGAGGAGGAGCTGACCGATCCGAAGATAATCGACGGCTCGCGGTTACGGCGAATAGCACGGGGCTCAGGCACGAGCACTGCGGAAGTGAGTGCGCTGCTCAAATATCATCGTATGATGCAGAAGATGATGAAACGGTTTGGCAAAGGTCGCGGGAAGATGCCGATGATGAAAGGGGTGCCGATCGGTAAAATGATGGATATGATGAAGTAAGGGGCCAAACCCCCCTTACAAACCCTCCTAACCAAAAAAGGAGCCAGACCTCAAACTTTCTTTCACAAAACAAAGAAAGTTGGATCAAAGAAACTCAGATGTTTGGATCGAACCTTTTTTAAAGGCTTGATGGATCGAACCTTTTTCTAAATTAGTGGGTTTGACTTACAAACATTCCTAACCACAAAGAGTTTTGGATTCCTCGTATTACTATACTACCTTGACTTTACCAACTTTTATCCCTTTTTCCTTTGCCACGACCTCACCCACGATTTTACCCTGCGTTATACGAACTGCTTCCTGCTCTTCGCTCTTCGGAATGACCACGGCGAAGCCTATACCCATATTAAACGTCTTGTACATCTCTTCGTCCGTAACGTTGCCCTGCTCTTGAAGGAACGAGAAGATCTCATTGGGCTCGAACGGGTTGTAAATATCGAAACCGAGGTCCGTGATCCTGCCGAGTTTTAAGAACCCGCTGCCGGTGATATGCGCCAGTCCGTGCACGTCACAGTGCTTCAAAAGCTCCAAAACCTCCGTGTAGATCCTGGTTGGCGTGAGCAGCTCTTCGCCAATGCTCAGTGTGGGATTCTGAGGAAACGGATCGGTGTACTTAAATCCCGCGTCTTCCACGACTTTACGTGCCAGTGTTAGCCCGTTGCTGTGTACGCCCGAACTCTTCATGCCCAGAACGAGATCGCCGACTTCTATCTTTTCGCCCCGTATTATGCGGTCTTTTCGGACGTAGCCGACACAGGTTCCTGACAAATCTAAATCGTTGACCACTTCAGGTAGAATCGCCGTTTCGCCGCTTACTATATACATATTAGAGATCTCAGCACCCGCTTCCAAGCCCTTACCGACTTCCGCGGCAATTCGCGCATCGGGTCGCTCCATCGCGAGATAATCGACAAACGCCAGCGGCGTTGCGCCCACGCAGTAAATGTCGTTCACGTTCATCGCAATGCAGTCGATACCGATGGTATCCCACTTGTCAAGTGCTGCGGCAATGAGCACCTTCGAGCCAACGCCATCGGTCGAGATCGCGAGGAGATGGTGAGGATCGAACGGGAGTTCACACAGTCCGGAAAAACCTCGTAAATCCGTCTGACGCTTTATTACGTTCGAGAGTGCTTTAACCACGCCGTGTTCCTTTTTGATGTCCACGCCCGCCTTCGCGTACGTCCAGTGCATAGTATAGAAGAGATAACGGATCTGATACGTTAAAGGTTATGTTAACGAACACGACGGTTCTCAGGGCGGGATGAATGAAAGCTATCGCACTCCTGCCTTTATACGCGCGACTTTTTGCATCGCGTCAGCGCACGCACTCGCCCGGGTGTCACCCACGCCGATCGCGGTGGCTATAGGCGCTCCTTGCTTCATGATTCTTCCTTTCTCCGGAATGTCCACGATCCCTCCTCCTTCTCCCTCTAAACTCAAATCACTCGTTACTACTACCCCTCCTTCGTGCTTTGCGAACACGATCGCCTTTACCGCGTACCGTTTTGGCAGAGCTCGTTCCGGTAACTCGCCTCTTACCGCGTTCACGTGCGCATCCACCATATTCAACCCTGTGGAACGCTCCACCGCGTCCAGGCTGCCTTGCAGCCGCGCATTCACTTCTATAACGACGGGCCCCTCGTCAGTAACGACGAAATCAACACCGTTCGAGCCTATCAAGCCCAATTCACGCGTTAGCTCCTCGGCAAGCTCACACAGTTGACCGGAGAATTTAGTGACAAACGGCGCGATGTTCCCGCAATACACAAAGGGCCCGGGCGCCGAAAGTGCATCCAAACCGATCAACTGCTCGTTTACACTTACCGCAACGGCTGCTCGTTTTGACAGCAGAACCGAAACAGAAGCATGCTGCCCGTGGATATAATCCTGATACAAGAAGTCCGGTAGTTCCTTAATCCCGCGGATCAACTCCTTTTCGGTTTCACAAATGAAATTCGCAGTACCGCCACCGCCGTACGCGGGCTTCGCCACCACGGGATAATGGAGCGGTATGCGCTTCCCCTCCGTCATCATTTCTGCTAACGCTTTGCCGGTACAGGTGCGCGGATGCGGGATACTTAACTCGTCTAATCGCGATGCGAACCACGCCTTATTTGATATCTCGTTCGTCTTCGCCGGTGCGTTACCCAGTATCTTCCTCTGATCCTCTTCGTGCAAGAAGCTGAAATCCGCGCTCTCGAACCCTGACCCGATGATTAGGCCATCGACGTAACGCATCACTTCGTAAAGGTCCTTGAGTCCATCGTGAAGCTGGAACGGGTCTAACGGATAATATTCACGGGCACAGCGTCTCGTATCAACGTCGCCAAAGGCGTCGGCGGCGTACATCTCGTAGCCCGCTCGACTGCCCGAGCAGACAATGTGCCGGACGGAAAATCCGATTGCCAGTATTTTATGGATCTCGTGCATGGGTCTTTGTCTTTTGTGCTCCATGTATCTGTACGCGGTCAAAAGCAAGAATAACATAAGTGAGAACGCAGATCAGATAAACCTAAAGGCTGCATGGAAGGATATAAAAGTTGTCTGTAATTCTCAAAATCAGAGAAAGTCCCTCATTTTCAAACCGCAGTTTTTGAAAGCGTGGTTATTTAAATTATTAAAAAGTACCATCATAGAACTTAAAACGAGTTCATGCGACCTCTTCAGATATTTCCTTTTGTTCGATAGCTACCTCTTCTTCCTTAATGAGGGATTTGAGATAATCTGAAACCTCTTTTTCAACTTGGGGCAAAACATCCGAAGCTATAATCATTGGATTAGAAACAATATCCTTCCATTTCAATTCTTTAAGTCTCCAGTTTACTATGGAAGCGTCGATTGTTCGCTCGTCCCATCCAACATCCTTGTACTCCAAAGTAGTGGATAAAACCAGAACAGCGGTTCGAGAGTGAAAAATGCCTATCATTGCTCCAAATTGTTTTAGAGCTCTTTTCTCGGGTTTTGCTATTATTTCTATTACTTCAAAGGCCAATGGATGAGTAGATTTTATACTCGTTGGCACATTTTCAATACTATACTCTATAGGCCTATCTTCCTTTTTATCTTTTTCCCCCAGAGCTAATACTCTCCCTTCTGCCCGATATGCTGGGATTGGGGGAGGATATCTACCTGGTTCGTAGATAGGTATAATATGGGTGTGAGTTGCTCTGCGTTTAACTCTCTCTACGTTAATATCTACGAAAAAGAGTTTGTTCCATTTTCTCTGGTATGCCCAAGTTGCAATGGTTCTCATATCAACAAGCGAATCTAGGTCATTTTTGAATACAATCTCATAGTTGTAATACTTAGAAACCAAAGGATCTTGTGGTTTAGTTGAAGATAGTGTGGATTGGAGCTGCTCCAAAGACTCTGAAACCTTTTCAACGGGAACAAAGATAGATTCCATCTCTTTAATTTTGGTATCGATAAAAGTATCCAGATCTTCTGGCATTTTTTCTTTTCCAATCCCAAAAGTACTTTTTAAGGCTTTTAGAGCAGTATTGACAGTAGCAAAAACTTCAAGGCCTGTTCCTTGAGTAACAAACCAAGGAGTTTGCTCAGGATTATTTCTAAATGCGTCTGAAATGTAATCCTGAATATCTCTATAAAGAATCTCGCCTTGCTCAGTACTTATGACTCCTTCTATAAAACTTTTGGTGAAATCACTTATAGTATCTGAAGCATAAGATGATTGATCTAGCCCACTAGAGGCCATACAAATGAACTGGTTTAAAACTGTATTCTTGATTGCTTTTTTAAAATCATCCTCTGCTTTGGTGGTGTCCTTAATATATTTTTCCCCAGAGCTACAAGAATCTAAGATCTTTACAGCGAGTGTTGAACTGATATTACGAATATAATCATCAATTTCTTGATTAGAAATGGATGTTATATAAGGATGCTCAGGATCAAAATCTGAACAACAAAGGAAGACTTTATTCGACTCATATATACCGTGTCCTGAAAAATAGAAAAGGACTTCGTCAATTTCTTTATCGTTATAATCCTTGAAGAAAGTTCTTAATGATGTTTTTATTTGTCGGCCCTTAGTATCCTCAGTTAGTTCAACTATTTTTGCATATTCTCCTGTAGCCTTTAGTAACTTAGCAATTTTTTGAGCATCATTTTTACAAGCTGGAAGAGAATCAAGTTTTTCGTAATCACTAATGCCAATGACAACTGCAATTTTCATCGTTTCACCCCGTGAGATAAAATTTAAGTTCTTAAGAATATAAAGTTATCTATGTAATCCCTGTTTAGGAACGTATGGCTTTAACGTAACTATAACTACGTTATCCCATTTCTTCCACGTTGACGATATTTTTATCTATATGCAACTTAATTATGGCGTGCTGACTTAAAGTTATATCTTCATACTACGTAACATATACTCTGTCTGTATGTAGTTACAATCAACAGAAATAGAAAGAGAAGGATAAGTGATCTGTATGCCGTATTTCAAAAAGGAGACGCAAAGAGCAGATTTCCTGCAACTGGAAAAGGAGATATTGCAGTTATGGGATAGTGAAAAGACCTTTGAGCGCAGCGTGGACCAGCGAGAGGGCTGTGACAAGTTCGTCTTCGTCGAGGGGCCGCCAACGGCGAATGGGCTCCCGCACCCCGGCCATATTCTCACCCGGGTGGTGAAGGATCTCGTATTGCGATACAAGACGATGCAAGGCTTCTACGTGGAACGGAAAGCCGGCTGGGACACGCACGGTCTGCCGGTGGAGATCGAAGTGGAGAAGGAGCTGGGTATTAACACCAAACCCGAAATCGAACGATACGGCATAGAGAACTTCAATCAGAAATGTAAGGCGTCCGTTTTCAAATACGAGCGCGAATGGGTGAATGCCACGAAGCGTGTGGGCTTCTGGATCGATATGGACGATCCGTACATTACATTCGAGAACGATTATATAGAATCCGTGTGGTGGTCGTTAAAGGAGATTTGGAACAAGGGCCTGCTTTATAAGGGCCATAAGGTCGTTCCGTTCTGCCCGCGTTGCGAGACCACACTGAGCAGCCACGAGGTCGCGCAGGGCTACAAAGACGTTGAGGAACCGTCAGTCTACGTGAAGTTCAAGGCGAAGCAAGAGGACGAGGAGTCGGAACCGCTCTACTTCTTAGCCTGGACAACAACGCCCTGGACGCTATTGGGCAATATCGCGCTTGCGGTTCATCCGGCGCACACGTACGTCAAGGTACGCATTCCCCCGAAAGCTGATGAAGGCACGAAGGAAGATGTTTTAATCCTTGCGGAATCACGTTTGAACGTTTTAGAAGGCGAATACGAGCTAGTAGAACGATTCACCGGTAGCGATCTGGAAGATTTGAAATACGAGCCGCTATTCGACTACGCGAAGATAGAAGGTGGAGAAGCACATAAAGTAATCACCGCGGATTTCGTCACGCTCGATGAAGGTTCGGGCATCGTGCATATCGCACCGGCATTTGGTGAGGTCGATTATGAGGCATGCAAAGTAAGGGAGCTGGGATTCACGCAACCTGTGGATAGCGAAGGACGCTTTACGGACGAAGTCCCACCGCTCGAAGGCATGTTCGTGAAGGACGCGGACAGGCTCATCATCGAGATGCTGGACGAACGCGGCATCTTGTATAAAGAGGAGCCGTATTCGCACTCGTATCCGTTCTGCTGGCGATGTGGTATGCCGCTTCTGTATTACGCGCGTGAATCGTGGTTCATTGCCATGTCCAAACTCCGAGATAATTTGCTCGCGAATAACGAGCAGATAAGCTGGTATCCCGATCATTTGAAATACGGCCGATTCGGTAAGTTCCTGGAGAATATCGTGGATTGGGCGCTCAGCCGTGAACGGTTCTGGGGCACGCCCTTACCCATTTGGATCTGCACCGATTGCGGTCAGCAGTATTGCGTAGGCAGTGTGGATGATTTACGGGAAAAGGCGAAAACTAACGTTCCGGGCGACATTGACCTGCACAGGCCGTATATTGACGACGTGGTGCTGAAATGCGATGCGTGTGGCGGCGATATGCGGCGAGTAAAGGACGTAATCGATTGCTGGTACGATTCGGGTTCTGCACCGTTTGCTCAGTGGCATTATCCGTTCGAGACGGAGAAGTTCAAGCAGAACTTCCCTGCTGATTTCATTACCGAAGCGATAGACCAGACACGGGGCTGGTTCTATACCCTCCTTGGCGTTTCAACCGCGGTGTTTGATGCGCCGCCGTATCTCAACGTGCTCTCGCTCGGCCACATTCTGGACGCTAAAGGCGTGAAGATGAGCAAGAGCAAGGGTAACGTGGTAGATATAAATAAACTCTTTGAGACCGAAGCAGCGGATGCGTTGCGCTGGTATCTCTACACGGTCGGCCCCTTAACCGATGACATACGGTTCTCCGCGCCGGCGATCCTGGAGAAGCAAAAGAAAATTTTGAATACGCTCTGGAACTCTTATTTCTTCTTCGTCACCTACGCCAACATCGACGAGTTCAATCCGAACGAGAAGAGCATCTCGGTAGAGCAACGGAATGCCATGGATCGCTGGATCATCTCGCGGTTGAACACGCTCACGAAGGACGTCATTGCCGCTCTTGAGCGGTTCGAAATTCACGTTGCCTCACGGAAGATAGAGGAGTTCGTCGTGAACGACCTGAGCAACTGGTACATACGGCGGTCACGGAGACGGTTCTGGATCGTCGAGGAGAACTTTGATAAGGATTGCGCGTACTTAACGCTGTACGAGGCGCTCGTTTCGCTCTGCAAACTACTCGCGCCGTTCGTGCCCTTCGTCACCGAGCACATCTATCAGAATATCGTGCGGGACGTTTCAGAAAGCGCGCGTGATAGTGTGCACCTCTGCGACTTCCCTTCGCCTGACGAATCGCTCATTGACGTTGAATTGGAATCTTCGATGGAGCTGCTTTCCAACCTGGTGGAAGCTGGCAGACGAGCACGCTCGGACGCAGGTATAAAGATTCGACAGCCGCTACAAGAGGTTGTCATCACGTGCAGCAAGGAGAAGCGTGAGAAAGGCGAAGAACTGGTGGAGATCTTGAAGGAAGAGGTGAATGTTCGTGAAGTACTATTCAAAGATGAAGAGTTCTTAATGAGTGGGGCTGCCGCTGAGGGGGATTATAAACAGGTGGAAGTGGATGAAGAGACACGCTTGTTCTTGGACTGTTGTCCGGACAAGAATCTCATCGAAGAAGGTTTGGTTAGGGACATCGTGAGAAGAACACAGGGCATGAGGAAGGACCTTGACCTGGAATATACCGAGAAGATAGAGATTATGTACGTATGCGACGAGGAGGTAAAAGAAGCGATACACAACTTCTCGGATTATATTCGTAACGAGACGCTTGCCGTCAGTATAGAAGAGGAAACGCCATCGAATTCCGCGGAGGACGCAGAGAGTGGGCACATTTACGAGAAGAGATGGAAAATAGGGGAAAAGGAGGTTTCCCTCGCAATTAAACCACTCTCTTCTGTAGAACGAGATAAGAATATCTCGACGAGAGAAAAATAGCAATTTTTATATATGATGAGAAAAGAAGGATAGGATAGGTGAAGAAAAAGAAATGGGAGTATTAGTAGATTTGGAGAAGTGTAACGGCTGTATGGATGTAGAGGGGAAGGAAAAGGGAACAAGTAACTGTGCAGAGGAGTGTGCGGTGGAGTGCATAACTTTGGTTGAAGATGACCCAAGCAGTGCTCCACATGGTCGAGAACAACATGCAGAAGTAAACAATGAGGAGTGCACAGATTGTGAGGGCTGCATAGAGGTATGCGAGCAAGAGGCGCTAAAGATGATGGAGGATTAGAAACAAACTTTAGAAGTAAACATTAAGCAATGCAGAAGCCAAGAGCTGAAGTTGAGGCCGCAGTAAGGATAGAACGGGTAGCGGTAACGAATACTGAGGAGAAGCAGGTTATCATCGGACAGGGTAATTTCAGTATCTTTACCTGTGATGACCTCTTCAAGACGCTCTTGACCGCGGTGCCCGGGATAAAATGTGCCGTGGCGATGAACGAAGCGGTGCCGCGCCTGACGAGAGTTACGGGGAATGAGGAGAGTCTCAAGGAGTTAGCAAGTGAGAACTGCCTCCGAATCGCCGCCTCTCATTCTTTTTTTATTGTCATGGATAATGCATTCCCCATAAATGTGCTGAATGCTCTGAAGTCACATCCCGCGGTTGCAACGATCTTCGTCGCCTCTGCCAATCCGCTGGACGTCATTGTCGCCGAGACAGAGCTTGGCCGAGCGGTCATCGGCGTGGTCGACGGTACCTCGGCGAACCGGGTAGAGACAGAGACAGAGAAGAAAGAGCGACGCGCGTTGTGCGAGCAGTTAGGGTACGCACTCGATTGATTAATCGAGTAGCTAAACGAGCTTATCTGACTCGGGCGCCGGAAACCTAAGTTTAAAACGAATCACGTCAACGCACTTCTTTTCGTTTTTTCCTTCACCCTCATTACTACGCGTTTTCTTTTAATGCCGTGCGGATGGGGGGTTACCTTTAAATACTATCAAGACCACTACTTCTCTAGATGAAAAAAGAAGAGCTGGTACACTTTCACATACTATTAGTTCAATTTAAGAACTATTGTGAGAAGAACAGCTTTAGCGGTAATTTCAGTAAGTATGAAGTGTTGGACATTTCTCCTTATCAAGTGCACCGGAGCAAGGAAGAGCACAAGCATGCCATTTTTGTGCTTGCGGCCGAACTCGCTGCGTCGCTGGCAGCACAGAACAGAGCAATCCCATTGGGATTAAAAACAATCCGATTGGACGCACGCAAACAAACGTGAGCGCACGATTTAATAACGTACTTAGTAGAGTAGGATGTAGTTAGCACTTCTGATGGAACTGAGATGAGACTTGTCTTGGAACCGTTTTGACGTCATGCGAACAATTACGCATCCAACAGTATCGTCTTATAGATCAAATCAGGCAGGAATTCGGCAATTTCCTTGTACTTTGTCTCACTTCTTTGCAACGCCTCCTTCATATGCTTACATTTGGTAACGACACTCGCCATTTCCGCACTTTTAGATACTAACGCTTCTTCCACCAGCTTGCATGCAGTAATATCTTCACAAATAACGCTCATGAACTTAACCTGCCCTTCCTCGTCCTTTATCCCCGATACATGTAAACGACCCCAGACGATTTCACCGTCCTTTCGTACATGCCTCTTGTCCATCAGGCAGTGGTCTTTCTTTCCTTCGATTACGGGCTTGAACGGCTCTCTATCCGCTTCCAGGTCTTTGGGATAGATTAATGTGGTGAGTTGTGTTCCGATGAGTTCTTCTTGCGAGTAATCCAGGAAGCGACAGGCGGTCTTGTTCACAGCTAATACCTGACCTTCCCGGTCAATCATTGCTATGCCCACGGTAAAGTTATCGAAAAGAGAATGGAAACGCTCTTCACTCTCCCGCAGTGATTCTTCCACACGTTTACGCTCTGTGATATCCTTCACTGTTCCTACTGTTGCTTTTGTACCTTGGTACTCCATCAGTCCTGCATGCATGTTGACATAAACGGGCGTTTTACCATCCTTGTGCAGCACGCGGTATTCATATTCCCGCGGTACATCTTCCCCGTCTAACCTTCGGCGATAGCTATCAGCAACCATCTCTAAATTTTCTGGCGCCACATATCGTTGGATTGTCAACGCCATCATTTCTTCTGCCGTGTAGCCAACAATTTTGGCAAATGCTTCATTACAGAACTTAAGTTCAGGATAAGGATAACCTTGGAGAATAAAGAGGCCATCCTGAAGATTCTCAGCTAACCCGCGGTATTTTGTCTCACTCTCCCGCAGCGCCTCTTCCGCCTTTTTCCTCCAGGATACATCAGAAATGGTAGCAATGGCTCCTTTTACCGGATTGGATGGGTCTAAAAAGCTCATTATTATGTGCCCGTTGAAGAGGGAACCATCTTTTCGTTTCAGTTTTGCATCGACTTCTACTAAATCCCTTTCCTTAAGTCCTTCATAGAATATCCGACCAACCCGTTCATATTCTTCTTTTGATGCGTAAATCACTTCGGCACTCTGGCCGACATACTCATAGGGGTCATCGTCAGGTTTAAATCCCATCATCTCCAACATGCGGCCATTTGTCCATGTAAGCTTTCTCTCTTTGACAATACCTATCCCGATAGGTGATGCCGATAAGATATTACTCAATATTCCCTTGCTCGCCCACAAGAGCTCTTCCACACGTTTGTGCTCGGTGACTTCACTTTCCAGTACCGTCTTTTCTTTTTCGATCTTGGCATAGAGTCGGGCATGTTCAATCGTCGCTGCGGCTTGGCTTGCCGCTATGCTTACAAAAGCAATCTCATCGCGCGTGTATTCGTGTGGCTCAGCCATATAGATGTTCAACAGACCTATAATCCTACCATTATGCTTCATTGGCATAAAGAGCTGCGCTGAGAAGCCTAACTCTCGGCCAAGGTCTGCCCACCATTTATCTCGGGGCTCCTCGAAGATGTTCGGCACCTCGTAAAACTTTCCGGTCTTCAAAACCTCGTCAGATGGGCTGCACGTAATGAGAACCCCTCGCACGTAAATTCGGTCGATATAATCATCAGGGAGGCCAAACGTAGCAGCCATATCAAGTTCACCGGTCTCCTCATTGACGAGCATCACGGATCCGGAATGTGCCTGCATCTCACGACCTACAGTGGTAAGTATCGCCTCGAGTAGTTGATTCAGAGGCGTCGTCAAGTCTATTTGTGAAATATTCAACAGCGTCTCTAACTTTAAATCTGGCATGGGTCTCGAACGGTTAGTTTGGATATTTCATATCGGGAGGGTATAAATAAGTTGCTATTTTTACCGTGATATCTACTCAAACGTAGAGTAGCAAAAGTTTCTATGTATCTAACATGATTCATATTTGCTCAGCCACCATAGTTTTAAAAGCCCGACAATCTTTGGATGTAAAACGCTATAATCCCCCCCTCCCCCCGTATGATACCCTTTATCGATAGTGAAGATGCAAACGAAAGAGCGAGCTTTGGAAGATGGAGAAGAGGTGATGAGTGGAGATGCTTGAAGCGGTCTTTAAGCCATTGGAAGTACGCGGCGTTTGGTTATCTGCTCGGCGGTTTTCTCTCGGCGTACTCGAACACGAGGACGGACACGTATGGGGGAGACTTGGAGAACAGAACCAGAATCGTACGAGAGACCATAGAAAAAGTGCGGAGCGCGGTTGGAGATATGCCCATTGGTTGCCGTATCTGTGCCGAAGAGTTTGTCGAAGGCGGGTTAACACTGGCGGAGACGAAAAAGATAGATAGCACCACTGCTTGTAGGCGCGGGCATAGATATTATCAGTGTTGCAGCAGGAGTCTATCAAAGCATGAACCACCATATGGTGCCCACAAAAGAGATGGGCGAAGGAGTACATGTTCCGCTCGCAGCGAGTATAAAAAGGTAGTTGATGTCCCGGTAATCTGCGCGGGTAATATCCTCAATCTTCAATTGGCCGATGCTATTATCGCAGAGGGAAAAGCGGATCTCGTGGCAATGGGCAGAGCACAGGTGGCCGATCCATATCTCGTTACTAAAACCAGAAATGGATTACTGGATTCGATCGTTGAATGTGATTGGTGCAACGAGTGCATGTACTGGACTGGATGACGGGCGAACCCGCGATGTCATGTCCAAAGAATCCTGCCTACTGTCCTAATCAGGAATAGTTAATCGCGGGTAAAAGAATTCATGCCAGCTCCACGTATGATCCGTCAATCCTTCTAACATCGCAGGCGAAGTCCCTCGCTTGAACTCGTTTATGAAGTTCCAG
>Ga0307378_10003430_pt1 | contig 23279 bp, 16 predicted proteins | sample UN1MG_FD_202238 | JGI IMG/M metagenome (GOLD analysis project Ga0307378, IMG submission 202238) | Soil microbial communities from Risofladan, Vaasa, Finland - UN-1 | ecosystem: Environmental > Terrestrial > Soil > Coastal area > Acid sulfate soil | place: Finland: Risofladan, Vaasa | collected...
CTTAACCATAAATAACTCCTTTCGATATGGCCAAACCGGGTGTAAACCGGCAGGCGTTAAAACATTGATTTACGGCTCATATCGAAAGGTTTTAGACAATCAACGTAATTTTGTTGCGAAAGAACGAAGTATAGAATGGAGGTGAGAACATGAAGGATTCAGCAATGCGCATTATTTTGAGCCGAGCAGAGCTACAAACGTGTCACTCCTGTCTCAAAAAGCCAATCTTTCCTGTCAGTCTATTGATTTTGATTTTGTGCGTTCCATACGCGTTGGGCACGCCACCGAACTACGAATCGTTCCACCGGGACCAACGCACCGATTATCAACCTAACCGGGACAATCTGATGCGAATCTGGATAGTGTACGTCGGGCAGGGAGACGGCCTGCTTATTCAACTACCGCCCAAGTGTAACTACGACCCCGATCCTGCCGATGATATTTCAAGCCGCACAGAAACAGTTGATGTTCTGATCGACGGCGGTTCCCACAGCGCACAGAACGAAACGATCATGGAGAGTTTCGTGCTGAGTTTGTATGAAGAACCGGCTATTATCGAACACGCCATAATCACACACCACGATGGTGACCATGTAACGGGTCTCATCCACATACTGACAGAAGACTCAGTCGGCGTTGAATCAATTTATCACAACGGACTGGCATCGTATCGTCGAGGCAAGCGAGGATTCTCGAATTCAACAACTGCCGCAGAAGCCGTCAGGGACATAAGCGGCGGTCAGCTTGTAAGAGGGATGGCGTTTCTTGAGCCGGACGACGATGACCAGGGAAAGAAACTGAGAGAAGACTGCCTCATAAACACAAAACAAGAGCTGCAGCAAAGGCTAAATAACGATGAATTTCAGGGCGTATATGACGAGCTTGCCAATGCAGTAGTGGATGAGGAGGACCCAATCGAAGTAAGAAGGTTCCAGCGATGCGTGGAAAACGGGCCCTTTATCGAAGAGCGTGAAGCCCAGCTGAACCGCGGGGTGGACCTGGCCGACATCGACTTCAAGCTCATTTGGCCATTGGAAAGGGCCCGCAAATATGGAGGCTGGAGCGAAACAATCAACGGAAACAGCGTTACTTTTCGCATTGATTATAATGATTTCTCGATGCTGTTTAGCGGCGACCACAACGAAAGGTCCGAAGAAAAACTCATCGAGCACCTCGAAGATGCGAATGAATTGCATCTGCTGAACGTTGACGTGTTGAAGGTCCCGCATCACGGCAGCTGGCACGCCTACGAACCATTCTTCCGCAGAAGAACAGACAACAGTCAGTACAACCGTCCGGTTTTGTCAGTGGCCTCGATGGGACCGAGGGGTTTCACCACCTCGTGGAGACATCCCAGTAACGAAGTCGTCAATTGGCTGGGCGGAGCACATCGAGTCTATCACACATTCATTCATGAGAAGCGATTCAACTGGAGTGACCTCCAAACACAAGAGGAACGTGAACAAATGCACGAGAGAAAACACATACTGATCGAAACGGACGGCAAATGGTTCCGCATCGTCGAGGTGGATGTCGATGCAGAAGAAGACGATCCAACCGCACCTCCGACGGTCCAACAAACACATCGAAGCCATGGCACACGGTGGATCAGAGCCGAATAGATTAAACATCAGCTCTTTAACTTATATGGAGATAATGAAATGAATCAAAACTCATTATTCGAAATTCTTGCAATTCTCATTGGATTTGCCGGCATTATGCTCGTCCTAAGCCTTCTGGTTACGGCATTGACTCAGGCAATCGCCCACTTCCTAAGTATCCGTGCGAAAAACCTGGAAGCCGGCCTGGCCGAGCTATTGGCCAGCGCCCAGCAGCAGCGTATCAAACCTGACTTCGTACGCGCCAGCAGCGACCTTTCCGCCAAACTTGCCTTAAAGAACAAAACGGAGGCAATTCTTAACTCGCTCAAGCAAAACGGGATTACCGGTAAGATATTTGACAAGGCAGCCAAAGATTGTGCAAATGCGCTGGCTGAATATCAAGAAGCAAATAAAGCATTCGAAGAAAGGCGAGCGTCCACTACTCCAGGCCCCCAACAGACTAAAAGCAAAGCGAATATAAAAAAGACTGCCGAGGAAACGGCAAAGGATATCCTGGAGTCAAACAGTCTGATGAAGCAAGGGAAGATTAGCTACCTACCTAAGTTCATGGCACCCAAAGCATCCTGGGTCCTAAAAGAAGAGCTCGAAATGCTCCTCCACGAACAAAGCAAAGAACACTCGGAGCTCACCACCGAGGTCATTGAGAAGGCAATGAGCTGGTTCTCGCGTATGGAAAGAGGACTCAGTCAACGTTTCAGTGTTATCATGCGATGCATAACGTTTGGTTGTGCACTGCTCGTAGCGGTTGTTTTCCAGGTCAGCGCGCCGGATGTTCTGAAAAGGCTCTCAACAGACCCACAATACCGGGCTAAGGCCGAAATGGAAGCCATAAACCTTGTCAGTAAACACGAGGCGGATTACACAGCATTGACAAGATACGAGGATGTGTCAGCCAAGGCGCTGGAACAACTGCAGGAAAATCACCCCGACTTACAGGAAACCCTCGAAGAAGTCAGCGGGATAGGAAATGCTAAGAACGACATTCTGGATGAGCTGTCTGTCGTCCTTGAGGACAATCCCCGACGACAAGAGCTGGTTGTCGAGTATGAGTCGATACTGGATAAGCTGCATCGCGAAGGATACGAACAAGCCGGCAAAATGATAGAGGAAAGCATCGGTACGTTGGCATTGTTTGATATTGCTGCATTTTCACATGGAGCCGGCTTCTATTGGAACATACAAAATCTACTCGGGATATTGATGACGATTGTGCTCATAAGCTTAGGCGCTCCATTTTGGTTTAGCACACTGCGAAGATTGGTGGCTCTGCGCGATGTCCTGGCACCCGAGCAAGACAAGAAGGACAAAGGTAAAGCAACCACAGAACAGTAGAAGACAAAACCGGAGGGGAAAATGAAGCGACAGGGCCGGCAGTCGTTCCAACACGACTGGCGGCCCTTGGAGAAAATATCACTCTTCAGCAGGTTGGCAATGCCCAGTCAAAATGGCATTTTAGGACAGCTGCGGCGGCTATTCCAGTAACAAGCGAAGAAAAAACCCTTATCCTTTGACCTTGACCTTGACAGACTTGGCCTTTTCGGCCTTCGGCAGCGTTATGTTCAGTACTCCGTCTTTGCAGGTCGCATCGATTTTGCCCTGGTCAACATCGGTGGGCAAGGTCACCTCTCGCCTGAAGCTGCCATAGGTGCTTTCAACATGGTAGTAGCCTTTTTCCTTTTTCTCCTCGGTCAGCTTCTTTTCCCCGCTGATGGTCAATGTGCTGCCATAGACAGAAATGTTGATATCTTCAGCTTTGCAGCCGGGGACCTCGGCCCTTACAACAATCGCATCATCCTGCTCAGCGACATCGATAGCGGGCCAAGCCTTGTATCCGGCAAACGGCCTGTCCAGCCCTCTGAAGAAGCTGTCAAACAAATCGTCCATCTCGCCGTGAAGTCTTGACAAATCACCTCTGTGTCCTTTGTTAAATCTTACCAGTGTCATAGTAACACCTCCCTTCAAATTCTTCTTAATCTATACTTTTCAAATTCCCTTAACTAAACAAACTCCGTTAGACGAAATATGCAAAATGCGTGCCAGATTGTCGAGGGGTGAAAAGTGCCCAAAAACAGCGGATAATGGGCTTTTCGGGCTTATCACCGGCCTGTACGGGCTGTCAATTTGGCACTTATTTTGTCAAATCCCGCACCAAAATAACAAGCAAAGAAGCGTTTCAGTCAGTAGGTTATAACAAAGCAAAGACCGTATTTCTGAACTTAATTTATAGAGTTTGCCGGAACGCTATTTTGGTGCGGGACAAATGCAAATGGTGGGGCAAGCCCCACCCTACGACTTTCTATGAAACCGATATGGCAGCTATAAAGATGCTCCCGTCCCGAGGCAGGTTGCAAAACGGGATTCTTCAGGAAATGAGCGGTCTAAAGCTATTCTTTTGCCGGCGGGCTTAAGTACTGGAAGAACTCCGAATCGCCGGGCAAAACGATGGTCGTACCTTCGCCAAGCGATTTCTCGTAAGCTTCCAGAGTCCGGACAAATGAATAAAACTCAGGGTCCTTTTCATAAGCCTGGGCATATATTTTGAGGGCCTCGGCGTCGCCTTCGCCCTTTGTTTTCTCGGCCTGCATGTAACTTTCCGCGAGCAGGATTGTCTTATCTTTGTCGGTCTGGGCCTTGATCTTTACAGCCTCCTCCTCGCCTTCAGAGCGATATTTTTTTGCGATTCTCTGCCTTTCGGCCTTCATTCGGTCAAAAACAGAATATGTAACCTCCTGGGGCAGGTCGGCCCGCTTTATCCGCACATCGATAACCTGGATTCCATATTCGGCGGCTTTCAGGGCGCACTGCTCAGCCACTTCGTGCATTAACTGCTGGCGGTTGACCAAAACTATCTCCGTCAAAGTGTGCCTGGCAAGCTCTTCGCGCATCTCGGAAAAGACGATATCATCCAGTCTTGACTGGGCGCCGAACTCGCTTCCTACGGTTTGATAGAACTTGAGCGGGTCGATGATTTTCCACCGGGCATAGTTGTCAATAACCAGGTGTTTTTTGTCATCAGTTATAATTTTTGCCGCAGCAGCGTCATATTCCAAAACCCTGGCTTCGAACTTGTGCTCTTTCTGAATTAGTGGAATCTTGAAGTGCAGGCCTGGCTGTTTTACTTCTTTTACGAATTTTCCCAGCTGAGTTACAATGGCCTGCTCGGTTTCATCTACCGTGAACAGCGAAGTGGCCAGGCCAGCTGCAATTATCACGATTATTAAAATCCCAACGATAAGTTTTTTATTCATTTTTACCTCCGAGGTTCCGGGTTTGGACTTTGTGGTGTATTGCTAAATGGTGCACCTTCGAGGGGCAAAAGTTTCAGCAGGCCATCTCCGGTTTCGGAATCTATTATAAACTTTTTTATGCCCGGGAGCACTTTCTCCATCGTTTCCAAATATAGCCGTTTTCGTGTTACATCTTTTGCCTTTTCGTACTCTTCAAGCACGGCCAAAAATTTCGCCACATCTCCCTGTGCCCGCTTTATCTTCTCCTCCTTGTAGCCCTCTGCCTCCAGGACTATGCTCCTGGCTTCGCCGCGCGCCTTGGGAATGATGTCCTCTTTATAGCCCTCGGCTTCCTGAATCAATTTGTCCTTATCCTCCTTGGCGCTTACCACATCACTAAATGATGCCGCAACCTCTTTTGGCGGCTGGACAGTCTGAAGCTTGACCTCGATTATTCGAATGCCGCTTTCGTATCCATCCACTATCTCCTGCAGAAGTGTTCGGATGTCGATTTCCACCTGCAGTTTTTCGCTGATGAGCACATCGTCAATCGGCCTTTTCCCGACAACCTGTCGCAGTGCCACTTCGGCTGCGTCCTTAATTGTACCCTGCTGCCCTTCCAGATTGCGTACATTAAACAGGTAGTCCGCAGGGTCCTTTATCTTATACTGGACTATGATTTGCGCATCGATAATTTGCTCATCACCTGTAAGCATCAGTGACTCTTCGGTGTGGAACTGATACCTTGCCGGCGGGCCCTGACTAATGGTTTCAAAGCCTATTTCTATTCGCCGTACCTGCTGTATTTTGGGCTTGTTGACTTTTTCGATTGGGCTGGGCAGGCGGTAATGCGGACCCGGCTCAGTTGTCCTTACAACCTTTCCAAATCGGCGTACCACCCCCTGCTCATCAGGTCTTACGATATATATCCCCGACAAAAGCCATAGTATCAATAGAAACGGGACCGCCAATTTGAGCCAGGGGATCCACTGTTTGGGCAGATTAAAATTCATCCTATATTCACCTGTTTCCCAGCGACTTATCCGTTCCATATGAAGTCCTTTCCAGGATATAAGCAATGTACAGTCGTTACCGCATATTATCAATTATAGATTAGCCCGGCATTATGTCAATAAAATTTAGATGTAGGACGGAGCTTGCCCGGCCGCGATAGTTTCGGTATTATATGGCATTATTCCGAATTATACACAATGTATCATCAGTACGTAAAAGAAGGACTTTACTTAAGGAAGTAAAAACAAGATGGCTGAAAACAAAACCAATATAAAACTGGATACTCTGCCCGAGCAAATTCGCGATAGTATAAAGGATTTTGCCGATCAACTCACTGCAAAATTAGGTGAGAATCTGCAGAGCATCACAGTGGTCGGCAGCAGTCTGACCGGAGATTTCAGGCCCGGCCAAAGCGACATCAATACCGTCCTCGTCCTCCGGAGGCAAACTTTAACTTCGCTCAATGCCATTGCCGCTCTTGCCAGGCCGATGAGAAAGAAGCGCATCTCGCCGCCGCTGCTTATGACAGAATCTTATATTGAACAGTCGCGTGACGTATTCGGTGTTGAGCTCCTGGACTTCCAACTCACACACCAAACAATCCTCGGCGACGACCCTTTTGCGGCGCTGGCTTTTGACAAAAAAGATGTTCGCCTCCAGTGTGAACGGGAGCTAAAAGCAATGCTTATCAGATTAAGGCAGGGCTATATTGCTGCGGCGGCTAATAAAAAACTCGTCCGGGACGTTCTGATTTCAACGACAAAAGGGCTGATGCCGTTTTTGCGAGCTATGCTATGGTTAAAAGATATCGACCGACACACTAAGGCCGAACCAACACTCCTCGAAGCGGTTAAGCAGTTTCTAATCAACAAGGATTCTCTGATAACCACAAGAAAATGGCAGCACCAAAAGGTGCGACTTAGCGGGTTTGAGCTGGAAGGTGCTTTTGAATCAATTTATGCAACCGTTGAACAATTAGCTCTTTTCGTAGATAAACTCGAGGTCTGATTATGCAACGATTCTTTCCTGCAATGATAATAACACTACTCGTAATACCGGCTGTGGTAGCGTCCGGACAGGCCGGTGCCGATTTGCCGATGCCGCGCCATTACGTCGAAGATTATGCCAACGTGATAAATGACTCCCACGAACAGTCGCTAAACGGGATACTGCAGGAGCTGGAACAAAAGACCGGTGCGCAATATATCATCCTGACCGTGGACACAACGGCAGGGATGCCGATTGAGCAATTTTCAATTGAATTAGCTGAGAAATGGAAGCTCGGCCAAAAAGGTAAAGACAATGGAATGCTTTTCGTCCTTGCGAAAAACGACCGAAAATGGCGATTCGAGGTCGGCTACGGATTGGAAGGCTTTATAACTGACCAGTTCTGCGGCCGGGTCGGCAGAGATGTCCTTGTGCCATATCTAAAGCAGGGCAATTACAGTGAAGGTATCTATCAAGCCAATTTGAAAATCGTCCAGAAAATTGCCAGCGAATATCGCGTTGCTTTGACTGGCATGCCCAAGGTGGCGCCCCTCGGCGTTGAACGCATAAACATAAGAAGGGGCCTGCCCTGCTGTAGTATTCTGCCGCTTTTGATTTTCATGTTCCTGATATTTGGTGGAAGGGGCAGAGGAATGGGGATGTTGTTTTTCCTGCCGTTTATGTTAGGTGGTTTCGGCGGCCACGGAGGCTACGGCAGGAGCGGCTCTTTCGGGGGCGGGAGCTTCGGCGGTGGATTCGGCGGGTTCGGTGGCGGAATGGGCGGCGGTTTTGGCGGCGGCGGTGCAAGTGGCGGCTGGTAAAATAAAATTTAGAATTGAGCATTAAGAAGCTAAAAAGACAAAAAGGGAAAAAGAAATGAGAGATTTTGGAAAAGCATGGGTAGTTTTAGTTGCAGTGCTAGTTGTTTTGTTATTGATCGGCCTTGGGATATTCTCCTGGTACATCGGCGGTTATAACAAAGCGGTCAACCTCGAACAAGGTGCGGAAAAGGCCTGGGCGGACATTGATGCCGCTTTGCAGCGAAGGCTCGACCTGGTGCCAAATCTTATTGAAACGGTCAAGGGATATGCATCACACGAAAAAGAGCTATTTGAAAACATTGCCAAATCGAGGGAGAAATATTTTCAGGCCGGCAACAGGGCGGGCAAGATAGAGGCGACCAATGAGCTGAGCGGATTTTTGTCGCGGCTTTTGATGTTACAGGAAAACTACCCGCAGCTAAAGGCCAACCAGAGCTTTTTGGATCTTCAGGTTGCTCTGGAAGGTACGGAGAACCGCATCAACGTAGCCCGCACGAGATACAACGAGGCGGCCAAACAACTGAATGCTTATTACCGGCAAATTTTCGGGTCGTTTTTCTGCAAAAAGGCGGGAGTAGAGCCTGTTGAATACTTCGAGGCCAGCGAGCAGGCAAAGACCGAAGTGCCCAAAGTGGAGTTCTGAATACACCTGGATGGTACCACCCCCAAACAAGTTTGAGGGTGCCACACTGTTTTTTTTCATAACCCAAAGGGCCTTAAGATAATGGAAAAGTCAAAGGGCAAAAGTCCTAAAGAAAGCGCAGTGGAATCAAGATACTTACTTATGCCCCACCAGGCCAATCCTCAGGGCACAGCGTTCGGCGGAGCGATTGTGGCCTGGATTGATATGGTGGCGGCAATGGTGGCACAGAGACACAGCGGCAAAGAAGTTGTTACCGCGGGTATCGATTCGCTGGTCTTCAAAGAGCCGATTCGTGTCGGCGACCATGTTGTATTGAAGGCCTCCATAAATTACGTCGGCCGCTCGTCGATGGAGGTGGGCGTCCAGGTCAGCAGAGAAGACCCATACGGTGGTGGTGAGGTCATAACTACCACGGCGTACCTGACCTTTGTAGCGCTGGACGAGAACAAAAAGCCGACGGCGGTCCCGCTTATACTGCCTGAGACAGAAGAGGAAAAAAGACGCTACGAGAACGCAAAGCTCCGCGTCAAGGCACGAAAAGAACTTTTAAAGAAAACGAGCTGATGTGCGTGCGCAGCGAAAACCGAGATATTCCAGGCGGCCTAATCCGGTGTCGATAAAAATTACACACGCTAAAAAACTAAAGGCAAGGTCCTTAGTGAAGGCACTTGAAGTAACATCTTTAACGAAATGGTATGGCTCAGCCAGAGGTGTTGAGGATTTGTCGTTCGACATCGAAAAAGGCGAGATTTTCGGCTATCTCGGGCCTAACGGGTCGGGCAAGACTACGACCATTCGCTGTCTTATGGGTCTGCTCAGACCGACAAGTGGACAATGCCGCGTGCTGGGCGAACGCGTGGTGCCGGGGCGAGCGACTCAACACACACGTATCGGCTATCTGCCCGGTGAATTTCGCACCTGGCCGAGGCTGACGGCCCGAAAGTCGCTAAGGATATTGGCAAGACTCGGCCACGGCAACAAGGTGGACAAACGACAGGAAGAACTGGCCGAAAGGCTCGACCTGGCTCTTGATCGCCGAGCCGGCGCCCTGTCAAAGGGCAATCGTCAGAAAGTGGGTGTCGTATATGCGTTTCAACATCAGCCTGACGTGCTCATTCTGGATGAGCCAACGATCGGACTTGACCCGCTCGTGCGTCAGGTTGTTCTTGACCTGATACGCGAAGCTGCAGAGGCAGGTGCGACGGTGTTGCTGTCGTCTCACGACCTCAGTGAAGTAGCGGCGGTGTGCGGCCGGGCAGCCATATTGCGCGAGGGCCGGCTGGTCGAGCTGGCCTCCGTTTCGAGAATTGTCCGGCAAGGACAAAGACGCTTGAAGGTCTGGTTTGCTGCAGGAATGCAGGCTCCGCGTTTACCCGTTGACCAACTGCCGGGAGTGCGCTTAATTCAACAGGACTCGGGGTCGCTTCATCTGGCTTACCAGGGTTCTATTGAGCAGGTTCTGAAGTGGCTCGCGCAATACCCTGTGGACCGAATCTCAACACCGGAAACCTCCCTCGAAGAAGCGTTCATTCAATACTACAACAAGAATCTGCCCTCCGATGCGACAACGTATCGAGACACCGGCCCAAAGGAGGCTGCCGATGGGCAGTAAAATACATTCACCATTTCCATGGACATTGCTGCGGTTTTGGACGCTCCGCATTCTTCCGATATGGTGCCTTATTGCATTGGTGATATTTCTTTTTCAGATAGCCGTCTGCGGCATCGTGCACGACAATGAAAGCGTAAAGACACTTCTTCAGTTTCTTGACATGCTTCCATCATTTATCAAAACAGCCTTAGGCGGTGAGGGATTAAAGATTGGCAATGTGTCAGGGCTAATCGCTATCGGTTATAACCATCCCCTTGTTCTGACCCTGTATATGCTGTTTGCGGTTGGCGTCCCAACCGGCCTGCTCGCCGGTGAAGTCCAAAAAGGGACCATGGAATTGATTTTGAGCCGTCAAGCCACAAAAACTCATATCTATATATGCGCCGGCCTTATAACAGTCACGGGCATGTTTGCACTGGTCCTTGTGATGTTCCTGGGGACGGTTGCCGCTACCAACTTGTACGACTTCGGAAAAGCAGTCCCCCTGTATGCCTTTTTCAAAATAGCAATCAACGGTGGGATGCTCGCCAGCGCTGTTGGAGGGATTTCACTGCTTGCGGCTGCCTGCTTTCGCCGCAATATTGCTGTGGGGCTGGCAGTCGCTTATTTGGTGGTGAACTACTTCGTGGCGATTATCGCAGAGTGGTGGCCTCAAATGAAATGGCTAAGACCCACAACCATTTTCTATTATGTTCACGGCCCGGAGATATTCATTGAATCCGCGTGGCCTATAGGCGACCTGTGCGTATTGATATCACTACTTGCCGTTTCCACCCTGCTGGGCGGTGTCATCTGGTCACGCCGCGACCTGCCTCTGTAGAGGGGGATTGCACTTCTCGGGTGAGTTAGAATATCTGCGCATCGCATAAATATCCTATTACTCATATCAGGAGTCCCTTGCTCGGGACAGAGTTTCGGCGCTGCGTTTAGGAGGTGAAACATGTTTAATTTCTATCTTCTCGGGAGATTTGTCGGGTGGTCTTACGAAGCTATACTTTTCCTTTAGCATTTCTCTTTTCTGGTAGCACTGCTCGGTGAAAACAGCGATTTCCGAATCGAGATTCGCGCTCGGGGAATCGCCGAAAAAGGCGTGGATAATCGGAAAGACCAAGTCGGGTTTTCTCTTTCTTAACTCTTTAGCCATTGCCTCTATTTTCGCGGTTGCTACTCCTTCCTGCATGCAGGTAAAAGGACCTACGTGAAATATTCCCGATATATAGGCCTCGCCGGTGGGCCTTATTAAATCGTTCATAAAATGATAAGCGATGCCCGTGCTCAGCGGAGATTCACCTTCGATATTGCCGTGACATTCGTGATTGATTTCCAGCGTCTCTATCATATCAATCGGTTTTGGAAGGGCATGCCTGCCGTGAAGGACTTCGTGAAACGGCCCGGCTATTTTTCCTTCAATGGAAGACATATACTTTCCTTTAAGAAAAGACCTGGCAAATTTTCCGGCTACTTTCAACGTCCTGCTTAGATTGAAACTATTGAGCGCCAGTCTCAGGTCTCTTCTGGAATTTCTTATATTCATTTTATTTACATAATCCAGCCAATCGGTTACGGGGTCCCTTACAATTTCCAGCCCCTGTTCCTCCAGCCGGCGGACTACAAAATCAGTACATGGGTCGTGCTGCCTTACATAGATCTCACCTATGTAAAGAACAAGAGGAAATCTCTTGTGGTTTCGCAGATTAATTTCTTTAAACAATGATACCGTTTCTTCTCCCCACTCTATAAGGTCCGACGTTTCAGCGCCTCTTTCAACGGCTTTTTCCAGCTCGCTTAACCTTTCCTTTTGGAGTTTTTCCACCAGCTCCTTATCCTCGGCGTACGGGCGAAATCTCAACGTTATATCTTCCAACAGGTCGGATGCTTTTATCCCCTTAAACAACATTTTTTGCATTTTGCTTTTGTCCGACGAGCTAAGCTTCTTCGGAAAAGGTATGTCCTGATAATCGGTTTCCGAAGAAGGGCCTGCAACCGGGACCTTTTCCAGGCCTTCCCGGTCCAGAAATTCCCTGACCAGCTCTGTATATTTTCCAAATCTGCAGGGGCCGCTTGTTGTCGGAATCATGACAAGATAGTGGTTCTCCACATACTCTTTGCCTTTTCTTTCAATTTCCTCCTGCAGAAAACCGATTGCATCACCCACAACATTTTTAAGTGGATGGCAGACTTCCGTATAGATGTGCTTCCTGGCTAATTGGTAACCTCTGGGGGTGTCTGTCGGTAATACGCTGCTGTTTACCCCGAAATGTCTCAGGCCGGCGGCTCCGACGAAACTGGCATCTCCCATATTAGGAAGAAGCCAGGTCCTTTCTTCGGAACCATCGTATGTGCGCATTTTTAGCCGCTCAATATCCAATTTTTTCGGCTTGCTTTGATTGACAACCCTTTCGTGAGCTTCCGTCCTTGTTACAAAGGGTGCATTGTTGGTTTGAGCATCTGTCAGCAGGACAAGGACAGGTTTGTTCGCAGCCTGCTGAATTTTTTCTTCCTGATAAATCTTTAAGCTGTCCGGGCCACAGGCGAAATTCATCATCCTTATAGCAAATAAATTTGGATGGTTCGCTACGTAAAGATTGGCCTTTAATATTTTGACGCTCTGGACCCAAAATTCGTTCTCCACTATATCGTCGAGAACAATATCTTCGAACCTGTGTTCCAAAAAGAGCTGCGGTATGTAATTTAATCCCCTAATCTGGGAGAACATAACTCCCGAGTTTGAGCTTGCTTCCGGGTCGAGTAGTACATAATCTCTGCCGATACCAATATATGCCTTTTCATTATTCTCTTCGATTTTCTTTAAGAACTTATCCCCCTCTTTATAAAGTTCGGCCTTGAATTTGTTTTCGGCAACATCGGCATATCTGATGGCACTTTTTATCCGTCTATCCGTGATGCCGAATCCCAATCTGTCAAACTCCTGTCTAAGTGCCTGAACGAGAAGAGCCGTATCTCCAAAGTGCAGAATGGGATTTATCTGTTTGTTCTTATCGAGCGAAAGAACATCGTTTAAGATGTATCCTTCCGACTCTGTGTAAATGCAGTACTTCAGGTCCGGAGGGGTACCGGTCCTTTGCTCGATAAAACTCGGATTAAACAAGTATTCTATATCCGGATTTTTATTTAATACGGATGCGTGCCCTGTCGCCAATTTTCTGGCTATACAGAACTCTGTTCTTGAGTTGTCAATCCCTATCTTTGCAATCTCTTTATCGGTTCTCGGTGAAACCACAGGATAGAAGCTGAGTTTTCTGAACAGCGCGGCACTCCAGATTCCTTTCTCTCCAAGCGTCGCAGTGCTTCTTTTAATGCCCACCGTCACCTTCTTCTGTTTATCTATCTGCGATGAAGACAGCTCTTGGAGCAGACATCCCTGTTTTTTGAAATGTTTTTCGTATATTTTATGGTACCTATCTACGTAGTTTGTTTTTGGTTTTTTCGCCGACTCGGAATTTCCCCTCGGGCAAAAGCCTCCTGTAATTATTTCGTCGTCCTCAATAGAAAATACTTCGAGCTGACAATCCCTGACGCCGCAGGATTTTTCTCCGAACAATTCTTTGCAGGATACTCTGCGCTTTTCAAAAGGCATATCGACCAAATCCCAGCCTCTGAATGCGGATTCGTAGCTCTTTCCCTGCGCTTCCAACTGCTTTATGTTCTCGATGATGTCCAGGGCCTGGCCCCAGGCACCGAACATTTCTCTGTGAGGATATGCCTCTATTTGTTTGTCCGTTACCTGGGCAAGAGCGGCAAGAAAAGCCTTTCCCAAAGGAGGTCCGCCCTGAGCGGAACATTTATCGCCGGCGTGCTGGGAACCACCAACAAACTTATAATAATAGCTGGCGGCTGTTCCACGGGTTATAGCGGCCGCTATTTCCTCTTTACTAAAACCCTCGGCGATGAGCCTGTTCTCGTCCATCTCCATAAAAACGCCACATGTTGAGTCAATCACTGGAACTCTCTGGGCTTTTAGTGCCGCCTCTTGTAAGGAATTTTCCACATTCAGATTGATGATGTCAGCCATATTATCGAGCGTCTGGCCGGATCCCGCCTGGCAGCTATAATTCATTTTCGCCTCTTTGACCGTTCCGTCCTTGGCGAAACTGGTAAATTTCATGTCCTGGCCGCCTACTTCAAAAATGGTGTCAATCTCAGGATTGCAGTGCTTAACGCCGAGGGCGTGACAGGTAATCTCGTCAGTTACTCTGTCGGTAAGCTCTATCCCCTTTTCCGCCAATTCCTCTGATTTCTTTTTGCCGACCAGAATCTTCTCGTACAGTTTCCTCGCGGAGCCGGTAGCCCCGACTCCCTTTACAATCACTTTGTCTTTGTGCCTACTTAGGTACTTTAGAACGAGCTTCAGCGATTCCTCGGGATTGCCGTGAGTTTTGATGTAAAGTTTGTCGAGAAGCTTTCCTGTTCTTAATTCAACCAGAGCACCTTTCGTGGTCGTACTGCCTCCGTCTATTCCCAGCACCACTTCGGTTTTTTCTGGAATCCAGCCTTTTAAGCTTTCGCTGTTTTCATTCACTTTTTCGAGGTATTTGAGAAGAGCGGGGGCGAACTGTCTTTTTTCCCTGCTGTAAGCTGCGATTTTATCGAGCTGCCCGAGATTAAAAACAACCCTGTTATTCTCCTCGATTCCTTTGGCTGCTGCGCCTATGGCCGCTATGTTGTGGTAGTGCAGCGGTCTCGTTATAGAAATCCCGAGAAATTCTTCGAGGTTTTTTCTTATAAGGTCATTAGTAAGAACGCCGCCAGTTGCAATAGCATGAGCAGAGTCTTTAGAGGCCTTGAATTCCCTTGCCCCAAGAACATCGATTTTGTAGTTTCTCACGACCGTCCTGAAAAGCCCTGCTAAATTATCTTCTCTTTTTGCGCCCTCATTTTGCTTATGAATCAAATCAGACTGAATAACGACTCCACATCTCGCCAGGAACTCGCTCGGCTGTTTTGACTGCTCAGCCTCCTTTTGGGCCCTGTAGAACATCTCTTCAAGTCTTTCCTGTTGCTTTTGCCTGTTCTTTATCCTAATATTTTCCTTTTGGTTTTTGTCCTCTACTGTAGCGATGTCCTCAAGCTCAGGGGCGTTCACCTGGCCCTCAAACAGCCTCCGGCACTGTTTTTCTATCAATGTTCCTGACCCGCCGCCGCATTTGGTCCCTGTTTTCCACTCCTGAATAATCTTTTTGCAGTTTATCCGTTTCAGATTAAAAAAGTATGAATCTTTGGCACCAATATGAAAGATGTACTGTGCCTGCGGTTGTGCTGTTTCAGCGCCCTTCGGGATTGCGACGCTGTCAAACGTGTATGTTATACCCTCCATAACCTTCGGGAAGGATTCCGCTCCACTTCCTGTGAAAGCCGTATTTTTTATTCGATCACTGCCGTATTTCCCTGTTATGTCTCGCCATGCTTCTTTCACCGCCCCTATAGGGTCCGCAAAGTGCATTATCGGTTTCGGAGAGTATACAATCTCCTTGTCCTCCGCGAGGACGGCATAATGCACAAAGCTGCTTCCAACATCGAAACCTACAAACAAAGCTGCCGAGCCTGAAACTTTTCGCTTAACTTGTTCGTCCATTTTTTATTCCCTACACTCTCACAACACTAAGGTCTTTCATTTGAGGCACACCCTATCCAGAAATGTTGCTGCGGTCTTTTCGAGCATTGTTATATCATATCTTGTTTATATATATTGTTTCTCAGTGACCTAATTTGTCAAAGTAATTCTGTATAAAATCCTGAAAATTTAACTAACACGATAAAGCGTATTATAGTAAATTATCTGTTAGTAAGTGTGTTAGAGCCGACACGAACAAACATTTTAACACTACCCAGCCAATATTGCTGTGAGTTTTGCCCCCGATCATAATAAGAAAACTAACAGGTTTTCCACAAAGATATATTTGAATATATTCTCTCTAACTATCGGTATTATGAAGCTTTAATGACCGGGTGTTTGACGAATGTAACAATTTAACCGGCTATATGACTACTTATACTAAATTTATTTTAATAAGAATATTATTCTTAACAACTAAAGAATAAAGTTACGCAGCTAAATATTTTTCATTAAATTTTTAGTAACAGCTATAACTTGCTATTTGCCGGCGCTTTTAGTATCTTGGCGCGTTATGAGTTATGAGTATTCGTATTCCAGTCATAAGATTAGACAGGCTTTGTCTGTTCGCCGTCTCTATTATTTTATAGCACCTCGTGCTTACAGTGTTATTATGTTTGGTGCGTTATTTTGTTCTCTTTTGGTGAAATTATTTCATGCGCTGCGTTACAACCTGGTCAGTGAGTATATAGGCTGGATTCTTGCTGACGTCTCCTTTTTACTGATTATTGAAGTTATTTTGGCGCTGGTTTGCTTTCAATGGCCCAGGAAATGGGTTCTGCGCACGGCCACTATAATTGCCGCCGTTGTGTGCACCTGGTCGGTCATGAACGCCGGCTGGCTAATCAGAACGGGAACACAAATACTGCCCAGTGTTCTTTTACCTTTAATCCGGGCGCCATTACACACTTTGTGTATTATTAGTGTTAACCTTATAAAAATGCCGAATGCAGCGATTATTTTGCTTGGGCCCAGTGCGGTTGGCCTTACCTTCTTCTTTGTTGTTTTAGCAAATCCATTGCCGCCGAATTACAACCGTAAGCGTTTTTCCCGCAGGGTCATTATTTCCATCATTATCGTAATTATTAGTATTATAGCTCGCGGTGCAGTGTCCAGAGACGGCTCTCCGCAAGTGGCTTCCCTGGGGTTGCAATACAACTGCCACCTGCGAGCTATATTCAGCATTGTTATCTCCGATTACCGCTTGTCGGTCAAACCTGAGCGTAAAATTCCCACCCTTGACCAGCTAAAGATAACAAGAAAACCACAACAGCTAAATCGAAACGTGGTCATAGTTATCCTCGAAGGCATTCAATACCAGTACAGCTCACTTGTGGACAAACGAAGTAATTTAACACCATATCTTGTAACTTTAGCCGAAGAAGGGGTTGAGTTTTCAAATGCTCGCTCATCATTAACCCACACAACAAAGGCACTTTTTGCGCTTTTAACCGGCCAATTTTCTTCTGCCTCCCAGGATCTTGCCGAGGCAGTCCCCGTTCTAAAGCCCTATGCCGGTATTGTAACGATTCTAAGAGATAAACTTGATTATAGGACGGCGTTTTTTCAATCGGCAATGGGCAATTTTGAATCCCGGCCCGGGCTGGTGCACAATCTTGGCTTTAATAAATTCTGGGCCAGGGATGATCTGGGTGATCCAAACAGCTTTCTTGGTTACTTAGCGTGCGATGAATTTTCAATGTTAAAGCCGATCACCGAATGGATACAGGCGGACGAGAGGCCGTTTTTACTAACGATTCTCTGCTCGGCTACTCATGACCCTTATGAAGTTCCTGCGTGGTTCGACACACCGGCTAAGGAGCCGGTGGAGGAGCGTTACCGACAGGCGGTTCGTTATACTGATAAGTTCCTGGCGGCTCTGGATGTGGAGCTGGCAAGGCTGAATCTGACAGACAAGACGATTTTTTGTGTTGTTGGGGACCATGGCGAGGCATTCGGTGAGCACGGTCAATCAGGGCACGCGTTGATAGCTTTCGATGAGGTCCTGCGCGTCCCATTTTGCTTGAGAGCCCCATTTCTGGTAGAGCCGGGTGTTAAGGTTGCCGATCCAGTCAGTTCTGTTGATTTGACGCCAACGCTACTGGAGCTGTTGGGTTTCGAAACGGAAGCTGTTGGCTTCGACGGCGTTAATGCGCTTGGGTATATACCTGATGACCGCAGGGTGTATTTTTCCGGATGGATGCAGGAGGGACCTGCGGGTTTTATAAGAGGCGGTCGTAAGTTTATATATAATCCAACAAACAAAACAGCCTGCGTTTATGATATTAACACCGACCCTTTTGAGCTGGCAAGGCTGGAACTGCCTGAGGAGCAGGCCCGGAGGATTGCTGACGAGATTGTAAAGTGGCGGAAGAGCACAATTATTCAGCTTGACCAGCAGAAAACCGGAAAGAAAGTGCTCTTTGACCGCTGGCTTTGCCGCTGGACAAACCGGATTTGTTCTGCTAAATATTACACGAAATAACGCATCGGCGACAATGAACAAGGGCATAATTAATGCCGGATTTAGTGTAGCAGTTTCGTAAGTTTCGGGGCGACGAAACAAAATTAGGCTTTTGACGGGTTGCTAACAAACACAGCTCTGTCTTAGTGAATTTGTTCCTTTTTTTCCACTCCGCGTTGCATTTCGTAAACATTAAATAAGCGGCCTTACAATATAGCATCTTACAGCTCTGGAAACGTAAAAATAGGCTGGATGGGCACATTAAGTGTTGATAAATAACAACGTAATATTAAAATACAACATCATCCTTTTTATATTCGAAACGTCTTTTGTAAGCGTAACTGAGTTTGTTATAAGAAGTTAAGCCGAAATATGGTTGTGTTCCGTCTTAATTCCTTTTTTTTGGCATATTTTTTGCAGTTTTCATATATTTCGCCCTTGTTTATAGGTAGTTATATTGGGCGGACAGCCTAAAAACTTATTAGAGGAGGATATGTCCGCCCTTTTTTTAGGGAATTTCAGAATCGGCGTTACCGATTTTGTTTATAATTTTTGTTATACGGGGTCGCTCCGGAGGAGGGTCGGCTCCGTTTTTTTTGCGCGAAATAGATTCTAATTTTAGTGCAAAAACAATTATATTGGCTCCATAAAAAGAGTTTCATACACCCCGGCCGTTTTACCTAATTTTAGCTACTCAAAGCCAAGCGCAGCCCGTATAATCAGAGATAACATGGAGCGGTCTGTCTATAGAATTATCGATGCTAATTTTAATCGTGCTCGTGAGGCGATTCGCGTAATAGAAGAGTTTTGCAGATTCTCTTTGAATTCGGCGCCGCTTACCGAACGAGCCAAGAGGATTCGGCACGAGCTTTCAGCAGCTATTGGTAAGCTCAATGCCGGTCGGCTTATCTCAAGCAGAGAGACGCTCGGTGATGTCGGTCTTGGAAAGACGGTCGAGCGGCAACTTGCGCGGGGCAATCTAAAGGATTTTTTTACAGCCGGCTGCAAACGCCTAACCGAGGCGCTGCGGGTGCTTGCTGAGATGACCCAAACGCAAGACCGGTCCGTAGCAGAGACGATTGAAAAGCTGCGATACGCTGCTTATACTCTGGAGAAGGACATTGTTCTTTTCAGCGATGCTTTTGAGAAATTTAAAGGTGTCGGGCTGTATGTGATAATTACCAGCAACCTGCCGGCGGATGTTATTTCTTTGGCATGCAAGTGCGCAGCCGGTGGTGCCGATTGCATCCAACTGCGTGCAAAGGCCATCGATGACGACAAGCTTTTCGCCGTTGCTGTCGAGTTTGTGCGGATATGCAAAGATGCCGGTGTCCTTAGTATAATAAACGACCGGGCTGACGTGGCGGTTACTGCAGGCGCTGATGGTGTTCATCTTGGCCAGAATGATTTGCCGCTTGATTGTGCACGAAAGCTCCAGTTGTCTCCGCTGATTATCGGCAAAAGCACACATTCGCTCAAGCAACTGCATGCCGCCTGCGAGGAACGGCCTACGTATGCTGCTCTGGGGCCGGTCTTTGCCACCGAGACGAAACCAACCGCCCCGGCTGTTGGACTGAACTATGTCAGGCAGGCAACAGAGAGACTTATCGATACCGGTATTTGTAATGTGGCTATCGGCGGTATAACGCTGGATAATGTGGAAGATGTTTTGAGAGCTGGTGCCAAAGCGATTGCGGTTTGTGCAGCGGTCACGAAGGCCCGTGACCCGGCAAAAGCCTGCCGGGCGCTGAAAGAGAAAATCGCGGCTTTTGACAAAGGTTGATTACAATACCTCAAAACAAGTATGATCGTGACACGTAGCGAGCTGCTTTGCAGAGTAGCAGGGGTTCCACCCGTTTTTTTAATAATGTAGAGTTCAACAATTCAGGGAGATCTGGGAAATGACTAAGCCAGGACGTTTGAAATGTGCTGTTGCGGGATTGGTTTTGTTAGTGACCTTGAGGTGTCAATCGCAGTCGTTATGGGATTTGGCAAATGAAAATAAGGGGCTTTTGAAGATAGCGACGCTGTTTACGGCGCAGAATGTACGCGACCATTTGAGTACCGAGGAGGGCATAAGTAAAGCTATCGATTGGTGTAAGAAGACCGGCGTTACCCATGTTTTCATTGAGACTTTCAGAAGCCGATATACCGCCGAGAGAGGAACCCTGGAACGAGTTAAATCCCGATTTGAAGCGAAAGGCTTTGAGGTCTCGGGCTGTGTTACGACCACGCAGGTCGGCAAGATTTCGACAGGCGGGAACCTGATTTCCTGTTATACCGATAAAGGCACGCAAAAGAGCTTGCAGGAAATCTTCGAATACACGGCCTCGATATTCGATGAGATTATGATTGATGATTTTCTTTTCACCGATTGCCAATGCGATGAGTGCGAAAAGGCGCGCGGCGGCCGGACCTGGGCCGACTACCGCTGTGAGCTTATGGTCAGGATGAGCCGTGAGAGGATATTGAACCCGGCAAGGGCGGTCAATCCGAATGTAAAAATCATCATCAAATATCCTCAATGGTATGACAATTTCCATAATCGCGGCTACGAGGTTTCACGTGAAACAGCCGACTATGATAGGATCTGGGTCGGCACCGAGACGCGCGATTATGATAATAAGCGCTGGGGAGGAAAAGTTCAGTACGAAGCTTATTACATTATGCGATGGCTGGGCGAGATAGGCGGGCCGAAAACGGGCGGCGGGTGGTTTGACCCTTACGGGACCACGGAAAATACATACGTGGAGCAGGCACGACAGACCGTCTTGGCGGATGCTAAGGAAATGCTGCTGTTTTGTTACGGGTCTCTGTTGCGGGATACCGGTCCGGCAAATGTTGAAAAATTGCGGACGGAGATTCCCGGATTGTTCGAGCTCGCCAGGTTGGTACGAAATAAGCCTCTTATAGGTATTCTTGCTCCGAAGCCGCCGAACAGTGACGCTTATGATGAGCAATATGTATTCGATTTTGTGGGGATGTTGGGATTGCCGCTTGTGCCTGCTGCGGAAATTCACCCCGATGCGAAGGCTTCGTTTTTCTCGGTTCATGCACTCAAAGATCCGGAATTCTCCGGCAAACTAAAAATTATGCTCAATGAAGAAAAGAAAGTGCTTATAACGAATGGGCTGGCTGACCGGCTGGATGGTGTAAATCTTGATGATGAAAATTTAGTAGTCCTAAAAGTCGGTGGGAATCCTCGAGGCTTGCTTGAGCTGACTCGAGAGCAGCTCAAACCAATCAGGGACAAACTGTTGGCGCCGTTCGGGATAAGGTTTGATGCTCCGAACAAAGTGGCTTTGTACTTAATCGGCGAGGATTGTTTGATTGTTGAAAATTTCAATGATGAGCCGGTCGATGCATCTCTTGAATTCTCTGAGCCTGCCAAGGCCCAAAAGACACTTATCTTGCCGGTTGAAGGGAGTGTGGGTTTTTCCTGTGATGGTGGAAGATTAAATTTTTCTAAAATAACGCCACGAACTTTAGTGGCGGTTGAGTATTGATAGTTTCTGTTAGTGTTCTGTAACACGATAAATGCGTGGTGGTTACGGTTAGTTGCTCCGGGCCAACCCCAAGCTCGGCCGTTAAGGAAGTGATTTGATGACGGAGAAATTGCGTTTTTTATCGGAACACACAGCTTTCCGGCCTGTGTGTATTTACTCGTGATATTAGAATTATGAAAAATTTTTCCATGATTTATCCACTAACGGGATAAATTTTCACGAGTCCGTTGCAAATCCAGCGTAATTTGGGCATACTGAGGGCTCGAAGGATGTCAAATGGAGACGACTTTGAGAGGCGGCTTTGTCTGTGAATGTAACCTCTTTATTAAAAATAAGTTACGGGAAAAAGCTTGGTCTTTAAACAGATCGCAGAGGTGGCGGTTCAGAAGTCCTTTCTTTTTTATCTGACATTTATCTGTGTTGCTGAGAAGCGGCTTTAGGGGCAGATTTTGAGTTATCAACAGGTTATCCACAACGCAAAGTTGCCCACGGAGGTAATTGTACAAGTCACTGCAACACCAAAATACGATACAAAAGAGGCACTGGGATTGCATAAGTGTTTATGAGTACAGGTTATAAAAAGAATGGCAAACGGATGATTTATTTTGTATTAAGGTCCATACGATGAAGAATCCACTGATTACTATCGGCGAATCAATCCACGCTTCGATTCCGAAGACCGGCAAGATAATGAAGCAGTTGGGGGGGCTCGGCGCCGATGCATATTCAAGACCAAGCGAAACGCTGAATTATATTAAGGCCTTAATTGAATCACAGGCTGCTGACGGGGCTGATTATATGGCGGTCAATCTCGATGCCTTTGGTGAGGACGAGCCACAGCTTTGCGTTGATATGATGGTCGAGTATGTGCGAATGGTTCGTAAGTGGGGCAATGGCGTGCCGATTTGCATTGACAGCAGTAACAACGATGTCCTGATAGCGGGACTGAAGGAGTGGTATAATACCGGCGGTCAGGTTAAACAGCCACTTATAAACTCGGTCAAGGTTTACACGATGGAGGACATATTTCCGTTAAAAAAAGATTTCAATTTTGCGTTCATCGGTCTTTTGGTCGGCGAAGGAACACCTACCGGCCCGGGCGGCTCGCACTCGGTTGATGAGCTGTATTCCTTAGCCAGACAGATTTTTGCCAAGGCGGTTGGCGAATACGGCTTTACGCCCGGCGAAATTTTCTTCGATTCGACCGTGTTTCCGTTAGCGATAGATATGCCGATGGAAGCGAATGTGCCGGGTTATACGTACAGGGCGTTCGAGACGATAAAGAAAATCAAAGGCGATGCGCGGATGAAGGGTGTGCATTGCTCGCTTGGGGTGAGTAACTGCGTCCGCGACCTGCCGGGCCGAAGGGTTGGGATATGCAGGGCCTATGTTGCAAAGGCGGCCGAATACGGCCTTGATGCCGCGATTGTCAACGTTGGGCATCACTATGGGCAGGTTGAGCCGGCTGCAGAACTGCTGGAATTGGTGGATGCCTACACAAAGATGGACGGCTCGGCTGAAAGTATGAACAGGGCAATGGAGCTGATGGGTAAGTTCTGCCGGGAGAATAGAAAAGGAGCGTAAAAAAATGGGAAAGTTTCGATTGTTAAGAAAGCATCTTTTTGGTCCTACCTCATGATATTGGTAAAGCTTTATTACGTCTATAAACATCAACGGCTGATTCCAGCACGTTGTTACGCTGCTCGGCCCAGTCCCGACGTTGAAGGTCGCTGACATGAACCGGATACAGA
>Ga0307378_10003431_pt1 | contig 23266 bp, 21 predicted proteins | sample UN1MG_FD_202238 | JGI IMG/M metagenome (GOLD analysis project Ga0307378, IMG submission 202238) | Soil microbial communities from Risofladan, Vaasa, Finland - UN-1 | ecosystem: Environmental > Terrestrial > Soil > Coastal area > Acid sulfate soil | place: Finland: Risofladan, Vaasa | collected...
GCGACGAGCGCGCCCACTCCGAGCGGGATCGAAGCGAGCCGTCCCGCGGGGGTGCGCACCCTGCGCCGCATGCCGCGTGGCTTGAAGCCGACGACCGCCTTCCTCTGCCTGTTGGGCGATCGTATAACTACTGCGCGGATGGAAGTGGAAGATGTCGCCATCCTCAAGCAGCTCCTTCTCGGGCAACCTGTTGCCCACACGATCGACGACGGCTATGTCACCATCTCCTACCGCGGTGATGTCCTTGGCTGTGGCGCGGCTAAGGATGGGAACGTGCGTGCGCTGATCCCCACCCAGAAGCGGCGTGAGTTGTTGGGATTCTTGGAATCGGAACGCAGCTCCTGATAAATCGAGACACCCGACACCGTTACACCCGCCAATTGTGATCTTAATCACGGAAATTGCCCCCCTGATAGTGGTATGATGCAAGCCGTGTATAACGAAAGAAACAAGGAGGCAATAATGCATGGCAAAACGTGGCTTCTAACCGCTCTGGTACTGCTCGGGGCGCTTGTCTTTTCGGTGGTCGCTCTCGGGGCGACTCAGAGCATCATCTTCATTCTCGATGCGTCAAACAGCATGAACAACCCGTTCGGTACTGGATCCCGGCTTGACGCCGCCAAGGTGGCGCTGACCGAACTGCTTAACGGCATGCCTGTGGGGAAAGAAATCGGCCTGCTTGTCTTCGGCAATCAGATCAACCACGAGAATGAGGCAAAGAGCTGTAAAGACATCTCGGTCCTTTTCTCTCTCGCTTTGTTTGATAACATCGTCCGTAGCAACATGATTGAAGCCATTCGCGCCGTCACTGCGCAGGGGATGACGCCGCTTGCCGATTCTCTCACCGAGGCAGGGCAAGTCCTTTCCGCAAATGGGCAGGGCGGTGTCATTGTGCTCCTCAGCGACGGTGAAGGAAACTGCGGTGGACAACAGCTTGTCGTGGCCAAGATGATTGGGAAGATGGATCCCCAGGTTACCGTCTATGTCGTCGGTCTTGATGTCGAGCCAGAGGCGAGTGATACACTCCGGGCGATTGCGACGGAGACGAACGGCCGCTACTGGAGCGTGAGCGAGGCCAGTGGCCTCCTGAGCTCCTTGCTCGCCTCTATCGGGGAGGCGTCCGGCCAGGCGGAAGCAAGCGAGATGGATAGAGGTATCCCCGCCGAGTACGCGGCGATGGGGATAACGAACGTTATCTACGGAACCGATGGAAACGACAGGTTGTACGGAACCGCCGGTAACGACTTGATCTTCGGCTTGGGTGGCAATGACTTCATTATCGGCCTTGATGGTAACGACATCCTCATCGGAGGAGACGGTAATGACCTCATCGAGGGGATGAACGGGTGCGATATCATCAGCGGTGGAGCCGGTGATGATGTCCTCTTTGGCGGCAACGATGATGACCATCTGTGCGGAGATGCGGGCAACGACTCCATCGAGGGAGAGGCTGGAAACGACGTTCTCTCCGGTGGACCTGGATGCGACAAGCTCCTCGGTGGAGACGGCTTGAATCTCCTGTATACCGATGGAGCGGACGACGTGCTCTGGCAGGGAAAGGTTATGCAGGGCGACTGCGCACCGTGTGTTCCTCCTGCACCCTGCACTGTGTGTCCGCAACCGGCGATGCCACCGGCACCGTACACCACATGTCCCAAACCAGCACCCCCGATGCCACCGGCGATGCCGCCTGCTCCGATCGGATGTGGGCCCGTGCTGAAGTCCATCGATGAGGGCACTTCCATTCAACTGCATGGAACGGCCACCGATGCAGACTGCGGCGTAGTCAGCGTACTGTGGAGCGCCAATCTTGGCTCATTCGATAACCCGAGCGGCCTCGATCCGATGTATACAGCACCGATGGTTCAACCCTGCGACGGGGCGGACGTCTGCGTTACGCTCGTCGCCACCGACAACTGCGGCGCGAAAGGCACGGACTCCTTCGTCCTACACATCAACAACGTCAACCACTCGCCAATTATCAATGCGGGTAACGACATCGTTGTCGATGAAGGTGCGACGATCCGGCTCTGCGCGACTGCGTCCGATCCGGATGGAGGCGCACTCAAGTACCATTGGAGCATCCCTTGCGGCAAGGGTGTGCTGAATGATCCCATCCTCTTAAGTCCGGTGTTCACAGCACCGCTCACCAGTGTCTGCGAAGGCGAGGACATCGTCCTCATGCTTACAGTGATTGATAGTTGCGGTGCGAGCACAGAGGACAGTGTGACGATCCATGTGCGTAACCTGAACATGCCGCCAATCGTCGAACTCGGTCCGGGCTTCTCGATGAAGGAAGGGACGGCATCCATCCTGCACGCGGTCGCCACCGATCCTGAGTGCGGTAGGCTCACCTACTACTGGGCTGCATCTAGCGGCACCTTCGATGATGCCTTCTCCGCGACACCCTGCTTTACCGCCCCTCTTGTTGGTCCTTGTGAAGGGGAGAACGTCTCCGTCAGTCTGACGGTGACCGACGTGTGTGGAGCGAGCACCTGCGATTCATTCGTGATTCACGTCGATAACGTGAACACGCCTCCAGTCGTTAAGGCGGATCCGTAAGGATCCGAGGCACAGAAGCGACGTTGGCCGATCTGCTCCGCCTACGAATAGGCGGAGCAGATCTTTTCTTTGCCTGGGATTTCTACGGCCAGAGGGGGTAACGTCTTGCTTGAAGGATCAGATCGACATTCGCTGGATAGATCGAGACCCACACATCTATTGCGAAGTCAGCACTAGTTGGACAGCCTGGCTGCATCTGCAGTAAGCCGATTCCGCGGATGACGGTTAGGATCTTCAACTGTCCTATCTGCGTCACAAAGGCACGTCTGGCTCCGTAGTACGGGATCCGCATAGCATCGGTATAGCCTATCTCCCATAATGTGCGGTGTGACAGGTGAAACAGGGTGTATTTTTTCGTAGCCGCATAGATGTTTCTTGTGTCCTTCACACTCACGCCGAACTTGAGCGACTCACGGTAGGAGGGGCACGTCCATGCGTTCGCATAGCAACAGGCATTTTGCGAAAACTGGAGGACGGTGTCTTCGAGATCCGGAATCTCTCCCTTCGTGATCGCTTGGCCAATATGGTTTATTGAGTTGCTGAGGAGTCCTCCGATTATGTATTGGGTCTCAAGTTGGAATGTTCCCTCGTAGAGAGGGACGATCGTGTCGCCGCTTTCGACATGGATCGAACCGGTGTACGGGTCGATGGTAATTTGAGTGGTGGTGGCCGCTGCTACGGTCAGGCTTAGCCCCAGACAGATGCTTAGGAAGAAGAGCAACAAATACGGTTCTCGTTGCATTTTTATCACCAGCAAATACACACCAAGTGCTGGAATAGGTTTTGCGCTCCTCCTCTTAGATCAAAGCATGTCGTCACCCTCAATGTTGATCGGTAAGAGAAGAAGACAATCAACCCTGAATTGGTCCACCAATATGGTCATTCCGGGACCGACGGTTCCTGAGAATTCCTTTTTCTCGTTGCCGATCTCAACGAAGACGTGCCACGTTGTGGAACCCTCGTTGCCGCAAGTTGCGCGGTAGTTGATCTCAAGCATATAGGTTCCATAGGGAGGAGTATACCAATTGGCATGTTCTTGTTCCGCAAGACGAAAGCCGATCTGATTGCCATTGATACGCGTGTTTGGAGCCTCTCCTGGGCAACCGGATGCCTGATCGAGAAGACCGCCACTGCCAGAAGTGGGGTGATCCGAGTAGATCATTTCACCGCTTGGCTCGGTAACCTGTAGGTCAAGGTCTGCCTCTGCGTCCCATGTCAAGGTCACAGACAACTCCGGACTGGGGCGAATCGGGACCCCAAGCTCCGAACCGGGAAAATACCGAGCGGTATCGTCCGCTGCGTCTGGATCTGGACTTGAGGGATGCAGAAACCCCAGGTAACGCTGATCCGGATCTATGCCGGCTCTGATCAAGAGCTTTCGTGCCTCGTCAACATTGGATTGCAGGGAATTGTCGGTAAGCTTCCAGATAGCACTTTGCGCCAGTCCTCTCTCCCACAATTGCTCTTTGTTGATCTGTGGTAGAAGGCGGCGGATTAGCAAATCAGCTTCTGCAGCATTCCATTCCGACATGTTTGGCCCCACATCGAAATAGCTGCCCGCTTCAGGGGCGCCCTCATGAGCATCAATACAGGCAGTGTAAACTCCGTCTTTATGTGCTTTGCCCCCTGACGGTACGTCGAGGATGAGTGGCTTGGTGACTACCAGGTTTTGCTTATTATGCCCTCTCCCTATTAGTACATCCCCCACTCGTGCTGTTACGCGGATCGGGTAGTCGTGGGAATTCCACACCACAACACCAATTGCGTCACCGAAATAGCCCTTGCTTGGATGATGTGGGCTGTAGTTGCTGGGTTTGTCGGTGAATCGCACCCACACATCCGGATCTTCTACTGCACGCTGAAGAGTCAGCACTGGCACAGCCAATACAGCAGTCGACAGTCCGAACAGCAGCGCAAGACACAAAACGGTGAACAGTCCTGGCCTAGATCTACTCATGTGTATCCTCCTCCTGGTTCTGCAGTCGGCCGCTCAGCTAATGAAACGGCACGTTCACTATAGTAACTTTATTGAAATGTGTCAACATAACGGCCAGTGCAAAGGTGCGTATGCAACTTTCCTTGCCAACTCTGGGTTCAGTAGTTAGAACGAAAAGATTATGCATGGGAACTGTGAGGTAATGTGCATTACAGACTCGCAAGCATGTTCGGTGCTATACTGGAGAGCATTCAAGGGGTGTCACTTCCAGCCGAATCAGTTGGGAGAACCAAAAAGGAGATGGTGCTACGTGAAGAGACTGATATGGGTCTTGTTGGCTGTTGTTGTAATCGGAGGAGTAACTGGTTGGGGACAGCTCGTTGCGGCAAATACTGTTCCTCCTCCAGGGCTTGCTCCACGGGCGTATGCCTGTTACGAAAGCTGTGTGCTGCCTAATTACATAGTGGCAGACGATTTTGACATGGATGGGTGGCTGGATTTGGCTGTCTCGTGCGTCGGCAATAACGTGGTAGATGTCTACTCCAACAATGGCAATGGAATTTTCTCTCCTGCAGTCCCTGTGGCTGTAAATCCAGGGCCAATAGCGCTGATTGCAGGGCACATAGGTGGTTATGACGGTTTGCCGGATATCGGTGTCCTCTCCACCTTGACCGTTGGCAGTGCCTTGCAGCCCGTAACGCGAATACCAAACGGTGGCCCCGCTTTTTTGGGTGGAGGTGTCCCTGTTGCCGTTCCTACACCTGGGTTGCCTAAGACCGGCCTAGTTCACATGACAGGAGGATACTTCGATAACAACAACTTGCTCGACATTGCTGTGGCAGTGTCCACCCTAGGGGCGAATCAGCTCTACGTGTACGATAATGCTGGAGCCCAGATAACTCCAGGTATTGCTGCTCCTATAATACTTGTGAGTCCGCCCGTGTTTGTCAGCACGGCCGACTTCGACCAGAATGGTTGGCCAGATATCGCTGTCCTTTGCGCAGGTAACCCCGCGACAGTCACCGTCTACTACAACAACGGAGGTATCGTCAATGGAGCTGTCCGATTCACCCCTGTTGCTCCGTGGTCGACCGCTACTGTGCTGTGGCAGCCTCTAATCCCCACTGGCATGGATGTAGGGGATTTCAATGCCGACGGGTACCCGGATCTCGTCGTCGTGGGCAATGTTGCTGTGGGAACCTTCCTGCAAGGATATGCGCAAGTGCTGCTAAACAGTGTCCCCACAATTGGCGGTAGTCCAATTGGGTTTAATGCCGTACTTCCGGCGATGCAAACGTGGGGGTTCGACACTCGCTTCGTCGAAGTTGCGGACTTCGATGGAAATGGACGCGATGATTTCGCAGCCGCCAACTACGGAAGCGATACGGTAACGATCTTCCTTACTGATGGGCTTCCCTTGGTCCAGGACAATCGCCCCGTTGATCCATCAGGGAATTACTGCCTGTGCGAAGATCAAAGGAAACAGGATCTTCTGGAGATCCAGTTCAAGCTGTTCAAGATTGAACTCGAATGCGGCCACTTCCCAATAGGGTTAGCCGCTGGCGACTTCGACCGCAACGGGAAGATAGACCTAGCCGTGGCTCTCCAGTCGGCAAGCGAGGATCTCTGCGCACAGAATCCTTCCTGCCTCGAGATCGACTTTGATATCGCCTGCGGGTTCAATGCAAACCAGAAGACTCACTCAGATATACTCAAATTGCGAGGATTGCAGGAGCAAGAATCAGAACAGTGCGTACCATGCAAGGACTGCGGTCACAACACTCCGCCGAAGCCCGAGATCCAGACGGAGAGTGAGTCAAAAAACTAGTAAACCCCTCAGATGAGGGGAGGGCGGATGCGGGTAAGATCTCCGCAACCACGGGCGAACAGCCTGAGACATCATCTTCGAGCATAGAGGAGGCACCTACGGGTGCCCCCTCCCCTGCTCCCGCTGAGATGCCCTCGGCTGACGTGCAAGAGGACGTTGTTGGACCGGCATCCACCATCTCCGATGTCGAGTCTGAGCCGTCTGCGGAGGCAAGTGGCGCAGATAAGACTGAGCAACCGACGGTAGAACCTGCTCCTGCTGAACAGAGTAGCACAACACCTTCTGTGGAAGAAGCACCAGCCGAACAAGTGCCGGTAGTCGCGATAGCTCCTTCGGTTGTCAGTGCACAGGCAAAGGAATCACCAGTTGCCCGTAAGATCGCCTTCTCACAGTCAACGGTGGATCTGTTGAACTTTGTGCGGTTCACCGATTTTGTTCCGTGTGACTACAACAAGGACGGCATCGTAGACATCCTTGCGCTTAACTCCAGGCTCAGTACTGGTTACGGGTTCTGCGGTATTGGAAACGGTCTGTTCAAGGAGGGACCAAGCTTTGATCTTCCGTTTCGACCTGCAGCGGCTGCTTCGCTTGGGGATTCGGACAATATGATCAACGGCCTCTTCCTTGCAAGTTCTGTCGGGACGGTATCACTTTTTTATCCCCTGCTGGACGACGCCCCCAGCATGACTTCCAAGGTAGCACAGTTTTCGGTCTTTAGAGTCGATACCGCAGGTGGGCCTGTCTTTGCCGTTCACGGCGAGGATGGGGCGTCTGTGCATATCTATTCCTTTGTCGGCGGAGGATTACAGGATAACGGGGAGCAGAAGGCCGTGCGTACCGATAAAGTCACTGATTGGTACAACCAAGTTACAACTTGGGATCCTTCCGATATACAAGCGATCTTTCCATTGCCCCCAGTTGGGATGGAGAGAATAGCGCGCGTAGTTGATCTAAACGGCGATGCGATTCCTGATCTAGTCTACTTCAACTCGGGAAGTATCGTCTACCACCTTAGTCAGGCTGGAACGGCGCTAGCGAATGAGCAGACGGTTTCCTGCCACGCAAAGCCAACATCCTTGCGAATCGCCGACATTGACGGAAACGGTTTTGCAGATGTAATGGCGCTAATTAGTTCATCGGGAACTGCGGAGGTGTACCTCACAGAATCGAAGTAGCGGCTCTTTAAGGATCGAAGCGACGGCGAGACCCCTGCGCGCAACGTGTATGGGTCTCGCTTCTTCTGTGAATGGCAACTGCTAAATCACGACTCTTGATAGGTTGGGAAAGTGGAGCAGGGTCTGCTTGATCTGGTCCATTGCAACAGACATGAAGTGACTTCAGAATCCTACCCACGGGTAACCTGTTCTCTCCCAACAACGTGTGCCGCCTGCCGGACCATCAAGGACCAACGTTGTTCTGATCTTCTCTCCCATAGTGTAGGCTTCGTTGATGTCCAGAATGTACGTTCCCATCGGAAGATCTCTTACCTCATACTCCATATCGAATAGACAAAGACAGGTACATCCGCCTAAGGGGCCAAACTCCTGCCACAAAGTAATCGTGATATACGCTCCGTTGACTTCAACATCTGCGCCCATCGATTCAGGGCAGCAGTTGAATGGTGTGTCGATGTGTCGAATACGCAAGCATCGATCGGCGGCATATTCATATTCGATACATGAGGAAGGAGAGACTGTACTCACATACGCCTTGCAGCCAATTCTAGAAGTGGCATCCCCTGTTCTAGTCTCATCATACTCAGGAAGCCCAACTGAATCGTCCAGCATGCAGCCAAGAAGAAGAAGCCCACTGCCCACAAGAAGCACAGCAAGCCACCGTCTTGTGTGTCTCCACATGTATCTGATCATCTCCCTAATTGAAACGGTGTGCGCTTCACACCCTATTCTCAGTCCCTTGACGCTACTCTAAGGGATATCCCTCGCGGGAGGCAAGTGAAGTGGCCGATTGCCGCACATGCTAAGTGGAACTCGGGGTGCCACCTCCGTTCGCATTGGGCGAGGATAGCCTCTGGCTGGCACCGAATATCGTTGACCTCGGCTGTCGATAGGCCCATCACCAAATCACAACTCTCGATATGTTCGGGAATTGGAGGAGTGTCAGTCGGATCTGATCTAGCGCAACGGACATGAAGTGAACACCACCCATTCCGGGCACAGGATCTGGCCAGTCAAGGGCATAGGTCCAAACGTAGGCAACACCGTCCTTGATCTCCAAACGCTTGAGTTTATTCGCACATGGACGATCGGGGTAGTAGTAGTCCTGTGCTTTGCAGGCTGGCTCAAGATAGGTGAAGAAACCCTGCTCCTTCTCGACACCTGTCGGGCCGCGAAATAGCTGAGTGAGTGCCTCTTTCTCCGGGGATCCGGTGCTAGGAATGGTGCGTTCTCCGGGATATAGTAGTTCCTCATCGAACGGCTCAGAGCGCCACTGTTCGTTAGGAAGGAAGATCTGTACAGTCCTTGTCTCAATCTGTTTGAAGGTGATTGGGATTGTCAGTCCGCGGGCTTCATCGTGTGGCTCGGCTGGATCGTAGAGAGCTATCTTCCCGGCACTGCTGCCTGGAGCAGCGTAGTAGATCGAATCCTCGACCTTAAACGAGGTGTTCGGTTCATAGGCCCAACTATCGATTACATCATCCAAAAGGATCTTTTCAGTTCCGTCCGAGGAAGTGCTAAGGACTCTAATTCCTAACTTTGGCATGCTCTGAGGGATCTCAACGCGAAGCGAGAAAGGAAGGCTCACCGTTTCGTTGGGTTGCGGAGAAAGAACGACAAAAGGTGTGGTAGGCTCTAACGCATTGTAAAGGGATGAATGCATGTAGTACTCATTCAAGTTGCTGTATTCATCAGTTAGATTGCCAGAACCGTCGCAGGGGAACCGAAGCTGTGTGTAGGCAACTTGCCCATTGTTCCAGTGAGGATCGATGACGAGTCCAGATTCTGTGATAGTGTAAGCGGCCACCCGGTACCGATGCGGACACCAGCGGCACTCGATTCCAGTATAGGTATCCATCCCATCATTGACATACGAATACGTAAAGACCCTCTGAATACTACCGTCAGGATTGAGCGAGTCGACAAGAAATCCTCCGAACGGACCAGACGCGGTCACCCCTTTGTAAGATCTGAATTCCTTTGTTTCGAGATCATAGTCAAGAACTTCCAAGGTCTGTATCCACCCCGAGCCCATGCAGTCGCTGTCCCAACTGATCACCGCCTCGTCGATGTCGTCGCAATCCACATCTGCGAACTCGATCTTGGCTACCGAGTAGTACTGCAACAGGTTAGCATATTCCAGGAGTACGTCATCTCGATAGCACTGCCAGAGGATGTCGCCGTCTTGATTCCCGGAGTGATCATAGATCACAACGCGTTCAGGCTTGGAGTTACCGGCAGCATCATAGGTAGATTGATAGACCACGATGTGACACGAGTGGGCAGCCGCACCGGTAAGTGCGCCAATAGACTCTAGCCTAATCATTCGAAAGCCCTTTTCCTTGGCCCTACGCGCGGTGAGGGAGTCCTTGTTAGCGACTGAAATGTAGGAGACGCTACATACACATAAGCATGACATTAAGGCAATTATTATTAGTATCACGACATGTCTATTCATGCTTCTCCTTGATGGAACAGTTTCTTAGACCGTGCCTTCTCTTAAGATTTATCCTTCGCTGCATCGATCGATGCTTGTATCTCTTACTCCCTTCTTATCCGGAACCGTGTCCAATCGATATTCCTGCCTGTCTTGGCGTCCCGAAGTACCAAGAACAGGTCATAGGTTGTATTAGAGGGGAGTGGTTCACCAACATCGCTCCAGTCTAGGTAGCCAAGAAATACCTGCTTGCTCGCAAATGCTTCAAGTGTAACTTTGGCAATCTTCTGATTGTAGATCACTTCGTGATCCCCGCTGCTTGACTGAATGACAATCCATACATCGGTTGTCTGAGGCTTGGCAACACTATTCGCAATGACGGCATAGAGCCGGAGGCTCCAGTGAATACACGGGATCCTGAGAACGTCACCCTCTGTTGTGACACTTTCTTCGGTGTTCCGCCATTTCAGGCCTCTGTCGAAGAAGAGATATGCCTTTCGCGCCAGGACACTAGATGAGATGTAGTCGTCCCGACGAGGCGGCTCTGCGGTGTTCAAAGGGCATAATAACTCTGCCGACGTAGTGTATGCTATTTGTCCCTTGGAATCATCTACACAAGAGTCTGAAAGATAGATACTCAGAGATCGTGGGTTTCTTTCGCTACAAGTGTAGACAAGTGCCTCACTAGCTCCACGCCCGGGTTTCTGCTTGTGATACTGCGCGAGTACTGCTGAAAATGGCACTTCAACGGCGATTCTGCCATCTCTGTGAAGCAGTCCTTCTGTTAGATATCCATTAGGATCATGGATGTAAAGGATGGGATTGTCTGAATTCTCTGTTTCATGATACCCTACTACCACAACATCATGAGCTATCCCTCTTGCACAAACTAGAATTGGGTCACCTCTATCCAGCCATTTCATAAGTATTCGTGGCTCAAAGACAATTGAGGAAAAACAACCCGTTCCAAAAATGTCGTTCCATGTTTCCGTCAGCCCACGCCCAACTTGGATCGCACCCGAGATTATCCACCAAGGGGAATTGCCCCATGCGAGCTCATCGCAAGGAGTTTGCAATTCAGTTGCAACATCATGAGGGTGCTCGAACGTCTCACCATAGTAACTAAGTAGCATTGCCAGAGAGCTTGGAGCACACCAAGGAAGCGCGTCGTCTGGTGCGGCGTAATAAGGTACCTGTAAGAGTACTGAGGTCCCAGTCGATAAGGCTCGAAAGTTATCGAATATGACTTCCGCCCAGTCGCTAGTGGTATTCAATTCAAGAGTGAGCCTGTCCTTGCCGGTGATAGATGAAACGTCTATTCTTTCAGCTGTATGGCAAGTGTAATCGTACTCTCGATTCCCTTCCCATATTCCGTGCTTCCAAATGACTCGATCGCCGAATCTAATTTGCACTACAGCACTACCAAACATGTGTTCATCGCATGCAGTCCAGTCAAACACAATAGATTCTATGGCTGTCAGATCCACGCCTTCTTGATATATACATCTGGGGGTGAGCCCATGCCAGGTATCCGCACGGATTACGTATGCATAATCGCCCTTTGTAATGCCAATAGCGCGCTCCTCTGCTGTAGACCTACATATTCTATGACATTCATTGGGCGAGGGGTTTGACCAATGCGTTACTGTCTCAAAGGAAGGCTCTCTGATGTCTTGAGAAAAGCCTGGCACTATAGAGACGAGACCAACTCCAAGAGTGCACACCAATAACACACTAATCACAGCAAGGCTCTTGTCCATATCTTTCCTCCTTATTTTGCAATGGTTTGCTTTTGTCCTGTCTCTTCCTGCTATTTTAGGTACCTAAGATGCTTGTAGATATAGAGCAATCTCTTGTTTGACAAGGTGGGTAATATCAACAAGCTTTGCCTCGTTACGATAGACAATCACGTTTTTTGTGCGCAGCACCAGATCGTATCCTTGCGTCCATCGCCACCTTGTCCGCTGCCTGCACGATCTTCGCCGTAGCTGCCTGCGTGAGTAGCTGATCGAGCTGCGTGAATGCGTTCTTTACCTGCGTATACCGGTTCTGGAACTCGGTCGGGTCGATCACGCCAACGCGTACCGTGGAGACGAGGTTCTTCATCTCATCGACTACCGGCTGCGCTTCGTCCTTGAGCTTCTGGAGATCGCTTTTCATGTCGGAGAAGCCCGTAGAGGCGATCATTTTGTCGATCGTTCCTAGATCGATGTTGAGCTGTGCCTGTAGCAGCTCAACCTGTAGCTGGTTATTCTGGCTGTCGTAGTCATCTTTGGAGATCGTGCTCGCCATGTACTGCTGCTGCAGCTTCACGATCTCGCCCTGCTTATCGATCGCCTTCTGGCGCAGGTCGCTGACCGCATCGGTGAATACCGCGAACGCATCCTCGGCGTTGATGTAGGCTACCTTGAGCGGAGTGGCGGGGTTTGCTTCCAGGGTTGCGACTTGCGCTTCGAGAGAGGTGATCATCTCGAGTGTTCTATTTGTTGTAAGGGTGAGTAACTGAACTTGAGACTGCAACACCGCAACCTGTGCTTCCAACACCGGCACCCGGTCTTCAACCGGGTCTGCAAAGGCTGAGCCCGGAAGGGCCAGCGCGATCATCGTAACTGCTATGATTATGGCAGCTAAGCTTCTCATTTGTTTCCTCCTTGTCTAGAACTTACTTCATAAATTCCTTATACAGCGCAAGCGCAATCAGTACTACGGAGATGCTTACCAGAAACCACGTCGGCAACCTTGACGGCAATCCGAAGGTTCTATCCCCGACAGTGAAGATGGGTAACGGTAACGGGATCGCTATCCCTCCTGGCCGTGTCGATAGGATAGCATAGTACTCTGTTCCGTTTGGCATACTGGTCCCTGCTGCCGCTTCCACAGTCCAGATTCCGGATCTAGGGGATAGTAACGTGAGATGCGTAAACTGGTCGGCTGTGTAGATGTACGCTCCTGGATAAGAGCCGGTGACCAGCCTCCCGGACGGATCCTTTAGCCTGATTTGTAGACGGCCTTGCTCCGACCAAGCCAAGGTATAGTGGAGTTCACGCTTGCCGCTGCCAATGATAACCGTGCCCAAGGAAATAGGCACTCCTGGCAGGATCGTGACGCGGTTCCCAATGGAGGAGTATTCTCCGACAATCTGGCCGAACGACCTATCCCGGAGCTTGATGTAGGTGGCAAAAAGCTCGAAAGGCGTGGAAGCATAACTGTATGATCCGCACCCCGAGCCAAGGGCAACCTTCCGCAGGAAAGCCTCGTCGATATCACTGGGATCGCCAAAGGCAACGGTGTGAATGCAGATCTTCTTTTGCCGCGCTTCTACCACCGGCCCATTCAGAATCTGATCACGACTAAGGCCCGTATTTGTCTCGCCGTCGCTTAACAGAATGACGAAACGTTGGGTCGCAGATGGGGTTTTGTTCAGTTCGCCTAAACCCGCAACCAAACCGGCCCCCAAGTTAGTCGCGCTGGTAGCTGAAAGGGAGATGATTACCTGTTTCGCGTGGTTGTAGTCACTGGTGAGCGGCAGGAGGACGCTCGCGCCACCGCTGAACGCAACAACACCGATTTGATGTTGTCCTCCGCGGGTTTGCGCTTCGTGCGTAACTTCATCAATAAACTCCAACGCTGCCTTCTTGGCAGATTCAATCTTGACCCCGCCTTTCCAAGTCCATCCCATGCTACCTGAGACGTCCATCACTAGGACGGTCGCTGTTGGGGGAAGCGTTGGCAATGGGGAGGGCTGCGGAGAGGGTGTTGGTGAACCAGCGGTGTAGTAGTTCCCCGATCTATACGAATGACCTTTTAGGGGCACTCCGCCGTTTTCGCCTACATCGGAGAACATCAGGGGGACGGATTGTTCCCACCATGAACCCTTTCCTCTTTCCTGTAGTTGAAAATGAAGGTGAGGGCCGGTGCAATACCCCGTTTTCCCGCTATTGGCGATCTTCTGGCCTTGCTTTACTTGTTGCCCTACATTGACTATGACGGAGTTGTATTGGAGATGAAGGTAAAGAGAACATAGGCCATCCGGATGTTCAATCACAACGTAATTTGCATAATTGGCGTAGTCTGAGTCGTCGCCCCCAATATTGAAGCTTTCTTCTAGCGATACGACTTTGCCGGCTGCTGCTGCTACAACATCAGATCCAACCGGCATCTTGAAATCGAAGGCGTACAGTGCTTTACCAGTATGGCTTGGCGTTGAGTTATTTCCTTGGGAGACCTGATAAGTCATCCCGCCAGGATACGGCAACTTGTACTCTACCCCGAAACCTCTCAGGCCAAGAAACAGCAACACAACTACAAAACCAGAGAATGCCGCGCGTATCTTTCCTGGAGACACTGTTACCTTTCTTCCTTAGGAGAAGTTTCCTGCCCGATCAAAAGTGACCTTGGGTTGGGCCCAGTTGTCTGTAGCGCGGAGTCTTCCACACCTTGAAGCAAAACGCGGGGTTCAAGTTCGCTTGCAGCACCGATGAGATTCTCTGAGGTGGAAAGATTTTCATTGATAACACTTGTAGCGGCGCCTTGCAACATGAGACGAGGATGGGTATTGGCTGCGGCTAGCATAAGTCCCTGTGAGCTAACAACCGCTCGGGTCGCGGTAGTCGCGGCATATTGGACCATGATCCGCGGGGCAACCTTGCCTGTAGCAGCAGCAAAATCGCTTGACTGCACAAGAGAGCTGTGGGCTGAAATTGTAGCATAGTCCAGTACGATCCTAGGGCGAACTCCGGCCAGAGCTGGCGCGAGATTCCTAGAGAACTTCAGTTCAGTAAACCAGTTTACCTTGGCTCCTTCGACTTTGATGTCCGCCGACGTAGGTAACTGGTTGGGAGACGGTCCTGGGCTGAGGAGGAGCCAAAACATGACAACACCTACAGCCAAGAAGGCCAAAATCCATTTCAGGTCAGCCATGAGAGCTCCTTAGCGGTACAAGAAGAAAAGCGCAATCCCGGTCCAACCGCCCTTGTGACCAAGCGCCACAACATGGGGAGCCTGAGGGAGCAGGTATTTCTCCGGAACCTGACCAACTAGAACATAGGTTCCTTGCCCCCCGCCTAGAAGTTTTACCTCGTCCAAATTCGTTGCGGAATAACAGCTACCATAGGCATTTGAGCCAACCTCTCCACGGTGAGATGCGCTTAGGTCATAGATCGTCAACTCCGAGGGAATAGTGTATTGGAATGAATCAGCTCCGGCATTGGTGGTGTCCAGGACGACGAGCATCCGGGTTGCTTCTGGATACTGCCAATGATAATAGCGCAATCCAGACTCGACTCTAGCCATGTCCACCCCAAGCCGGCGCGCCACTGAAACTAAGACTTCCCGAAGGGTCGTCGTCGTGAAGCCTGGCTGATCCCATTGAATAACATCCCATTTCATAAGTCTGCTAGTGGGCTCGTTTTTAGTGTAGTAAACTAGGATCCATCCGCTCTTCTGGATCCAGACGTGCGGCCACCATTCCTCACCGTATCCGGATAGTTCCACTGTGCCGATCAGGTAGTTCTCTGTTTCATCCTCCAGCACCTTATAGAGAGACTTGACCTTGGAAAGGTCAAGTGCCTGTTCCGTATTCACGTAGGCCGAGATCCCCGCCTCATTCATGGGAAACTGACCCGAGGGAATTCCTTGAGCGAACGCTGGCGTTGCCAAACTGAAACTTGTGCTCACGTTATCGATTCCCGGTCCCTCCGATGGTGAGTATCCGATAAAGAGTCCTCCCAGCAATACAAACACCAGAACTCCGCCTATAACGAGAAATTTCACAGCCCTTCTGTTCATATGCCCTCCCGTAGCCTGCAGTAGTGGCTATTGTTATGGCCCACTAATGCATAACCATATCACAAATCGTCCTCTTTGTGAAGTGTGCGCAGTGGAACATGGCGGTTTTGGAATTCGTCCTCTTTTGTGCTATGCTAGCCTGGGAAATCCAAAGGTTGAGATACGGTGGGGCGGGTAGCGGTACATCAAAGGAGGTATCTCCACCTTAAGGCCTTTTCTCTCAGGTATTATGAACAAGCGGGGGTGATTAGCGTGCCCTGGTATATATGGACTATCTCGGCGTTGGGTCTTTTCATTGCTGAGATATTTACTCCCGGCTTCTTGCTGGCATGTTTTGGTGTTGCCAGCCTTGTGACTGGGTTGTTTTCCTTCTTGGGTGTAGGGCTGCAAGGTCAAATAGTGACTTTCTCCATTTCCACCCTTGTTGTGTTTTTCGGACTTAGACGGGTTTTCCTGAAGTATTTTGATACTTCGATCAGAACAAATGTTGATGCTTTGATAGGTAAGACAGGACGGGTGACGGAAAGAATTGATCCCGAGACAAACAGAGGAAGAGTGACTATTGGCGGAGAAGATTGGAAAGGAGCATCAACTGGGGAGAGCCCTATTGAGGTTGGTGAGGAAGTTAGTGTTATCAGAGTTGAGGGCACCAAGGTCTTCGTAAAACCACTGGCAAAATAGACTGGAAGGAGGAACAAAATGTGGGCAGTCTTGGCTGTGCTGGCAGTTGTGGTGATTCTCGTAGTTGTTTTCGCGGCAAAGGGCTTCGTAATCGTCCCGCAAGCAAAAGCGATAGTTATTGAGCGGCTAGGAAGGTACAACAGAACCTTGCATTCAGGGATCAACATAATCTGGCCAATCGTTGAAAAGAAGAAAGAAGTAACGTGGACAACTACTGAGGAGGCTCCATCTGACGCCACAAGGATGGTTAGAAGTTCTGATGGAACAGAGGAGGCAGTGCCAATACTGACAACTACGATAAAACGCGCCACGTTCACCGAAATTGATCTGCGGGAAAAGGTTTATGATTTCCCCTCACAAGGAGTTATCACTAAAGATAACGTTGTGCTGAGAATCAATGGTTTGTTGTATTACCAGATTACCGACCCATCAAGAGCGGTCTACGAAATAGAGGACCTCACTAGGGCCATCGAAAAACTAGCTCAGACAACGCTGAGAAATGTTGTGGGGGGAATGGAGCTCGACGAGACGCTAGCCTCTCGAGATGTGGTTAACATGAAGCTCAAATCGATATTGGACGAGGCAACAGACAAGTGGGGGGTGAAGATAAATCGCGTTGAGCTACAAAACATCGATCCTCCGCCAGCAATTGAAGAAGCCATGGCAAAACAGATGGAGGCTGAGCGTACGAGACGTGCAACGGTGCTGGAAGCACAAGGGAGTAGAGAATCAGAGATAACGAGAGCTGAAGGGGAAAAGAGAGCCAAGATACTAAGAGCAGAAGGGGAAGCAGAAGCACGCATAAAAGTTGCGCTGGCGGAGGCAGAAGCTATCACAAGAATCACCGAATCGATTGCTCCAAGTAATGGTGATCCGGGGAACTACCTGATTGCGCTTAGATATATCGAGACGCTGAAAGAAATGGTTTCTGGAAAGGATAATAAGGTTATTTACCTACCCTATGAAGCTACCGGTATCCTCAGTTCTATAGGCGGTATAAAAGACATGCTGGAGGGCGTAAGAAAGGGACCATCATAGGCGGCGAAATCGAGAACGAACTTAGGATACTGGATTCTTGCTGACCGCGTGGCCCGGAACTAGGACATCCAAGGGAGGGATATGTCTCTTACTAAACAACTGACCGTCACTGTGGCGGTCTTAGTTGGCGCTATCTGTATGGTGGGATATTCGCAAACTGCAACTCCCAATGAAGGGGTTACTATAACAATCCCGGAAAGCGTGTTCACGTATGTGGATACCGCGGCTACGTATATTGGGCACGGGATCATCTCCGCGATTAACCAAGGCACTAGAGGAGAGGTATCCGGGAATTTTGAGCAGCCGGTCGGCTATCTTGGACTCGTAACGGGGATTCTTCTCTTATTCAGCCTTTCCAAGTTCTTGAGAAAGGTGCTATGGGCAGGGGTAGTAGTTGGATGGGCTTTGCTCGTTATGCGTATTGTACTGGATGCAATTCACACGTGATTGAATTAGGGAGGGCTATGTGTAGTTCTCTCATTACGATCATGTGCCATCCACCTTGGCAGGCGTTCCACATTAAGGCTGTGCGACCGCGACAACATCCCCAAGCTGGTAACTAAAGTGGTAGATCAAGGTTTGTGCGGCGCAAGGAGTGAAGGTCTATCTATGAAGGCTTATCTGCAAGATAAGACCCGCTATTGCGCCGGGAAGAATCCCAGTAACGGCTCCGAATAGTCCACCACCAAAGATGCCCAAGCCCACAACATCCCAGGCGTTGTTCCACTCGCCGTTTACATTCATGAAGTTCGGATTCACGGCATACTGAGCCCCCATCAAGGTTCCGAAAGTCAGACCACCGATGATGGCTCCTTCCACCATCCCCCCAAGCGCGCCGACAAACAGGGAAAGCCATTTGTCGCCTTCTACACTCATGATCTGAAAGAATCCGCTTGTAGTCAGCATCGATGAAGCCATGCCCACAACAGCCCCAGGTACAAACACCGCGAGCTGTTGCAATAGGGGTGCCTCCGAATCACTGAACGCGATGAATCCGATGTAGGTGTCCAACGCAAGGCCAATGGCCGCACCGGTCCCAATCGCAGCCCAATGTAAAGATGGATTATCTATGTCTAGTGGTTGTGCAGAAGCAGAGATTAGGGGACTGAATAACAAGAGAAGAACAAGCGGAACAACAGCAGCTTTCGTTTTCATGATTGAAATGCAGTCTATACTCAGGCAACGACAAAAGCAAGAAGCTCGGACACAGCGCTTACTCAAACCTCAGTACACCTTACGGAACGAGTCTCGGACATGCGGGGTCACCCTCCAAAGCGGATAGAACTTAGCGTTATGCCTGAACCAATTCCAGGGAACAGGAGTAGGTAGCATCAAGAGGGTGTGCTAAGTTTGCAAGGATCAGTCTCCAGCGAAGAAACACCAAAAACAAAGACCTCCCCAACGCGCTTCGTACATTGGGCTAACACTTCGAATCACCCGTGGGCTCGAGCACGTAGCACTATACCCCATCGGGTGGAGTCGTTGGTTGCACCTGATTTAGCTTGTTCTCACAATTGGTGTAAATCTCCTCCGCAAGGAGAAGCAGCCAATTGGTTGCTCTAATCATGTCTCCCATTGTTCTGCTGTGACGATTGCGCCGCGGCGCTTCAAAATCAATATCCAGTCCATGAATGATGTCGTTGCGATCGTCGAAAATGGGCTTGAGCCTATCCTCGTCGATCATCGTGTGCGGGATACCGAGTGCACCGACCACTCTGAACAGTGCGTCAGTGGACTGCAGGCTACCACCCGTGAGGCTCTCCACGTATTCATTTATTGAGGCGGATTGGACTGACTCTGCTGTGAGAAGTCTTGCAAGAAGTCCAGATGTCTCGCCTGAAAGGTGTCCGTCAGCATCCCTTTTGAGTTGGCGTGAAACGAAGGTTTGGAATGATGTCAGCACTGTGGGATCCTTGCGGCAGAAGACAGGTAAGGCATCACGGATCAGCTGTTTCGTCATCGAATCAAGACCCGACGCTGCCATGACAAGCATCGCTCTGAGTAGATCCTGTTCCTCATCTGTGAGAGCACCACGTCTTGCTTTACGTTTCTGCCGGACCACTCTCAGGGCCTCGAGAAGAGCGTGAGCAGAATCGTGCCCATATTTCAGAATGAGAAAGGGCTTCCACAACTTGACTTGGCGGCCAACGTCGGCCAAGGCTACGGTTCTTATCATCCGATCGTTCGGTACTGTCTTAGGTGTCCCGTTTGGTGACATAATTTTTCCTTTTGGGTTCACTACCCCCTGACCAATATTCGCCCAAAGGATTGGCTCTCCGTTCAGGCTCCGAGCATATGTGACAGCCCGTCAGTCTTCCATAAGTCTCACTAACATAGCATCCGTCCCGCTGCTTGTCAAGAACCCCTAGAGAAGAAACACCAAGGATGAAGGCCCCCCCTCACGTCTTTGCTTGTTCTGTGCGCTCTACCGTGCATTGATCCACTCCACGTATGCGATTTTGATTGGCATGATAATCGCCTCTTCTTGGAAGTGGGAGACGGCCAGCAACTGTTTGAGTACTTGAGTTGCTTGCTTGTCGCAGAGGCGAATTTCGTCCGACAGGAAAGTGCTACCTTTAGCGTCAGCGCTAACGTAGAGCAACTGAAACTCGTTGGGCAGGAAGAAACCCCCGATTATGGGAGAGACGCGCTCATTGAGGCGTGTTAGGAGCCCGAGCTCGCTGTCAACAGCGACGCCGTGTTCCTTCGACGAATCAAAGATAGGACTAGCTTCAGTGCGCTCGATGATGTCCTGCCACCCGAAGATCTCGGGGTTGATGCGCTCTGGCACGAGTGAGATCAGTGTGCTCTGGTGATATGCAGTGGCACCTTTGAATCCGCCTCCTTTGTTTGCTGGAATCCATATCGAGCTAGACGCGCAGAGCCGGTTGGGGCCCACGGAGCGGTAGTTGGTGTCCACGACGACAAGGCTACCGTATTGTTGCAATAGGAGCCTGGGTTCAAGAACGATGTCGGAGGGATCTGCTGGGAAGCGCTCGACAGTCTTAAGGCCCTTTCGCCTTACGTAGGATCTGCCGACGGCGATGGTATCGAAGACTACCAGACCATGCTCATCCTTGAACACCACACGGCCATTCTTCAGCTCAATGGTATCAATGGTGGTGTCTTTGGCGGCCCCCAAGACAATTTCGGGAACCCGCGGACTACGCTTTGGATGGCGCTGCTCACGGCTCTTCATCTTGTCTCTTTCCAAGTCGGTTGCATCTCTCGTCCGCCAGTCTACGAAGTGGCTGTACATTTCGCCATAAATGGAGGGGAGCTTCCATCACGCTCCTGTGCTTCACCGATGGAACTGCGAACTCCAGCCTGTCCACACAGTTGAGGGCGTGGGTGTGAACCATGCTGTTCTTCACGTCTTTATGGCCAAAGCTTGGCCTCCTCCGTTCAGACTCCGAACATATGTGACGGCTCATGCGTCTTCCATAAGTATCAATAACATAACATTCGAGCCGCCGCTTGTCAAGAACGCCCCTGCCAAGGCACTGAGGCTCCAGTTGGGTCTTGACATTCCTGACTACGTGTATTCCTAGCCGGAGGCCTGAAGGGACTTGACTCGGGCGCCTGGACGCAACAACATCTAAAACGTCAAAAGACAACGGCAGCGTCCGGAAGCCGACCATCTGCCCCTACTCAATGAGCCCCGCTGGACAGTTCGAAGATCGGAATTTTCTCGAGTCCAGGGCGGTTCAAGAGGGTGTCAAGACGCTCTATGGCACGGCGAGGCGTATCGAGTAAGACCAGCATGGTGTACCATCGCTGGGCATACCCGATACACTGACCGACACAAGCATCTTGCTTTGATTTATCGGGGTTGATTTTAAGTTCGATTGCCAGCGTGTTGTCAACCAGTATGTCTGGGATGCCGAATTCGGTCGATGGTCTTGTCTCGATTGCGTAATCGGAGTGGTCATCGAGGTGTTTAGAGAGCCAATCTTCAAAGGCGATCTCGTTAGAGAAAGGCTGATCGGGTTCGCAGTGATTAAGGATCTGCGTGAACTCTTCGATAACCTCGTTTGACGGCTGTAGCCGATTGAGGCTTGTCTGGTGTATAGGGGTGTCTGTTTGTAGAAAATGCAGAACCGTAGTGCCAACAGCTACCCCAATGACGAAAGCAATCAGTAACCAGACCACACACTTGTTACGAGTTGTCATCTATCTCATCCCTTCGAGGGATCTCTCCTCTCCAGCGAACCATGCTTAGTTTCCAGCCTTGTAACATAGCAGCTATGCACACCATTTGTCAACCCCTCTGCTCCCGGCCCGTGTTCTCGGTTCCATCGTGCCTTCCGCGTGAAGCACTGACCCTGGGAAGCCTGCTGGAAGTCCGGAATCTGGACTGGGGTCGTAATTGACACGGAGCTCCCGTTTGCTATACTGAGCTTTGTGTTCAAATTCCGATTCATAAAGGAGGTGTGAAAATGCGAAGAGTGCTCTGGCTTGTCCTGTTGGCAACGCTTCTCTTTGGAGCTACCGCTCTTGCACAGACGGCGCTTGTGCCAAGAGCAGTGGAGGTTGCGGGTGGCACTGTGTATCTCCTGGATAACAACTCCGAGGTCACAGGCACTTCGATTGGTATCCTCTTCAGTGGAAGCGTGGCTCTTGAAACATCGGATATCGTTGCCTTTGGTGGGGGTGAAGTTGCCAAGATTGTATCTTGGGGAACTGGTGTTCTTGTCTATGTCGACGTTGTCGCTGGAGGTACCCTCCAGGTCTCTCTTACTGGCGATAATGCGAACGTGAGGCTCCTGATGGCCTGGAATTCGATAATAACGACTTGAGGTTCAAGCTCTGTGTTCATTGGCTTTGAGCTTGAACCTCCTTCTTTGCCGTGCTACGTCCAGATCGTCCCACGCGCGGTGTCCTTGAGGGTGATACCGAGTTCTGCCAGGCGATCGCGGATGCGGTCCGAAAGAGCAAACTCCTTCTTCTCGCGCAGCTCGGCCCGCAGGTCGATGAGAAGACGGATTAGCTCGTCTTGTATTCCCTTCTCCGCGCGATCCTTCCTCTGGAACAAGCCGAGCGGGTAACCGAGCTCACGAATGAGAGAGAGCGCCTCGGGAAGAGCCAAGCGGGCATCTCCTGTGGCAGTGGCGCGGAACCTGTTCGTCTCGGAGACGATGTCCTGGATCACGCCGATCGCACCGACGGTGTTCATGTCGGAATCCATCTCAGCTATGTAGCGCTCGCGCAGTGGTTGCAAAGAGGCGAGGAACTCATGTCCGTGCTCGTTAGGTTCGCCGCCACTCTCGCTTGAAAGCTCGCTTGTTACATCATCGATTAGCGTCTGGATGCGTGTAACGGCGACGCGCGCCGCGACAAGACCTTCGGTCGAGTAGTCGAGCGGCTTTCTGTAGTGGCGCGACAGGTAGAAGTAGCGCACCGTCTCCGCACCGAACTCTTCGATCACATCGTGGGCGTAGGCGAAATTGCCCAGTGACTTTGACATCTTCTCCCCCTGGAACATGAGCATCCCGCTGTGCAGCCAGAAGCGGGCGAACGTATTTCCGGTAAGTCCTTCCGCCTGGGCGATCTCGTTTTCGTGGTGGGGAAAGATGAGGTCATTCCCGCCGGCGTGGATGTCGAGCGTCTCGCCGAGGAAGTGGCGCGATAGGACGACGCATTCGGTGTGCCAACCGGGGCGTCCCCCGCCCCACGGGGAATCCCACTTGGGTTCGCCCGGTTTGGATCTCTTCCACAGGGTGAAGTCGAGCGGGTTCTCCTTCTTCTCCGATGCGGCTATTCGCGCTCCCACGCGGAGGTCGTCGATCTTGCGGCCGGAGAGCTTTCCATATTCGGGGAAT
>Ga0307378_10003432_pt1 | contig 23259 bp, 15 predicted proteins | sample UN1MG_FD_202238 | JGI IMG/M metagenome (GOLD analysis project Ga0307378, IMG submission 202238) | Soil microbial communities from Risofladan, Vaasa, Finland - UN-1 | ecosystem: Environmental > Terrestrial > Soil > Coastal area > Acid sulfate soil | place: Finland: Risofladan, Vaasa | collected...
TGTTCTCAGATACACCAACCGTTCCCCATTTTTTGTGCTCATCCGCTGACTCGATCAGTACCCTGGTCTTGGCCGCTGTCCCTTGCTGATTGTTCAGAATACGAACCTTGTAATCGATCAACCTTACTTCCTTCAGACTCGGATAAAAACCTGCCAGAGCCTGCCGGAAAGCCGTATCAAGGGCATTGACCGGGCCATCTCCCATGGCTGCCGTATATTTAATATCGCCATTGACCTTGACGCGAATGGTGGCCTCGGTAATGGGAACCCTGTCCCCCTCACGTTTTTCCACAATGACCCGAAAACCTACCAGATCAAAGAAGGTCCTGTGCTTCCCTAGTGCCTTTTTCATTAACAGTTCCAGAGAGCCTTCGGCAGCCTCAAACTGGAAGCCAAGGTTTTCCAACTCCTTAAGTTTCTTTAGGATAGTAGAGGTTTCCGGCGTATCCTTGGAAAGGTCCACATTAAATTCCCTGGCCTTGTAAAGCACGTTGCTCCTGCCGGAAAGCTCGGATACCAGGACCCGCTGTTGATTACCCACCAGGGTTGGATCAATGTGCTCATAAGTCAAAGCATTTTTGCGTATGGCGCTGACGTGAATACCCCCTTTATGCGCAAAAGCGGAATCCCCTATATACGGCTGATTCCACCAGGGGCTGATGTTGGCGATTTCATTGACAAAGCGGGATACCTCGTAGAGGTTTCTCAATTGCTCGTCGGAAATGCATCTTTGGCCAAGCTTCAACTGAATGCCTGGAATGATCGAGCACAGGTTGGCATTCCCGCACCGCTCACCAATGCCATTGATGGTTCCCTGGACATGGTTTACTCCAAGCTGAACTGCCGTAAGGCTATTGGCCACTCCTGTTTCCGAGTCATTATGAGCATGGATACCAAGAGGAACGATAACGACTTTCCTGACCGCCTCCAGAATCGGCTGAATCTCGAAAGGGAGCATTCCGCCATTGGTATCGCACAGAACGATACAATCTGCCCCTGCATCCTGGGCCGCTTGAATGGCTTTTAAGGCGTATTCGGGATTGTTCTTGTAGCCGTCAAAAAAATGCTCCGCATCGAAAAGAACCTCATCCGCATACTTTTTGGCATAGGCTATCGATTCGGAGATTAAAGCAAGGTTGTGCTCCAGGGAGATATTGAGCGCATCAGTGACATGAAAGTCCCAGGTCTTCCCGAAAAGGGTAATAACCTTTGTCTCTGCCTTGACTACGGCAGCCAGATTGGGATCTTTTTCCACGGCAAACCTGGGGCTGCGAGTGCTGCCGAAAGCGGCAATCTTGGCCTTGCGAATGGGAACCTTTTTGATTTCCTCAAAAAAAAGGATATCTTTTGGGTTTGAACCTGGCCATCCTCCCTCGATATAATGGACTCCAAGCTCGTCCAGCTTTTGGGCGATCCGCAGCTTGTCCTCTACCTGCAGAGACACCCCTTCGGCCTGGGAACCATCCCGCAAAGTAGTGTCATAGATTTGTACATATTTTTCCATAAAATTTAAGCCTATTCTTTCGTTAAAGGGAGAGTGCGCAGTAAGGACACGTATTTAACCGATTGATTAATATCGTCCGGTTCCAGATACGGATAAGCTTCCATAATATCCTCAATGCTCATATCGTCAGCTACCAGGTTGACGATCAGAGAAACCGTAAGGCGCATTCCGCGAATACACGCTCGACCGCCCATCACTTTGGGGTCAAAAGTAATCCGCTCAAAACCTAACATGGAAAAATACCTCCATGTTTTTCCTCTATAATTTTAAGGACTCTTTAGTACCTCGTCATGCGGACCGATACGACGTAAAATATAAAAATCATGATGTATCTCAAAGGTGAACCGATAGAACATGTCAATACTCGCTTCCCATCTGTTTTCATGACCTTCCATTTTTTTTACTCTGAGGGAAGGATGTTTAATATTTTCCATGAATAGTTTAATTTTGTTTTCAAATTTTTCTTGAGCCTGTTTGGGAAGTTCTTTAAAATCTTTTCTAAACGCATCAGTCCGAATAATTCTCATCTTTTAAGATCTGAAATAAGGTCTTCCACGGTATCAAATGATTTAGTTTTGCCAGCAGCAATTTCTTTATCAGCTTCGTCTTCAGCTTTTTCCCAATCAAATATTTTAAAATATAAGGGTAAACTCAAAGCATAATTAATTAATTCAGTAACAGCCTCTTCAATATTATGTTTATGTGCGGATTTTTTATATCTTTCTATTTCTTCAATCATATTATCTGATAAGTTAATTGTTAATTTATGGCTTGCCATACTATTTCTCTCTATATCTTATTGTTTCTATTTTTCTATTCCTGAACACTCATATCCTTTCGAGACACCAGGAAGAATAAAAATTTCCCCTCACTCCCCTTTACTAAAAGGGAGTGAGAGGGGGATTTTCAGAGTATTCAAGCATAGCCAAGAGGCTTTTCATGCCTTTACCGTTGCCACAGGGGCTCCCTGCTCCTGATTGCTCAATCCAAAGGCCTCATGAAGGACCCGCACGCTCAACTCGCTGAATTTAGTATCAATAACACACGAGATAGCAATCTCGGATGTGGAAATCATCAGGATATTAACGCCCACATCTGCCAAGGTGCTGAACATGGTCGATGCAATGCCGGTATGACTTCGCATTCCCAATCCCACCACCGAAAGTTTAGCAATCTTGGGGTCATTTTTGATCTCCCCAATTCCTAATTCGGCAGATACTTTTTTAATTGTTTCAACAGCCTTGGCGCTTTCCACCTTGGGGACCGTAAAAGAGATATCTGTTTTCCCCTGCTCGCTGACGTTTTGAATAATCATGTCAACCATGACGTTGGCCTTGGAGATTTCCGAAAAAATCTTAGCCGCAATGCCCGGTTTATCCGGCACTCCGGTAATCGTGATTTTAGCTTCATTTTTGCTACAGGTTACGCCCCTGACTAAAACGCTTTCCATTTCCGCATCCTCCCCTATGACCAGGGTTCCTTCCACATTGTTAAAACTTGACCGTACATGTATGGGGACCCCATACTTTTTAGCAAATTCCACTGATCTGGTTTGCAGAACCTTCGCGCCAAGACCAGCCAGTTCCATCATTTCATCATAAGAAATTTTGGGGATTTTAGTAGCTTCCGGGACAATATTGGGATCAGCCGTAAACACTCCATCCACATCAGTGTAAATTTCGCAGACATCCGCCTTCAGGCTGGCAGCCAGGGCAACTGCCGACAGATCGGAGCCTCCCCTGCCCAGGGTAGTAATTTCCCCCTGATCATCGCACCCCTGAAATCCGGCCACAATAACGACTTTTCCATCTTCCAGCTCTTTCATGATCTTTTCAGTCTCGATGCAAAGAATTTTTGCCTTGGTATGGTCGCGGTTGGTCAGAATCCTGGCCTGATGGCCGGTCAAAGATTTGGCCTCGTATCCCATTTCGTGAATAGCTATGGCCAATAAGGCCATAGAGACCTGCTCTCCGGTGGACATGAGCATATCCAGCTCTCTTTCCCTCGGATATTGAGCGATTTTGAGAGCCAGATTAATTAAACGGTCAGTTTCTCCACTCATAGCCGATACTACCGCAACCACGAGGTTGCCCTGTTTGCGGGCTTCCACCACCCTTTTTGCTACCGCCTGAATCCTTTCGATACTTCCAACTGACGTGCCGCCGTACTTCTGGACTACCAACGCCATCTACGATTTTCTCCTTATAATGTGGACGGCCACAGCAGGGAAGCCGCTGTTAAGACAGGGACTAGGGGTTAGGGATTAGGATAGTCTTTCGATCCCTAACCCCTAATCCCTAGCCCCTAACTCCTTCTTTTCCCCCTGGCAGGGACCGCCACTCTACTCTTGCAAGAAAAAATCCATCAATGTATGTCCATCAGGGATGAATATCCCCGATTGAGCATCATGTTCATTAAATTTTCTTTTTTGCTTTACTGTCTTATCGGCCTCTTGCTTTCCATTCGACACAGGTGATAGACTTGCGCATTGCCGGTGAAGGACTTGTGCATTACCAGGGAAGATCGCAAAAGGAACTGGTTCGGAGGTATGCGTTCGAATAGAAACAGGCGTCAGGTGATCCGGCAGGACCATGATCCGAAATGAAGAGAATTGAACAATTTTGTTGAGAACGGTCCCTACGACCAACCGATCGAAATCCTCTACGGCTTGGATTTTAGCTTTTAAATCTCCATTGTGTCCTGCCTCATCAGGGGCCTCTACGTGCACATAGACAAAGTCATGCTCCAGTAAGGCTCCCAGGGCATAATCTGCCTTGCCTACATAATTGGTGTCCAGATAGCCTGTTGCTCCCGGAACTTCGATAACTTCAAGTCCAAGGTATCGGCCAATTCCCTTCAGAAGATCGACAGCGGAGATAATGGCGCCGCTCTTACCGTATTTTTCCTGAAATGAGGGCAACTGAGGCGCTCGGCCCTGGCCCCACAGCCAGATGGAATTGGCCGCATGATTCCCTTCGGCTGTCCTGTGCTGATTGACCGGATGATCCCGAAGAACATCCTGTGAGCGGATCATCAAATCAAGCAACTGCTCGGCCCCTGGGCCATTAGGAAAATATCCATCGATGGCCTGACCGGAAATATCGTGGGGAGGAGTGCAGAGCATGTGCTCCTGGCCCCCCCTCCAAACAAGGAGGTGTCTATAGCTGGTACCGCAGAAAAATTGAAATTCCGTCGATCCCAACCTGCTATCCAGTTCCTGGATGAGAGATCGGCCTTCGACAGTGGAGATATGGCCGGCGCTGAAGTCCTTCATCTTCCCGCATTCGAGGGTAACGAAATTGCAGCGGAAGGCCACATCGGAAGGGGCCAGGCTAACCCCGATGCTGGCCGCCTCAAGCGGAGCCCGGCCAGTATAGTAAGCCTGGGGATCATAGCCCAGGATAGAAAGGTTGGCCACATCACTCCCCGGTGTAAAAGAAGGGGGGATAGTCTGAACCTGGCCCAAGAGTCCGTGCTGAGCTATAAAATCCATGTTCGGAGTGCGGGCAGATTGCAGGACGGTCTGGTTCTTGAGCTTGGAGATAGGGTAATCACCCATCCCATCTCCCAGCAGGATAATATACTTGCTTTGGTCTATTTTGGGGGCAGCTTTTACCATTTTTGACTCTTTTGCGTTTTGACTTTATTCGTTGTGGCTCTATCAGTGAAAATAGTTATCAGAGTTCTTATACTGATTTAGAAACCAATTAAATCATATGGCTTGAGGATTGTCAATATCCCGGACTCAGGATAACGACAAGTTTTTCAATTCGCTTAGACCTTGCCATGAGGAAGGGACTTCCTATTGCTACTTTGGATAACGGATTGATAGCGGCGGCCAAGCGGAGCCAGGTTTCAATTATGGCGGAATAACTGACGAGTATAAGAGATCTCTTTACACTTACAATAACGTGCAAATTTTTTTGCACCATCTGAACTAAAAACCTGAATATCGATTAATAAGTTGCCGATTAATAAATGTGGTTAATAAATAGTGGTTAATAAATAGTGGACAGTATCCGCAGATATCTTCTATAATTATGGATAGAGGGTTCACCACGCAGGGCAGTCTTCGGGCAGGGTTACGGATGGTTTTCGATGGATACCGGTGATCCTCATTTGGAGATGGTTTCAATGAAAGAGAGCGAATAGTCAGGATGGTTAAATTGTACTTGACAATTTCACCTATTAGGGATATACTACATATTTTAGACAAGTACACAATCTTTTAGATGAAAGATATAAATATATGTTCGGAGGGAGGGAAAATGATTGCCAGTTGTCAAGATAAGGGAAGACGAATCCTTTGAAAGCGCTTTGCGTAGATTTAAGAAGCAATGCGAAAAGTCGGGTGTCCTGACCGAATTTCGGAGAAGAGAACACTACGAAAAGCCCAGCGCCAGAAGAAAGAGAAAGGCTATAGCTGCTCGGAAAAAAGCGCAAAAGAAAAAGATGTAATTTAAGGTGTAATTTTCATGGTAGCTGAAAATTGGTATGTGTGATTCGGGATGTTACGTCCCGAATCTTTTTTTTTCGCAAGGCGCAAAGAAGCAATCCGTATCGTTGAAGTATTTGTTTTTGATTTAAGGAGAACCATTAATCTTACGGCATACCTAATATATTATATAACGTTCTAACTCTTGGATATCACAAAATAAGAGAATCTAAACCAATGAGGGTAAATAAAGCTTAGTTCAAAGGAATTCCAAGCTGCTTTTTGATATGAAGCCGGGTTCTTGTAACAGCTTTGTGGACTGAAATATCTTGAGTGGGCAAGACAGCGTCTTGCTCGAAACGAGAAGATTCTCACCTGCCTGCTAATTTTCCTCCTGAGCCTCCCTAGGCACTTATCAGAATTCGGTTTATCGTAATGGTATGTAGGCAGGAGTCTCTAAAAGACCGTGAGTGAGAAGCAGGGTTGATGTTGCTCCAAAATTATCATGAGGTAACGCCAAATTTTTCACCCAATTTTCTTCTCTTATGAATCCTTTTCTTTGATGAAGAGGAGTTTCCAAAGAGGTTTTACTTGAATCAACTGTCAAAAGAAACGATACATCAGGTTGTGCAGGGCTTTGATATTATAGAATTTATTTCAGAGTTTGTCCCTCTTGCAAAGGCGGGAAAAGAATTTAAAGGCCTTTGTCCCTTCCATTCGGAAAAAACCCCTTCTTTTACGGTGAGTTCAGAGAAGCAACTCTATTATTGTTTTGGCTGCGGCAGCGGCGGAAACATCATATCATTTTTAATGAAATATGAAAACTGTTCTTTTGTGGAGGCGATTGAGTCTTTAGCGCAGCGCAAAGGAATAAAACTTCCGGAAGAGAACAGTACTGTCCCCCAGGACAGCAAATGGAAAGAAAAAGAAGCAATCATTCAGATTAATGGGATGGCTGCCCGATACTACCATGACTTGCTCATGAAGTCGCCCGCAGGGAAATCCGCTCAAAGGTACCTGGAGTCCAGGGGCGTGACTTCGCAGACGATGGAAGAATTTTGTTTAGGGTATAGTAAAAATTCATGGAAAGACTTACTCCTTTTTTTTCAAAAAAAGAATGTCTCGCTTGACGAAGCCCTGGATGCGGGAGTCGCATCTCATCGACAAGAACGAAACGAGGGGTATGACCGGTTTCGGGGCCGTATCATTTTTCCCATTTACAGCCCGGATGGCCAGATCATAGCCTTGGGAGGGCGAAAGATTGAAGATGAGTCACTGGGACCGAAATACATGAACTCATCTGAAACCTTAGTCTATAGCAAGAGCAATAGCCTGTACGGGCTTTACCAGGCCAAACAGTTCATACGCAAGTGCGGGTTTGCCATTGTTGTTGAGGGATACCTGGATTTTCACTCATTGTATCAGGCTGGCATAAGGAATGTCGTGGCTACTCTTGGAACATCCCTGACCCAGGGGCACGTAAAACTGCTTGAGCGATATACGAAAAAAGTAGTTTTTATCTACGATGCCGACCAGGCCGGAATCTCAGCCACCTTGCGTGGCCTTGATATTTTTCAGCAGGAAAATAGAGAAGTACATGTCGTAATGCTTCCTTCCGGGCATGACCCGGACAGCTTTATCCGCACATTTGGTCCGGAAGAGCTGAATAAACGAATTGACCATAGCACCCCAGCCGTTGAATTCCTCATTAACCAATCGATTCAACGAAACACTACCTCGACTGTTGAAGGAAAAGTAAAGGCAACGAAAGAAATTTTGCTCATTTTATCCAAAGTTTTTGACCCTTTGGTTCGAATGGAATATGTAAAACTAGTTGCAAAACTTCTCGACATGCACGAGGAAATAATTTTAGATCAATTGCAGGGAAGGATTCAGGAATCGCGGCATGCCTCCCAAAGGAGCAGTTTGGGAGGGGCACGGGTTTCTCCCTTGAAAAATGTGCGCGGGAATGGAAACGTAACCGTGCTTGATGCGATTCAAGTAGCAGAGCGGATGCTTATTGGCCTCATTTGCCGTGGAGATGTATCAATGGAGGACGTTATAGCGAAATCGATTCTCGACCATGATTTTCAATCGGAACCAATGAGAGAGATTGCTGAAACAGCGTTTTCTCTTTGGCGGGAGAAAAGGAGAATGATGCCGGAAGAATTGATATTTGCATTAAAAGACGAAAAGTTAAGAGGAATTGTATCCGGTTTTCTTTTTGAGGAAATGGACCATGGGGATATTAACAAAGAATTTCAGGATTATGTGACAAAGATAAAAAGCCGAGAACTAATAAAAAAATTGCACTATTTACAGAATGAAATAAAGTCAAGGCCACATAATGATCCACAGATCAATATGTTGCTTAAAGAATATTCAGAAATTAAGAAAAAAATAACGATAAGTTAATCGCTCATTATAGATTATCTTTTAAAGTGATATAAACTATTTTTCTTGCCAGTTTATTTATATGATTATATAATGGGCTAGAGAAAGGAGAAAAAATGTCTAATGAAGTAAAGGTGGATCAGGTTAAGCAACTGATTTCCATTGGCAAGGAGAAAGGCTACCTAACCTATGAAGAGGTAAATGATTTTCTGCCCGATGACGTAGTGGCATCGGGAGAAATTGATGATATATTTATTATGTTTAATGAGATGGATATCAATATTATCGATGAGACCGAAAAGTCCAAGTATGCCGAGGAAAAGCTCGAATCCGAAGAAAAGATCAGTGACTTAGGGCTTACGGAATTAGAGGAGGAAGTCTCCGGCGCGTATGTCGGAAGAACGGATGATCCTGTACGGCTATATCTGCGAGAGATGGGAACAGTCCCTCTTCTTACGCGGGAGGATGAGGTCCGGATTGCCAAAAGGATAGAGCAGGGCAAGCAGAAGATGCTCAAGGCTATTACGAAAACTCCTGTTGCCTATCGAGAGATTATAGACTTGAAGAACCGGTTGATAGAGGGGCGGACCCAAGCCAAAGATTTTCAGCCTGTTGAGAGTGAAGATGGCCTGCACTTTGAAGATGCTGAGGCGGAATCGGCCAGCAGCTTTATAAAGATGGTTGAGTTCATTGAAAAGCTTGAAATGGAAATTCATGCCCTTCAACTGGAATCCGGCAAAAGGGATGTGGATAATATCCAGCGAAAAAAAATCCACAAGTTCATTTTGAAAAAAGAGGCACAGATTGTCAAACTCATTCGAATGGTTCCTATGGATTCTCGGCAGATTAACAAGATCGTTGAAAAAATCAAATTGTTTCTGGACCAGATCGACCACGCTATCAGAGAGATGCATCTGATTGAAAAACAAATCGGAATAAGTTACCTGGATCTGCGCAGGATAAGCAAACAGCGCGGCAAACAACCAATCGATATTCCCTCCCTGCGTTCCGAGGAAGATGTCGTTCACTATGAAAGGGTCTTAAGCAATATCTATCGGAGAATCAAACGCGCAGAGCAGGAGGCTGGACTGAGTATAGAAGAATTGCGCCAGACCATGGGTGAAATCAAAGAGGGAGAAGATGGTGCGGAAAAAGCGAAGCGAGAATTGGTCGAGGCAAATTTAAGGCTGGTAGTAAGTATTGCCAAAAAATACACCAATCGAGGATTACAGTTCCTGGACCTGATTCAAGAGGGAAATATCGGACTTATGAAGGCCGTAGATAAATTTGAGTACAAACGGGGCTACAAGTTCAGCACCTATGCCACATGGTGGATAAGGCAATCGATCACCAGGGCTATTGCGGACCAGGCCAGAACCATACGCATCCCGGTACATATGATCGAAACGATTAACAAGCTGATCAGAACTTCACGATCTTTGGTCCAGGAGGTAGGCAGAGAGCCGACTCCGGAAGAAATTGCCGAGAGAATGGACCTGGACGTTGACAAGGTTCGAAAAGTTTTAAAGATAGCCCAGGAGCCGATATCCCTGGAAACTCCTATCGGGGAGGAGGAAGACAGCCACCTTGGCGATTTTATTGAAGACAAGAAGGCGGAATCTCCTCTTGATGCGGTCATTAGTATCGACTTGAGCGAGCAGACCAACCGGATACTGGAAACCTTGAATTACCGGGAAGAAAAAGTCTTGCGAAAACGCTTTGGCATTGGCGAGCCATGTGAACATACGCTTGAAGAGGTTGGGCAGGATTTTGATGTTACCAGGGAGAGGATTCGACAGATTGAAGCCAAGGCATTAAGGAAATTGAGACACCCAAGCAGAAGCAAGGTGCTCAAAAGCTTCTATACCTGATCTTTTCTGTCTATTAAAAGTAGGAGAACAGGATAAAGGAGATTGACGGGGAGCTGAATGTGTGATAAAAAGCTAGGTGTAGGTTATTAGATAGTAAAGATTTTTCGGGCCCATAGCTCAGCTGGTAGAGCCACCGGCTCATAACCGGTAGGCCCCTGGTTCGAACCCAGGTGGGCCCACTAAAAAGCATGACGGGTTAAGGATTATGAGAAGTACCCCAAAACAAAAAAAGTGCACAATGATCTGTGCACTTTTTTTGTTTTGGGGGTAAGCATGAAGAGCGTGATCTGGCAATATGGAGGCTGAGGAATCACCGGCAGGGAAAATTGATTTTAGGAAATTTTTATGCTATAATAATATTTTATGAATATTAGTGAGGAGCCGATATTGGATAAACAACTAGGGTTGTTGATTGATTTGCAGGATATAGACCTGCAAATTCAGAAGATTGAGAAAAGAGATGCAGAAATCCCTCTGCAAATTAAAGAGCTACAAAGGGTAAGTGAATCTCAAAAGATCGAGTATGAGACTAAAGTACAGGCTTCCGAGGGTATTGAAAAGGAAAGAAGAAAAAAAGAGAGGGAAATGGAAGCGAAGGAAAGCGGCCTGGCCAAATTGAAAGACCAACTTCTTTCGGCCAAGACCAATCGTGAATATCAGGCGTTTTTACATGAAATTGATAATATTAAAAATGACGTATCTCGGTTTGAAGAGGCCATATTGCTCCTTATCGAGGATGGTGAGGCTGCTGCAAAGAACATCAAAGAAATAGGTGTTGAGATGGAAATAAGCAAAAGGCGCTTTGTGGAGCAGAAGCAGGAGAAGGAGCAGGAGCTGGAGCGTCTTCATCAACAAAAAAGCAACCTTGAGTCTCGAAAGGAGGCAATACGTAAAGAAGTCTCCGATGAATTATTAAAACGGTATGAAAAGGTGAGACAAAGTAGAAATGGACTGGCTGTTGTAGCCGCAAAAAATCGTTCCTGCCTGGGATGCTCTATGAATATAATGCCGCAGCTTTTTCAGGAGATTAAGCAGAATAAGCAGATTTACGCCTGTCCGCATTGCCAGCGCATTTTGTATTATCACGAGGAAATAGAACCGGAGTTCATCAGTTGAGAGAAGTCAGAACCCAGAATCCAGAAGAAAAATCAACAGTTATTCTGACTTCTGACTTCTGACTTCTTTCAGTCAAAGTAGATCGGGTGATCGCTGGTTTTTTGCGCCTATTTTGGCGCTGGGCCAGAGGAAAGTCCGAACTCCGAGGGCAGGGTGCTTCGTAACGCGAAGTGGGGGTGACCCCAAGGAAAGTGCCACAGAAAATATACCGTCTTATTCAGCCGCAGGGCTGAATAAGATAAGGGTGAAATGGGGAGGTAAGAGCTCACCACTTCAAAGGTGACTTTGAAGGTACGGTAAACCCCACCTGGAGCAAGACCAAATAGGAAAGCATATCTGATCGCCCTCTCAGTGCTTTCGGGTAGGTCGCATAAGGTGACTGGTGACAGGCATCTTAGATTAATGATCATCCCCTTGAATTTCGAGGGACAGAATTCGGCTTACAGATCTGCTTTGACTGAAAGAAGATAACTTTTCGCCTTCAGCCCTATAGAATTTATGAGTTTACATTTTTTGGATGCAGGGGCCAAATTTTTTGTTGAACCTTACAAATTTTTATAAAACCGTAATGGTTTTGAAACAGAGACCGTCAAAAATAAGAGAGCACGTATCAGTTCGGGAAAAGTACTAAGGAAAATCCTTGATTGGTTACCCGTCTCTATCATGAAGTAAATCCATTGGCATGATTATTGCTTTTCAATATCTCAAAGCTTTTTATATTCTTGCTTAAATTATGACAATTACTCCATGAAAATGTTTATAAAATGAAATTTTCCAGATGAGGGGAGGATATGGCATGCAGAAAAGATACGTCCCAGTCGCACTTTTTACTTTGTTTTTTTTCCTGGTAGTAGGAACGTTATTTACTTACTATGGGGACTGGGCATGGGCAGAAGATTATTATCTGTTGACCATTGACTTTAATGGTGCTGAAACGAGCAAGGACATCAAAGTCCTGATTGAGATTTATGAATACATTCCCGGAATGACTGCCCTTGGTCTTCCCGTCATCCAGGCTGTGACCAACACCAAGAGCAGCCTGAACAACCCTTCGGGAGCACTGTCTCTTCCCCTCCCCAAGGGCAAGAAATTTTTGCTGAGAGCTGAGCCCTTAGTAGGGCGTACCAGCAGCAGCAGTTCCTATCAGCTCAAAGAAGCGAACTACCAAAGCCAGTTTTATTCACGAAAGCGCACCTTTCAAGATGCTATTACCTCTCAAAGTTTTATCGACACAAGCGGCACCTCAGCCACAGGGACCAGGATTATCGCCCTGGAGGCGGGATTCAAGATCGAGGGGAGTATAAAAAAGTGCGGGACAAGCACCTATGTAGAGGGTGTCATGCTAAAGGTTTACGATGAAAATAAAGTCCCTGCCACCCGTTTTGGCAAAAGTACGGGTACGGGGGGCTTAAATGGAGTTAATTACACGATCTACGGTCTTTCTCCCGGAAAATACTACCTCATGGCGGATGGTCCTTCCAAAGGATATATGCGCAAGTTCTACAAGGGAAGCACGGGTACGGACAAAATAGACGATGCTGAGCTCGTTGAGATAACGAGTTCGGATGTTACGGGGAAAAATATCTGTCTCGATGAAGGGTCTGCAGTTAAGGGGACGCTCTATGCCCCTGATGGATCTGTCATGAAGCACAGTACAACGGTTTATTTGCTGGATGCTGTATATAGTGTTCCCGTGGGAGTATATCTTTATGATCCCAATAGCGCAGCCTATGATGAATTCGTGACCCGGCTCAATTATTATTTGAGTGGAGGAATGTTTGATATTTCATACAGCAAGAACGATCCCCACTACTCCATTGGAGGTCTGGACCCCAACTACTCTATCGGAGGATCACCAAAAGGTGTTTTAGACAAATGTATCCTGGTAGCGGTTGATCCAAGGGGCGAGTATGCACCGAATGTTTTCAACGGCCATTATTTTGTCGGCGATGCAGATCTCATTTCCCTGAAGAGTATTACCTCAAGTTCGGTCTTCGATCTTCATTTCAAGCAGGCAGCAACTATATCGGGAACGGTCAGGGATAAGACGGGCACTCCCCTTGGCAGTATTGTGGTCAAGGCAATTGATGCCAAAAATGAATCGAATGTCATCCAGCCTATTTACACTGATCCCAACGGCAGATACAAATTTGTCGGGCTGCCCCCGATGGACTATAAAGTCCAGATAATTGATGATGTCAATCACAAGTATCTGGGGCAATACTATCAAAATAAATCCAATTTTATTCAGGCTAACAAAATTATATTAACAGAGGAAAATCTGACTGCTTCTTATATTGACTTTGTAATGGAAATCGGTGGAAGAATAGCAGGCACTGTTAAGGAAGCATCAACCAATGCAGCTATCGCAGGGATGTCGGTTCAGGCATTTCTGATTGGAAGCGGCAGCAATTTAGAGAATTATCCGATTGCAACAACCGCAAGTGGCGTAGCCGTTAGTGATGAGAGCGGAAAGTACGAGATCAGCGGCCTTCCCATAGGCCAATACGTTCTCTATGCAAGGCCTTCTGTTGGTGACAATCATACTGCTGTTTTCTATCAGGATAGTGATACCCTGAATGATGCAGATTCAAACCTGATTATCGATCATCCCGGTCAATTGATAGACTTTTGTAATTTTCTTCTGAAAACGGGGGGAATCATTCAGGGCAAGATCACCGGAATTCCCCCTGAAATCAAAGTCAATCTTGTCGGAAACATACATGTTGATCTGATGGATGCTAAAACAGGTAAATTAATGCAATCTACAACGGAAAATATAGATCCTAATACCTTCAGTTATTCCATCATGGGGATACCTAAAGGAGAATATAAGATTGCTGTTACAGACCTGAGAATACCACCGGAGATGTTAAAAAAATATTACAATAAGGAAAATACCTCAAAGGGCGTCTTAACCTATAAAGAAGCAAGTACCCTTGAGATTGACCCAGCAGCAGCTTCCATGCAAATTGATTTTACTTGGGACTCAGTCGGTGAAAGTATTAGCGGAAAGGTGATGGCTGATAATCCGGAGCAAAGCCCTCTGCCAAATATCAAAATAGAGGTATATATGGTTGACGGGACCTCTGGAAAATTGCTGAACACCGGAATTTACGATCGAACAAAAACGACTGGGATGTACTGCGTGAAAGGATTAGCTGGGGGTACCTATGTTCTGAAGGCAGTTGACGACATGAACCAGTTTTTCCCGACAGAATTCTACGATCCAGGTTATAATATCTTCACCCCTGATAAGGCGGTGCGGATTAGCATTCCTTTATCGAATACGAATGTCTCCTATGATTTCAAGCTTAACAGTCAGATCGGAATCATTGATGGGGTCGTAACCAAAGGAACAGCGAAATCGCTTTTTCTTGGAGCTTTGGTCTACCTTTATGGTGTTGAAAGTGATCAGATTCTCCAAAGCGCGATAACTGATCCTAACGGGCGGTACAAATTTACCGGTCTGCCGGAAGGAGACTATAAGATTCGGGCATTTGATCCTGAGAGAGCTTACGTCCCCAGATTTTATACCTCAAACGCGACGTATGCATTTAATAGTGCGGATGGAGAAGCGGTGACAATGAAGTATACTGATCCTCCGTCTTCAACGCGAAAAAATATCTCGCTGGATATACAAGGCGTTCAAATTGAAGGGACGGTAAAGGACAGTACGGGGAACGTCCTGCCGGATATCTTCATTTACCTCTACCAGAAAACCGGCGATAAGTGGTCATTTGTTACCGATTATTATACGGTCGCTACGGATCTTAGCGGGAAGTATGTCATCAAGGCATTGCTGCCAGGCATTTACAGGGTTTTGGCCTGGGAATATGGTAATACTTATATCCCCAAGAATCAAGACGTTACTCTTGATCAACAAGGGAAGTCCGGTTTCGATTTCACCTTATCCAAAGCGGCTACGGGATCACAAAAATATACTCTTGATATGTCCCCAGGGCTTAATTTATTCTGCTTCCCGACCAGAGTTCCTCTTTGGCCATCGAGCTACAATGCCAGTAACCTCTTGAGTGAATGGACTGCGGCGAATGACCCCGGAATTATCAGCATCCTTCGTATGAATACGGAAAAGGGAAAATGGGAAAATCAGTTATCCAATTTTATCATTGAAAATGGTAATGGATATATCGTGTATTCTCAAACGAATAAGAAAATTACCTACAATGGAGAGTTATTCCCAGCTCAGGATAGTTTGGCGATTAATTTGCAAAAGGGCATGAACATCGTAGGAAATGTTAAAGGTACTGCAGGCTATGATTCCTATTCTATGCTCAAGAACCTGAACCTGCCAAGTAACCCGCCAAGTAACAAGGTTTATGACATCAGGAGCTATGATCCTGATCGAGGAAAGTGGCTTAATTCTACTTTGTTTTGGGGTAAGGCCGGAGGAGATAGATTCCCTGTTTATCCCACGAAAGCATATATCGTAGACATGAAAGAGCCTCACTTATCATGGCTGCCTTAAAGGAGTAGTAAAAACAAGAACGATGATGAAAACTTTTTTAGGTTTTGGATTATGCAACGGCTTGCATATCTATGTAACTGCTTGCTTAGCTATTTATCAAGTTGATTGTATTTGATTAATGAAAAGCTGGTCAAGAAAATATGAAAGAAAATTCATATATCGCAGAATTCATGATAGCCTCGGAACGGGTTTACGTATGGAGCTCCGGATCTCTCGTGGATACGGAAAAATATTCAGTCAGAGAGATCCTTATTTCTATGAGCGTGCAAATAAAATTTGTGCTTACAGGATATATCCGAGAAGGGAGATATCGGAGCAAAGTGTGGCATGGATATTGCAAACTTCTACCGTCAATGGCGGTTTGTTGGCAATAAATATAATCACAGAGGATTCTATTAATCCAAAAAATTCAAACCTCAATAAAATACCAGGCAGAGTTTGGGAGGTGATGTTATGATACATTACAAAAAAAACATAAAGGAGGTGAATTTTTAATAAGTTTATTTCAATTTACTTTTCGTTATTTTTTTACCAATTAGTGAGAGATATAGTTAAAGAGAGAGTTTTAAGAGATTGATGAGCTATAAAATTGGAAGAAAGGAAGGTTATATTATGAATAAAGGATGGCTTTTGAGAGCAATAATGGTGTGTGTAGCGGCTACAGTTCTCTTGGTAGGGGTAAGTGCGCAAGCACAATGGCTGCCATCATCATGGTACTATACTAATCCACTCTATTATCCTAGCTATGGATACAGCAATCCTATTTCCGGGGCTTCAACTTTGTTGGGATTTTCACCCTTCAGCCCTTTCTATGATCCTGCTTATATCAGTTCGTTAGCAGCGTTGGCTACGCCGATTAACATCCCTTCTTACGGATATCCGTATTCTCCGTATGTTACTCCTTTCCCGTATCTGACGACACCTGGGGCAGTATCTCCTTATGTAAGTTTTAGCTATCCCTACTACAGCTACGGCAGTCCTTCTTTCTACTCGACCTGGTCATTGCTGAACGGCGCCACCTATGGACTTTTGCCTTAGTTTTATTTGCTTTTAGCAAATAACGTGGCACAGAATGAATAAAAGAGCCCGCAACATACTTGCGGGCTCTTTTATTTAAATACTTACTCTTTTTTTGACTGAAGATTTAAAATCTCACGGTTTAATCCCATATTTTTCATGTACCGGTAAAGAGTGGCCTTATGGACTCCCAGGAGGCGGGCTGCCTGTGTGATATTGCCTTCAGCGGTTTGGAAGGCATCGATCACTATCTCCCTGGTCAGTTTTATTGGCCTGGTTGAAATTGCAGCGCCTGTGTAAGCAATATCAATAGGATTATATCTCTCATAAGGCGATGATCCTCTGGACAATAGATCAGAGCTTTCTGAAGCAGGGAGAGCCGGAAGAGATTCCCGATGAGAAGCCACTCGGTGTTCGTCTTTCAGGTATGGAGTATCAGCATTGAGAGGAAGCAGAGCCACCTCACGGGGATGCTGCCCAGCCGGGCTATGAGGCACGATAATTGCTGGTTTGGCAGCTTTCTGGTTTTCCGGAAAGTATAGGTTCCATTCTCCTGCTGAAAAGTAATCCCGCTCCTGCACCCACTCGTTAAAGGAATTATGGCCGATGACTATCCCGCGGCTTTCCACGTAGACCCTTTCCAGAACATTGCGCAATTCCCGCACATTGCCTGGCCAATGATAATCCTGTAATACTCTCAGGGCTTCGGGAGTCAGACGAAGTACGCGGCGGTTGTAACGCTGGTTTAAAATCTTCAGGAAATGTTCAACGAGCAAAGCTATATCACCAGGCCGGTCCCTGAGAGGTGGCACATGGATGCGAAATACGGCCAGCCGATGATAGAGGTCGGCCCTGAATCGGCGTACAGATACGGCCTGCTCCAGGGAAACATTGGTGGCGGCAATGATCCGTACATCTACCGGGTACTCATCTTCGCCTCCGACCCGCTCAATGGTTCCTTCCTCCAATACCCGCAAAAGCTTGGCCTGGGTTCTTATGGGCATGTCGCCTATTTCATCGAGAAAAAGGGTGCCCCTATCCGCGCGCTCAAAGCGGCCCTTGTGTGTCTTGACTGCGCCGGTAAAAGATCCCCGCTCATGGCCAAAAAGCTCTGACTCGAACAGGTCCTCGGACAAGGCGCAGCAGTTAACGGCCACAAAAGGCATTTGTCGGCGTTTGCTTCGCTCATGGAGTGCCCTGGCAATAAGCTCTTTGCCTGTGCCCGTTTCTCCGGTGATAATGACCGGTGCTTCAGCAGGGCCATAGAGATTGATCTTGTGAAATATCCTCATCATGGGTGCGCTTGAGCCGATAATGCCAAGGAAATTTCCCCCTGTCTGCAGATTCTGGTCAGATGCAGGAGTTATATCCTTAAAATGTATGATCACCTTCAACTGCCCTTTTCCCCGTTGGGCTTGAACAAGGACTACCCTGCTCTTGCCCCTGGAATCCACAAATTCCAGGGAGTGCTCAAAGCCGGACAGCCCATGAGTCAACACCTCTTTGGCTAGAGATGAAAGTTCACCGCCCACATTGCCAAAGACATCATCAACAGATTTCTCTTGCGCCTCAGCCTGAGAAATTCCCATCCATCCGGCCACTTCAGGGGAAATTTTCTCAATGATCATGGCTGCTGAATCATCTTTCCCCTGCCCACGGGAAAGGACCATCCCCTCAGAAACAAGAGTAACTGGATGGGCAGAAACGTGGTTTTGAGTCTGCTTTGGATTTTGATTAAACTCTTTCATAACATCTTCGAATTTTCATGGATTACGTTTTGCGGATTTCCCCTCACTGGCCGATTGCGATCTTCCCTTCACTGGCCGGTGGATTTTCGTAGTTCAATGCCAGTCTATCATTCTCCATCCCTACCCGGACCTTGGCCCCATCGAGAATTTCACCCTTGATCAGGGACCGACCGAGTCGTGTTTCAAGTTCACGGGCAATAAAGCGTTTGAGAGGGCGAGCCCCATAGACAGGATCAAATCCTGCCTGAGCAATGAACCTGCGTGCTGGCTCGGTCAATTCCAGGGTGATCTGCCTGGACTGAAGTCGTTTACGCAGGTCGTTGGCTAATAAATCCACGATCTTTTCGATTTCCTCCAGGGTCAGGGGTTTAAAGAGAATAATATCATCCACCCTGTTTAAAAATTCGGGTCGAAAATGCAAGCGTAACTCATTCATCACTGCCTCGCGGGTAGACTGGGTGATCTCTCCCTGGCCACTTATCCCCTCGAAAAGGTATGAGGAGCCGATATTGCTGGTCATGATAATCACCGTGTTTTTAAAATCAACCGTACGTCCCTGGGAATCGGTAAGCCGGCCATCATCCAGAATCTGGAGCAGGATATTGAACACATCGTGGTGTGCCTTTTCAATCTCGTCAAAGAGAATCACGGAATAGGGCTTTCTGCGCACCGCCTCGGTCAACTGCCCACCTTCCTCATAGCCGACATAGCCGGGAGGAGCGCCAATGAGACGGGAGACCGTGTGTTTTTCCATGTACTCGGACATATCGATGCGGATCATGTTCTCTTCGCTGTCAAAAAGCGCCTCGGCCAGGGTCCTGGCCAACTCGGTCTTCCCGACGCCGGTTGGGCCAAGGAAGATAAAGGAGCCGATGGGCTTTCTGGGGTCCTTGATTCCGGCCCGTGCCCTGATAATGGCATCGGATACGGTTTGCACGGCTTCCATCTGGCCTACCACTCGTTCGTGGAGGATCTCATCCAGTTTTAAAAGCTTTTCACGCTCACCTTCAACCAGGCGGGTTACCGGGATGCCGGTCCAGCGAGAGACAATCTCGGAAATTTCCTCTTCGGTCACTTCCTCCCGAAGCAGTCTTCCCTGCCCCTGCTTCTGGGCCAGTCTTTCCTCTTCGCTTTTTAGCCTGCGCTCAAGTTCGGGTAGTTTGCCATGCTTCAGTTCCGCTGCCCGGTTGAGGTCGTAGCTTCTCTCCGCGCGACTGATCTCGATACGCAATTGCTCCATTTCCTCTCGCAGGGATTGTACTTTTTTGATGGCCTGTTTTTCCGCATCCCACTGTGCTCTCATGGAATCGGCGTTACTTTTGAGTTCTGCCAGTTCCTTGCGCAAGGCTTGCAGCCTCTCCATGCTGGCCGTATCCTTTTCTTTTTTCAGGGCCGCTTCTTCGATTTCAAGCTGCATGACCCTTCGGGTCACTTCGTCAAGTTCAGCAGGCATGGAATCTATTTCCGTGCGGATCATGGCGCAGGCCTCATCCACCAGATCAATGGCCTTGTCAGGCAGAAAGCGGTCGGTGATGTAGCGGTTTGACAGTGTGGCTGCCGCCACCAGGGCATTGTCCTGGATTTTAACCCCATGATGTACTTCAAATCGCTCCTTCAGGCCCCGCAGGATAGAGATGGTGTCTTCGACCGTGGGCTGCTCGATCACCACGGGCTGAAACCGCCGCTCCAGGGCCGCATCCTTCTCTATGTGCTTGCGGTATTCATCCAGGGTAGTGGCGCCTATACAATGCAGTTCACCACGGGCCAGCATGGGTTTAAGCATATTGCCTGCATCGATGGCCCCTTCCGCCTTTCCAGCACCGACGATTGTGTGCAACTCGTCAATAAACATCAGTATCCGCCCTTCACTTTGCTTCACTTCCTGAAGCACAGCTTTCAACCGCTCTTCAAACTCCCCGCGGTATTTGGCCCCGGCCAGCAAAGCTCCCATATCGAGAGAAAAAATAGACTTATTTTTAAGCCCCTCCGGTACATCACCCCGCACGATCCTGTGGGCCAGCCCCTCGACAATGGCGGTTTTCCCTACGCCCGGCTCGCCAATCAGGACGGGATTATTTTTTGTTTTGCGCGACAGGATGCGGATAACACGACGGATCTCGGCATCCCGGCCAATTACAGGATCGAGCTTTCCGCACTGTGCCTCCTTCACCAAGTCAAGGCCGTAGCGCTCCAGGGCTTCATAGGTTGCTTCAGGATTGGCACTGGCTACACGCTGATGCCCCCGCACCTCGGTCAAAGCCTGCAGGAATCTTTCCCTGCTGACATTGAACTGCTTGAAGATCCGGCCCGCTGCGCTTGAGACCCCCTCATCAATCAAGGCCAGGACGAGGTGCTCTACGGAAATATACTCATCTTTGAGGTGTTTGGCCTCATCTTCAGCCTTGACCAGAATTTGATTCAGCCTTGGGGTAACATAGACCTGACCTGGCTCCCGGCCAGGGCCGCTGACCTGGGGCCGTTTTTGCAGGGCCTGCTCAATCTCCGTTTTAAGTGACTCGACCGCTACGTCCATTTTATGAAACAACCGGGGGATCAACCCTTCAGGCTGCTCCAAAAGAGCCAGAAGCAAATGCTCTCCATCAATCTCCGAATGACCATAGCGCAGGGCTTTAGTTTGTGCCTGCTGCAAAGCTTCCTGCGATTTTTGGGTCAGACGATTCATATCCATATCTCTTACCCCCTCTTAGGTTGCGTGTTCCGTGTCACATATCGTAAGTTACTAGTATAACACATTCTTTGTATTATAAAGAGGATTCTTTTGCAAAAGGCGCACATTTTTGGGAAGCATAAAAATCGAGGAACCATGAAAATTGAACGACTCCTAAAGGGAGAATCCGAATTCACCCTTTAGGAGCGATTTCCACTTGATCAAAACAACTTATGATAACCTTTAAAATTCCTCTTGATCTTCGTAAGCCATTTGCTTAGAACCAGTAGCTTTTATGATATAACCACTGATAAAACCGCTGATCAAGGCTAAAACTATCGTAACCACAATGCCGGACAACTGTGCTTTGGCGGAATTGGGAACGACAAATACCGCAATGATACCGCCCAGCAATCCGGGCATGCCGTGGAGGTTATGTACTCCGCATGTATCGACAATTTTTAATAACGATTGCAGTCTTGGTTGAATCACAACATATCCGATGACACATAAAGCGCCAGACAAAAGTCCGATTCCAAAGGCTACAGGAGCAGTCACCAGGTTACATGTCGCTCCGATTGCCACGCCCCCAGCAAGCGATGCGTTCGTAATGGCGCCAAACGAAGGTTTGCCTTTGCCAAACATACTGCTGGTTATATAGGTGATCAAGGTGGCGCCGCATAAAGCCATGATCGTGTTAATTGCTGTCTGAGGCATTTGTTCGGCTGGAACTACCGCGCAGCAAAAACTGGGCCAAAAAAGCCATAATACCATTGAACCAATCATGGACAATCGATCTGATGTCTCGTCACTTTCAATGGCCTTTCCCATATCGTTTTTATGAGTCAGAGCAATTGCCAGTCCCAGTCCGAAATAAGCGCCGAAAGCATGAATGACAATTGATCCGGCTGCATCGGTAAAACCTTTGGTAAAACCCAGCCCGCCATCAAGAACTAACCATTCATTTAAGGTGTATGCAATAACCGTAAAAAAAGCAACCAGTCCGTATTGATAAACGCGTAGACGCCCAAGCACCGCGCCCATTGCAATCAAAGCGGAGGCAACGGCAAATTCAGCCAATAGTAACACTTTGATATTATCCGCTGGAATTACTTCTGCCGACAAAAAACCGGTGGAACGGAGGAAAAGATACAATGGCAACCCAACTGCAACCACCAGAAAAGTTCCCGTGGTCGCACTATATCCGTATTTTTTGACAAAAACCATTAAAAATCCAAATCCGACCAGCAGCATGGCCAGAATATTGATAGAGAAATTATACTGTTCAACCTGGCGTAACCCGGCACTTATCGTGGCGGCCCCTGGTTCCGCACCCCATACGACCAGGGGTAGAGCTAATAATAATAAACTTACACCCGATAAAATTCGAATATTTTTTCTCATTAGTAACACTCCTTAATTATTACTTATTATCCTGTAATTTTTTGAAATCTAAATCAATAGGTAAGGGTATTCATTCAGCCCCCCCCTCACCACGCTCCTCCTTTTGCGGAAGGCTTTAGGGAGGGGGTGAGTAAATGGCTACACTTAAGGAGCCCGGGTTTGTATTTTAATGTTTTTAGTCCCATCGATGGTCCCCGTGATGTGCTTTCGTTCATCGTGGCTATAGATTTTTGGCATTACGGATGAATTATCGCGGAGTTTGGGCAAAGAGAAAAAAATGCCGATCCGGCGAATAATTGGGGGCAGGGTTCTCGGCACTATGTTATGAAACATCTCCATAGCTCGTACTCCCCGTTAACCATCAAGAAAATAGGTTAGTGGCAAAATTTATAGGAATTCAAGTGATATAGTATAACATATTATTTCTTTTATAAAGAAGATTGTTTTGCAGGAAATGAATTTTTGTAAGGGTCTCCCTCATGAAGGGATGATCCTGCATTCTCTTTCGGTGGCTCTCTATGCGCAACTCTTCGCGGCAAAAAGCCTTTATGAAGCTTTAACGTTAATTTTCCGGGTGTTGGATTGTTCGACCTTGGACAGGCTTTTTTGAGAA
>Ga0307378_10003433_pt1 | contig 23258 bp, 33 predicted proteins | sample UN1MG_FD_202238 | JGI IMG/M metagenome (GOLD analysis project Ga0307378, IMG submission 202238) | Soil microbial communities from Risofladan, Vaasa, Finland - UN-1 | ecosystem: Environmental > Terrestrial > Soil > Coastal area > Acid sulfate soil | place: Finland: Risofladan, Vaasa | collected...
GCAAACCCAAAGATCCTGCCGCAATGGCTGAGATCAGCGGGCGGGTCGAGCTGCGAAGTGATAAACGCAAGGGCAAAATGACGATTACAATCAGAAGTGAATCCGGCATGGAAAAAGAACACCATGTACCGCGCGATAGACATCTGAACGTTCATACCGGTGATTTTGCCGAAGCCGGTGACGCCCTGACAGATGGCCCGTTGGTACCGCATGATATTCTTCGGATCAAAGGCGAAGAAGCCCTGCAAAGATATTTGACAATAGAGATTCAAAATGTCTACCGTTCACAAAATGTCAATATCAATGACAAGCACATAGAAATAATCTGTTCTCAAATGATGCGAAAAGTCGAAATTGAATCTGTTGGAGACAGTTCATTTTTGCCGGGCGAGGTTAGTGATAAGTTTGTATTTAAGAAAGAAAATGAGAAATTAACAAATAGTCTTAAGATTGTCGAAACTGGAGACGCAACTGATTTACAGGTCGGCCAAATTGTCAGCAAGAAAGAACTGGCCAGTATTAACGAGAAGCTCGAAGGCATTGGTGGCCGCGGAGCCACGGGCAGAAAACCAAAACCGGCGACTGCCAAGACCCTGCTTTTAGGAATCACCAAGGCGTCGCTCTGGTCGGAGAGCTTTATTGCCGCTGCCAGCTTCCAGGAAACAACCAAAGTCCTGACTGAGGCAGCTTTGGCTGGGAAAACAGATGTACTTCACGGCCTGAAGGAAAACGTCATACTCGGCCACCTGATACCTGCCGGGACCGCTTTCAAACCGTATTTGGACATAAAGGTTAAGCACCTTGCCGAAGCTCCGCTACCCAAGGAATTTGAAGAGATCGAAGAAATCAAGGAAGCCAAAGAGGCTGAGGCAAAGGCCGATGCTGCCGTCAGGGAAGCCCTGGGAATCAATTGATTCAAAAGTAAATAACAGATTTTCCTTGTGGAAATTGCACTTAATCTCGATTTTGTAGAACTTGTTGTGTAGATAGTTGTTCGAGTGAGTGATTTGCTTTAACGCGGTCGAGGGCGTCCCTGAATCTGCTTGGCCAATTCAGCTATAGCTTTAAGTTTTTGAACATCCAATGGTTCCCTTAGTTCTTTTGAATCAGTTGCTTGCTCAGTTCTCTCCCTAAGTTTCCCGTCGGCTTGCTTGGATTCGGCGACATCGAGTTTGAGTTGTTCGTTGACAGTTGGTGCCTGGGTAGGCTGTGGCTTAAAGCTTTGCTCGGCTTGCTTGGATTTGGTGAGGCTGTGTTGGTTTTTTATGCTGGCTGTTGTCTTCTCGATAATCTCCTGTTTTAAACGTTGCTCGGTCTGTTCGAGTTCGCTGTTTTTACGTTTGAGTTCTTCGATAGTGGTCATTAATTCGTCGACCTGCTCCTTGAGATGTTTCTCGGTTTGCTTGTGCTCGGCGATTTCGTGTTTGTGTTTTTCAATTTGCTCATGCAGCTTTTCCCGCTGTTCTGTTGTTTTGCCCCATTTCTTTTGTTTTCCAGTTTTTTCTGGAGTATCGGCTAAATGGTCCTTTTTAGAATCTTTGATTCCTGAGAGGCTTCGTTCGCGATCGGCTAATTTGATACCGATGATAGATGAGTGTTCTCGGACTTGATTTTCAGAGGTTTTTTTAGCAGCTCCTTTTCGTTGTCGTCTCAGAATCAATATTAGTAAAATCAGAGCCGTTATGGCTATTGTTAAAAGTTCCCATCTTTCCCATTGCCTATAGTATAGCCCCGAGAAGTACTGTGAAAGTCTGTTCATGAGACTTTCTATGGTCATCCTTTGTACCTCCCTATATTAGGCTTATCGCCGATAAGTATAATTGTGAGTTTTTCATTAAGACTTTATCCGAGGTAAAATCAATTGTGTGCTTCTATCCAAAATTATTACCACAAGAGCAAAGAAATCACCTTTTTTCGTTTAGCGTTCCTTCGCAAAAGAACAAGTCTGCTTGTTCCAGCTATTTTGCGTGTACCCTCCTGCCGCATTTGCACCCTATAAATCCTTTTGTTGGCGAAAAGCTTGGTATGAAATAGAAAGAAGCCTTCTCACCATTCCTCCTTTCGTACAAGCGGTATTATATCAATTTAAGTAATAGAAGTCAAAGAAAAAATCCTATAATAGGTAAAACTGCAACCTGTAAAAGCAGAGATACTCCCGGACTGGCACTATGAACGAATTCAGCCAGAGTGCCCCAATTGTAATTCAAAGGACTTGTTTAGCTGTTAAATTTTGTAATTATGAGGCCCAAAAGCCTTTTTTCTGTTTTTTTTGTAAAAATTTTGTGATAGAAGCATAAAATCTCTTGGAATTTGTGAAACTATTGTTATCATAAGGGGCTGTGTTGTCGTTGACCTAATAAAATGTCTAAATAAAAAATCAGGAATAACGAGTATTATGCCTACTATAAATCAGTTGGTTAGATGTCCGCGAGGTAAGTCGAAAGGTCACAAGCGCGTGTCTGATATCAGCGGCTCGCCGCAAAAGCGAGGTGTATGTCTGATTGTAAGGACTCAGACACCAAAGAAGCCAAATTCAGCCTTACGCAAAATCGCCCGTGTCAGACTGACCAATGGCAAGGAAGTCACAGCTTACATACCGGGTATTGACCACAATCTTCAGGAGCACAGCACAGTTATTATCCGCGGAGGTCGGGTCAGGGACCTGCCGGGAGTAAGGTATCATATTATCCGTGGTGTCCTCGATTGTGCCGGCGTGGCTAATCGAAAACAAGGCAGAAGTAAGTACGGCGCCAAAAGAGCAAAATGAAATGGTTAAATGGTTGAATAATCGCCAAATTGGGGAAAATAATGGCTAAAAAGTTTACTGCTTCAAGTCATCAATTAAAGCAGGATCCAAAGTATAATAGCAAGTTAGTCTCGAAATTCATCAACTGTTTGATGTGGGACGGGGAAAAAAGCACTGCACAGCATGTCTTTTACGATGCTATGGACATAATAGACGAGAAGGTTCAGGACGCTGGAGCCCTCGAGGTGTTCGAGAAGGCGATCAACAACGTCAAACCATTGATAGAGGTTCGCAGCAAGCGTGTTGGCGGAGCCAGTTATCAAGTGCCGATGCAGGTAAATGCCAAGCGCCAGCAATCACTTGCTTTCAGGTGGATATTGGCTTCGGCCAGGTCCAAGAAAGGAAAACCAATGCGCGAGCGTCTTGCCTCTGAATTAATAGATGCTTATAACGAACGCGGCGGAGCGATGACCAATCGAGAGAATGTCCACAGAATGGCTGAGGCAAATAAGGCCTTTGCTCACTTTGCCTGGTAATAATTGTCGTTTATAACTGCCACGGTGCGTTTATTAAAATGACCGTGGCAGTTTTTTTATATCGTATTGAAGTGCATATTTCTGTTTAGAAACAGGCCTTTGTGCCTGTCCAGGGCGGCTAAATCGGGTTGCCACTGTGTCATCTGCGAGAAAAGGAATAATGTCGGGCTCTCTGAAAAAGCTACGTAATATCGGAATTATGGCTCATATCGATGCCGGCAAGACAACGGTAACCGAGCGCGTACTTTACTACGCAGGCAAAACATACAAAATGGGAGAGGTACACGACGGAACCGCAGTTATGGACTTTATGGAGGAGGAGCAACAAAGAGGGATTACTATCACTTCAGCAGCGACAAAATGTCTCTGGAAAGGCTTTGAGATCAACCTTATCGATACACCAGGACATATCGATTTTACTGCTGAGGTCGAAAGGTCGTTGCGTGTTCTCGATGGCGCAGTTGCAGTATTTGACGGCAGCGAAGGCGTGCAGGCCCAGAGCGAGACCGTCTGGATACAGGGACAAAAATACGATCTGCCTTGTCTTTGTTTTGTGAACAAGATGGACAAAATTGGCGCCGATTTTGAGATGACCATTGACAGTATTCGTGATAAGCTCCTTGCCAATCCGATTTTATTGCAGATTCCCATCGGGGCCGGAGACTCTTTCGCAGGCGTGGTAGACCTTATGCAAATGCAGGCGGTTTTTTATCAGACCGAAAAGATGGGAGTAACATTTACAGAAACCGAAATTCCTGCCGAATTGCAAAAAATCGCTCAAAAGCAAAGATATCTGATGATTGAGCTTGCAGCCGAGTATGACGCAGAGTTGATGGATACTTATGTCCACGATAAACCAATCACTACTGAAATGATTACCAGAGCAATCAGGGAAGGGACCTTGAGTAATAAGATTCATCCTGTATTCGTTGGCTCTGCCCTGAAATATATCGGTGTGCAGAGGTTGCTCGATGGCGTCGTGGGGTATCTGCCCTCTCCATTGGATAAACCTATCCTTACCGGGCACAAACCGACTGATAAAAACAAAAAAATATCCATCAAATGTGACTATAATGGCAGCCTTGTAGCACTTGCGTTTAAGATTACAAGCGATGTACACGGCGATCTGTGCTTTCTCAGGATTTATCAGGGGAGATTGGAGTCTGGAAAGAGGGTCTTAAATACAAATCGCAATAAACGGGAGAATATTACCAGAATATTTGAGATGCACGCTAATGAGCGAAAAATCTTAGATTCAGCCGGTGCTGGCGATATCGTCGCGGTTGTAGGTTTAAAGCAAACACTTACAGGAGATACGATTTGTGACCCCAAAAAACCCGTCAGCCTGCCGAACATTACATTTCCCCAGACCGTTATGAATATGTCAATCGAGCCCAGAACCGCTGCAGAAAAGGTAAAATTGGCAGATGCATTAGCCTCCTTGAAACGTGAAGATCCAACTTTTGAGTGTAGAATGGATACAGAAACGGGTCAGACAATCATCAGCGGAATGGGCGAATTGCACCTGGAAATACTCCAGCATAAGCTTATAAGAGACAAAAAAGTAAACGTCAGGATCGGCAAGCCACGTGTTGCCTACAAGGAGACTATCACAAAGACCGCACAGGCAGAAGGAAAATTCATACGACAGACGGGCGGTCATGGTCAATATGGGCATGTTGTTTTACAAATCGAACCTCTGTTGACCGAGGACGGCCATTGGAGCCGCGATATTGAATTCCAGAGCAAAGCCCCTGCCGATGCAGTACCGAGAGAGTATATCACGAACGTGGAAAGAGGAAGCAAGGATGCTTTGGGCAGTGGTGTTTTGGCCGGCTATCCTATTGTAGGAATTAAAGTTACGTTAATTGATGGTTCGTTTCATTCTGTTGATTCTTCGGGTTTAGCTTTTGAGCAGGCTGCCGCGATGGCGGTCGGAAAGGCTGTCAAGGACGCAGTACCGGTGTTACTTGAGCCGGTGATGAGGCTTCAAGTAGTAGTCCCGCAGGTTAATTTTGGGGCTGTTCAGGGTAACTTGCTTGCAAAAAGGGCCTTAATCACAGATTGTCGGGTACATGGAAATATGCAGGTTATTGACGCTAAAGCGCCTTTAGTAGAAATGTTTGGTTATTCCAGCGAAATTAGAAGTGTAACAGCTGGCAGAGGAACCTTTACTATGGAGCCATTAAGCTATGAAAAAGTCCCTGATCAGATTGCCAAACAGATTGTTTTTTGAGAGGAAGTATTTTTTTAATTTTTTAGGAAAAATTTTACACATTTTGTTGACAACGGTATATTAGTGTGATATGTTAACGGGTTTCCAGCCGTAGCGAGCATCGCCAAGGACGGCTTTGCGTAACCTTAGTTGGGCTGTGGCATGTCTGTGATTTTGTGGTCAGGGACGGTTTCGATAATTTTGTTAGGGGTGTATTAAAAGCCCGTAAATGGTTTTAGATGAGCCGCAAACTAGTCTGAATCCATACTCTTAAGGAAGGCGAACTTTGTAGTTGATGATTGACAATTTAATATTGACTGTTGAAAATAATCCACATTTTGCATTAATTTGCAAAATGGGATTATAAAGACCAATCGGAATTCGGAATCGGTAGAAAATAGTCAATAAAAGGGCCTTTCCTGCCAGAATCAAATAAGAAAAGTTGAGCAAATAACAGAAAAAATATAGACTAAGAAAAAGTTTTTGTTTTTTGCCTTATAGGTTGGTTTTAATGCGGGCCATTATAGGCTCGAAAGGTGTGAACCTTGTTTGAAATTTTATAACTTGGAGCAATGTAATATAAAACGGGCAAATTTCTAAGCAGGTAAGCTTAAGATAAAGCTGCTGTTTTTTTACAAGGGCAGCGGAGAAAAAAGCTATGGCTACAGAAACCGAAAGAATAAGAATTAAGATGGAATCATACGACCACAGGGCTCTTGATGCATCTGCCAAGGAGATAGTAGAGCACGCCCGCAAGACTAATGCCCGTGTCAGTGGTCCGGTACCTTTGCCTACTCGCGTTGAAAGATATACTGTTTTGAGAAGTCCTCACATCGACAAAAAATCGCGTGAGCAGTTTGAGTTGAGGACTCATAAACGTCTTATTGATATACACGAGGCCAATGCCCGAACTGTCGAAGTGCTTAATCGTTTGGTGGTGCCGGCGGGAGTTTTTGTGAGGATTAAGGCCTGATTCGTGAAATGTGAACCGTGAATCGAGTCACGAGATAAGAGCTATTACATTATGGCGATGCTTTTAGGAAAGAAAGTTGGGATGACACAGGTTTATAACGAACTTGGCAAGCTCGTGCCTGTTACGGTCATACAGGCCGGCCCCTGTGTCGTTATGCAGGTAAAGACGGCCGATACTGATGGCTATAACGCTGTTCAGCTCGGTTTCGATGAGGTTAAATCTTTGCGCAGGAAGAAACCGCAAATCGGACACGCCGAGAAAGCCAAATCATCGCCTAAGAAATTTGTCAAAGAGATGCGGTTGCCGGAAAATGCCGAAGAGCAGCACGAAGCGGGAGATTCTGTCACAGTATCCGTTTTTTCAGAAGACAAATCTGTTGATGTCATAGGCACCAGCAAAGGCAAAGGCTTCGCAGGCGTGATGAAGCGGCACGGCTTTGGCGGTTTCCCCGCCTCGCACGGCACGGAACGAAAGCACCGAGCGCCTGGTTCAATATCGAGTTTTGCCAGTAACGCCGGCCATGGCCCGGGGCCCAAAAAGGGCAAGAGAATGGCCGGTCACATGGGCAACTGTAGGGTTACAACGAAAAACCACGAACTGGTAGCGATTGACGAGGAGAAAAACTTATTGGTTGTTAAAGGTTCGGTGTCAGGGCCTGCAGGTGGTTATTGTATTATCCGTAGTGCCAAAAAGGCATAAATATTAAAAGAGCGGTAGCTTGGAAAATGATTGATTTAGCTGTTTACAATACAGATGGGCAAGAAATTGAGAGCTTGAAGGTTGATGAGGCGGCTTTGGGTGGCTTGATCAGATACTCGTTGCTCAAGCAGGCCATTGTTATGTATCACGCTAACAGGCGTGTTGGGACCGCTGCAACCAAAAGCAGAAGTATGGTAGCCGGCTCGGGCAGAAAGCTCTTCAGGCAAAAAGGCACTGGAAACGCTCGCGTTGGCAACATCAGAACGGGCAAACGTGTTGGTGGCGGCGTTACCTTCGCAAAGAGCCAAAGAGATTTTGGGAAACGTATGCCAAAAAAACAAAGAAGATTAGCCAGGGACTCGGCAATACTGGCAAAGCTTTTGAGCAACAATCTCGTCGTTGTTGACGGACTAAATTTCGAGAAGCCTAAAACCAAGGATTTTGTGAACATTTTGAATAATTTAAAGATTGAACGCAGTTGTCTCGTGACGATCAGTTCAGCAAATGTTAATCTTTACAAATCAATTAATAATATTCCGAGCGTAGTAGTTATGCCCGTTAGCGAATTGAACGCCGGCGAGATTTGTCGTTACCGTAAAATGCTATTCACCAAAGAGGCGCTTTTGTCTGTCTTGAAAGCAGACCAGGCAAGTGAAAATTAACGGATATTAAGTGTGGATGACTATAATATAATAATTCGGCCTTTGATAACAGAGCAGGGGATGCACTTTGCAAGTGCCAAAGGGGCATACTGCTTTGAGGTAAATAAAAGAGCTAACAAGATCCAGATAAAAAATGCTATAGAAAAAATATACAACGTCAAAGTACAAAAGGTAAGAACAGCTAACCGCAAAGGCAAGCATCGCCGTAGAGGCAGGACATACGGCACGACGGCAAGTTGGAAAAAAGCCGTTGTGTTTCTGGACCCTGAGTTCCATATAGATTTGTTCTAAACGCGACGTATGAAATACGAGATATGAGTTATGGGTATTCGAGTTTATAAGCCAACAAGTGCCGGACGAAGAAACAGTTCAGTCAACGATTACGCGGAGTTGACGACTACCCGTCCTGAGAAGTCTCTTTGCAGGCGGATAAAAAAGAACGGCGGAAGAAACCATCATGGTATTACCACCACTCGATTCAGAGGCGGCGGCGCAAGAAAAATTTATCGTATCATTGATTTCAAGCGTAATAAAGACGGAGTCCAAGCGAAAGTTGCAACGGTTGAATACGACCCTAACAGGAATTGTTTTATATCCCTGCTGCACTATGCGGATGGTGAAAAAAGGTATATGTTGGCACCGTTAGGTATCAAGGTCGGGGACTATGTAGAGAGCGGTGCCTCCTGTGAGCCTAAGATTGGCAATACGATGCCCCTTTTGGCAATTCCCGCCGGCCTTGAGATTCATAATGTCGAAATGAGGGCAGGTCAGGGCGGGAGGCTTGTCAGAGGTGCCGGCAACGTCGCAAGAATTGTTGCAAAAGAAGGCAATTGGGTCAGCATCATTTTACCGAGCGGTGAAATGCGGATGGTTCGCAAGGAATGCCGGGCAACAATTGGTCGGCTGAGTAATCCCGACCACCAGAATGTAAGGATTGGTAAGGCTGGGCGTAAACGCCATATGGGGTTAAGGCCCCACGTGAGAGGAAAGGCAATGAATCCTGTTGCTCATCCGATGGGTGGCGGTGAAGGCAGGGCAAACGGGGGACGGCATCCCTGCTCGCCAACCGGTGTGCCAGCAAAAGGTGGAAAAACAAGAAATCCCCGAAATCCAAGTAATAAGAGGATTATTCGAAGGCGTAAAAGTAAAAGGCAAAAACAATTGAATATTTGATTGATTCGGGCGAAAAATGAACTCGATGTGAGATACAAGAAATGGGAAGATCTCTTAAAAAAGGACCATATATTGATGACAAGCTGTTTAGCAAGGTAAGCAAGCAAGTTGCTTCCGGCTCTCATGAACCCATAAAAACATGGGCGAGAAGGTGTACTATAGTTCCGGAATTCGTTGGTTTTACGTTTCTGGTACACAACGGCAAAATGTTTCATAAGGTCTTTATTACCGAGGATATGGTAGGACATAAATTAGGTGAATTTTCGCCCACAAGGTTGTTTAAAGGTCATTCGAGCAAAAAAATAAAATAGCCTTTGGGCAGTGGTTAATTAGACAGTGATAATTAACCAGTTTCGAGATAAGAAATATGTTAAGTGCTGATAAGTTAAAAGTGCTTTGTCGGGAAAAGCAGATAGATGTTGATGGGCTGGCTGGCCATCTTGCCAGAGGGGGGTTCGACAGGCAAAAGGCGACAGTGGCTGTTAAAAACTGGCAAAAGGGCCTTTTTAAGCCTGAGCCATGTACAGATGATATCCGTCGACTGGCGAGTGCTTTGTCTGTTGAGGTAAATGATTTGGTGGACTGGCGTTCTTCTTATCGCTACGCCCCGATGTCGGCGCGAAAGGCTCGATTGGTTACACAATTGATAGTCGGCCGAAGTGTGCAGGACGCAATGGATATCCTGAAGTTCACCAGAAAACGAGCCGCAACGATGATAAACAAGGTTTTGAAAAGTGCCGTCGCAGATGCTGACGAGCAGCAGGCAGATGTTGATAATCTCTATGTGAACTGCGCTCGTGTTGATGATGCGGGAGTCCGTATCGGCACAAAGAGATGGATACCAAAAGACAGGGGCAGAGCACACCCTATTCGCAAAAAAGCCTGTCACATACATATAACAGTAACTCAAGCATAGGTAAAAAGTAGAAACGCAATACGAGATACGAGATTATGGGCCAGAAAGTATCGCCAATAGGTTTTAGAACAGGAATAACACTTGGGTGGCAGAGTACCTGGTTTGCTCCCAAAGCTAATTATGGCAATTTTCTTGTCGAGGACCAGAAGATTCGTCGGTATGTCGATAATAGATTTAATCGTCGTATGCCCAAAGGTGCGGTGGCAAAGACCGAAATAATCCGAACGCGCAACGAGGTAAAAGTAACATTGCACAGCGCCAGGCCCGGCGTAGTCATCGGCCCCAGGGGTGGTGAAGTCGACAGGTTGCGGGAAGAGCTTGAAGAGATAACAGGCAGAAAGATCAGCGTAAATGTTATCGAGATAAAAGAACCGGACCTCAATGCCACTTTGGTGGCCGAGGCAATTGCTGAGCAATTAGGCAAGCGAGCCTCATTCAGGCGCACGATGAAGCAGTTTTGCGAATCAGCAATGAACGCCGGTGCCAAGGGAGTTAAGATCATCTGCTCGGGCCGACTGGCAGGGTCGGAAATGTCCAGGAAGGAAACGCAGAAGCTTGGCAGTATTCCACTACATACGCTGGATGCGAATGTAGATTACGCCGTGGCAACAGCGAGAACAACATACGGAGCAATCGGGGTTAAAGCCTGGATCTATAAAGGCAAATTCGGCGAAGAAGTCGTGCAGAGCCGTTACCCTCGTCGTCGTCGCCCGCCAAGGCGTATTAGCCCGGCTATGAGGGACAGTAGAGACAATACTAAAGCTGTGCCGATGCAAGAGAGACAAACTTCCGCTGAAGCTGGTGGGGCTGCGTCGCTGGCAGAGCCTGACAAAGGTCAATCAAACAATACAGAGGTAAGTTGAAAACGGGCGTTTTCGTGAAAGAAAGTGCTTTCTAAAGTGTAGCTTCTACAAAGGTCTAAAACAATGGCAATGATGCCGAAAAGAGTTAAATACCGTAAAAGCCAGCGCGGCAAAATGAAAGGCAACGCTTCGAGATGCAACTTTGTGGCATTCGGTGAATACGGCTTGCAGGCCCTGGAAGGTAGCTGGATAACCGCAAGGAACATTGAAGCTGGCCGAGTGGCAGCAACTCATTTCTTGCATCGTGAAGGCAAAGTTTATATCAGGCTGTTTCCAGATAAGCCGGTAAGTTCCAAGCCGTTGGAGACGCGAATGGGCAAAGGCAAGGGTGAGCCGGAATTTTGGGTCGCCAGGGTCAGGCCGGGGCAGGTTTGCTTTGAGATCGGCGGTGTAAGCGAAGATGTGGCAAAGCAAGCGCTTGTCAGGGTCGCTCATAAAATGCCGATCAGGTGCAGGTTTGTCAAGCGAAGGCATTTATTATAAAAGGGAACCTTGACGATGAAAGCACAGCATTACAGAGAGATGAGCCCGGATGAACTCGAGGGCAAGCTGGAAGAACTCGAAGAGCATTTGTTTAATTTGCGTTCGCAGGCAGTTACGGAAAAACTGGAGAACTCCAAGGCTGTAATTAACGTCAGGCGTGATATCGCCAGGGTTAAAACGATAATGCGACAAAGTAAGTGATGATTTGTCTGTAATAGGTTGTTCGACTGGAAGTCAAAGATGCAGGACCAAAAATTAAAAAAAACTTTAACCGGCGTGGTGATAAGCAACAGCGGAAACAAAAGTGTCAAAGTTGCTATTGATTACAAGGTCAGACATCCGAAGTACGGCAAATACATAAAACGCAGGACAAAAGTGGCCGTTCACGATGAGAACAACAAGAGTGGCATTGGTGACGTCGTTGAAATTGCTGAATGCAGGCCTCGCAGCAAAACTAAGAGCTGGCGTCTTGTGAAAGTTATAGAAAAAGCAGGCCAGGCGTAAATTGAGATACAGAGAATAATGGTTCAGCAGGAAACAATGTTGGATATAGCCGACAACTCAGGTGTCAAGTCGGCATTGTGTATAAAGGTTCTTGGCAGAGGCGGATCCCGGGGCAAGTTTACCCGGCCGGTCGCCAGCGTGGGAGATATTGTGTGTGTGGCTATAAAGAAGTCCCTGCCAAGCTGTCAGTTGGATGACAAGAAAGTGCATAAATGCGTTATTATTCGCACGAAGAGCCCTGTTAAACGTTCCGACGGCAGTTATGTAAGGTTCGACAGCAACGCAGCAGTGATGATTGATAACGATGGTAATCCGATAGGAACCAGAATTTTTGGAGCAGTGGCTCGCGAACTCCGTGAGAAAAACTATATGAAAATCATCTCGCTGGCAAGCGAAGTAGTTTAATTGTATGAAGCTTCTCTCGCGAAGGAACAAGCGGGATACGAGATACGATTTTATGGCTTTACATATTAAAAAAGGCGACATAGTAGAGATAATAACAGGCGATCATAAAGGTGCTACCGGCAGGGTGCTGCGTGTGATACTTGATAAGAACCGCGTAGTGGTTCAGGGTCACAACATAGTGAAAAAGCACGTTCGTCCTTCGCGAAAGAATCCGCAGGGGGGCCGGATCAATATTGAACAGCCGATCCATATAAGTAACGTTCTGCCGGTAAACCCGAAGAGTTCCAGAGGCAGTAGAATCCATTATAAAGTGGACGAGAATGGTGGCAAAAAACGTCTTGCCGCCGACGGTACCGAAATTGGTATTATTAAAAAAGCAAAATAAGTTGATGATTAGTAGCTATTTGACCATTTAACTGATTACAAAAATACAATATGGCACGTTTAAAAGATTTATATAAGTCAAAGATAGTTAATGAGTTGACGGAAGAGTTCGGGTACAAAAATCCCATGGCTGTGCCACGGATGGAAAAGGTCGTTATCTCGATGGGTATAGGCAGAGCAACGCAGGACAAGAAATTTCTGGAATCAGCGAAAAAAGACCTGATGATGATTACCGGTCAGATGCCTTCAGTCTGTAAGGCCAAAAAAAGCGTCTCAAATTTCAAGGTCAGGGAAGGGGTGGAGACCGGTTTGAAAGTTACTGTTCGCGGTGTGAGAATGTATGAATTTATGGATAGACTCATTAATCTGGCGATCCCGCGGGTAAGAGACTTTCGAGGTCTTGGCGAAAACAGTTTTGACGGCAGAGGAAACTACTCAATGGGTTTGAGTGAGCAGAGTGTTTTTCCGGAAATCAACGTAGCAAAGATAGAGTTTCAGCAGGGTATGAATATAACCTTTGTAACGACTGCACAGACAAACGAAGAAGCCAGGAAACTGCTTGAGCTCTTTGGGATGCCTTTCAAAAGGCGAGAATCATAGAACGCCTGGTATGATATAAAATTGGAGCGTGTGAATGTCAACTAAAGCACTGGAAAATAAGGCAGAACAGAAACAAAAATTTCGTGTTAGACAGTATACACGTTGTCAGCTTTGCGGCAGAAGCAGAGCGGTTTATCGCAAGTTTAAGATTTGCCGGATCTGTTTTAGAACTTTAGCCAACGAAGGAAAAATACCGGGAGTTAAAAAAGCCAGTTGGTAAAGACGCAGAGCAAAAAGCGTAAATTGTAACTCTAATAAACGATATACGAGATATGAAACTATGAGTTTAAGTGACCCCATAGCTGATATGCTGACGAGAATTCGCAATGCTGTGCGGATAAACAAAGAACAGGTTAATATTAAAGCATCAAATATCTGTGAAGGCATAGCGGTTGTTTTGAAGAAGGAAGGTTATATCGAGGATTTTGACCGGATAGATGACGGCAAGCAGGGAATACTGAGGATTGTGTTAAAGTATGACCAGGAAGGCCGTCCTATTATTAACGAGGTAACAAGGACAAGCAAACCCGGCTGCAGAGTCTATTCGTCTGTTAACGAGTTACCAAGCATTTTGGCCGGCATGGGCATAGCAATTGTTTCGACAAGTAAAGGTGTAATGAGTGATAAAAGCTGCCGCGAGGCAAATGTCGGCGGCGAGATACTTTGTACGGTTAGCTAATGAGTCGTATTGGAAAAAAACCCATTGTTATTCCTGGTGGCGTCAAGGTCGAGTTGAAAGGTCTGTGTGTCAAGATCTCAGGCTCGCTTGGCGAGCTCCAGATGAACTGTCATCCACGGATAAAAGTAAAAATTGATGATTCCGAGGGGAAGATTTTCCTCGAAAACAAACAGCCAAACGATCACCAGAACAGGAAGTTGCACGGAACTATGAGGGCCTTGATTGCTAATATGGTTCACGGCGTATGTGAAGGTTTTCAAAAGAAATTGGAGATTTACGGAACCGGATATAATGTTAAAGAGCAAGGCAAAAAGCTCATCTTTCAGGTTGGATTTTGCCATCCGGTCGAGCGGATAATACCAGAGGGGATAAAAGTAAATATTGATGTCGCCGCTACAAGGGGAAATGATGTACCCGCAAGATTCACGCTTTCTTCAATTGACAAGTGCCTGCTGGGACAGTTTGCAGCGGATATACGAAAAATAAGGCCGCCTGAGCCTTATAAAGGAAAGGGAATACGGTATGCCGATGAACAAGTGCGACGAAAGATGGGCAAAGCATTTGCTTCGGGAACTGCATAAAAATTGGGAATCGGGAAGTAAGAATTGAGAATTGATAAAGTACAAAAAGCGGCACTCAGACGCAAATATCACATACGAAAGAAGGTCTTCGGGACATCGGATAGACCCCGGCTGTCGGTATTTCGATCGAACAGGCATATTTACGCCCAGATTATCGATGATACAGCAGGAGCAACGCTTGCTTCGGCAAGTTCCAGGACAAAAGTTATGCGGGACCAGTTGTCCAATGCCGGTGATAAAAAAGCCGCTGAAATCATAGGCGAAGCAGTCGCAAAACAGGCCCTTAGCGTTGGTATTAACTGCGTTTGCTTTGATAGAAATCGTTATAAGTTCCATGGCAGAGTCAAGGCCTTTGCCGAAGCGGCAAGGAAGGCCGGGCTGGTCTTTTAAATAAAAAGATGAACGATAAAGCTTGGAGAAAAAATTGGCAGTAGAACCTGTTAATCCTGTTAAAAGTAAGACCCCTGACGAAAGTGTTGCACCTTTGGTGCGGCCTTCTAACGGGATGAAACTATCAGACCAAGAAGAAAAACCGTTGGAAGATACGGTCGTAAAAGTATACCGTTGTTCCAAAGTAGTCAAAGGTGGTCGGCGGTTTAGCTTTGCTGCGTTGGTTGTGGTTGGTGACCGCGCAGGCACGGTGGGTATCGGTTATGGTAAGGCTAACGAGGTTCCACGAGCAGTCGAGAAAGGTATCAAAGACGCTAAAAAATCTTTGCACAAGATAGCTCTGACGGGCCGGACGATTCCGCACCAGATAAACGGTAAATACAGGGCTACGAAGATAGCGTTGGTGCCGGCCAGCCCCGGCACGGGAGTTATCGCTGGCTCCAGTGCTCGAGCGGTCCTTGAATTTGCCGGCGTGCAGGATGTACTTACAAAAGTCTATGGAAGCACTTCTGCCAAAAATGTTGTCAAAGCAACGCTTGATGGCTTAGTAAAATTACGTAGCAAAGAAATGGTTGAATCTCTTCGTGGTGTGGCAATTAATATCTGACGATTGGCGATTGATAATTGGGTGATTTGAATGTTGAATCATGAAATAACTTCTATTGCAGGAAAACATACGCGTCGTCGCCGTGTTGGCAGGGGTACTGGCAGCGGTCATGGTAAAACCTGTGGCCGGGGCCACAAAGGTGCTGGCAGCAGGGCCGGCTCGACTTCTGTCTCGCTCTATGAAGGCGGACAGATGCCTTTATTTCGCCGGCTGCCTAAACGCGGCTTTAGTAATTATAAATTCGCAATACGTTGTGAAATTGTCAACGTCTGTCAACTTGAAAGATTTGACGATGATGCAGTTGTGGGCGTTGAACAATTATCTAGCGCCGGACTCATTGACAGCATAAAAAGCAAAGTCAAAATTCTCGGCAAAGGAGACCTGACGAAAAAGCTGCAGGTAACAGCTCACAAATTCAGCAAATCTGCAGAGCAGAAGATTACCGCTTCCGGCGGTGCAGCAAAAGTTATTTGATGATAGTCCATATGCCCTATCATGTGACAAGGAACGCTAAACACGAAATACGAGATATGAAATAATGCTTGGAACAGTAGTCAATATATTCAGAATCCAGGACCTGCGCAACAAGATTATTTTTACCGTGGCGCTACTGGTGATATACAGGGTAGGTTTCCATATCTCCGTTCCCGGTTTTGACCACACAAGGATAGCTGAAGCAACAACACAGTCAGAAACTCCCCTGGGCAGAGCTGCTGAAATGATGCAAATGTTCACCGGTGGAACCTTGAGCCAGAGCAGCTTGTTTGGGTTAGGAATAATGCCCTATATTACATCATCAATTATTCTTATGTTGTTGGGCGAGGTTATTCCCGCTTTGAAGAAGCTGCGCCAGGAAGGTCAAACCGGCCACAAAAAGATACAGGAGTACACACGCTACCTGACTGTGCTGATATGCGTTATTCAATCGATAATGTTTATGAAGTTGTTGGGAGGCCAGGGATTAACTTATCCGAATATGGAGCGTGAGGCCCTGGTAATGGGTGTTATCAGTATGACAGCCGGCACTGTTTTCTTGATGTGGCTTGGCGAGCAGATAGACGAATACGGCATAGGGAACGGTATTAGTTTGATCATTATGGCCGGTATTGTCTCCAGAATGCCATGGGCAATCCAGACACTTTGGCAGAGCGTTGACTTAACAATCGGTGCAGCGCCCGGCAGCGTGGGACCGGCAAAGATATTGTTCCTGATAGCTGCGTTTGTATTCGTTGTTGCTGGTGCGATATTAATAACACAAGGCCAGCGACGAATACCGATTCAGCAGGCAAAGCAGATGAGAGGTCGCCGAATGTATGGTGGCCAGAGACATTATTTGCCGCTTCGTGTTAATCATGGGGGAGTGATGCCGATAATCTTCGCTTCAAGTTTTATGATGTTCCCGCCAATAATAATTGGTCAGTTATTGAAAATTCCAAGTTTGGTTGACTCAAGAATACTTCTTACCTTATATGATGCCCTGAGTTATCGTGCTTTTTCTTACAATGTCCTGTATATGTTGTTGATATTTCTGTTCGCTTATTTTTGGGTGACGGTACAATTTCAACCTAAGGAAATGGCCAAAAACCTGCGGGATTCAGGAAGCTTCATCCCCGGACTTCGTCCGGGAAGAAGAACCGCTGAATACTTGGAAACAGTAATGACAAGAATCACTTATTTTGGAGCGTCATTTTTGGCTATAATTGCCGTTGTGCCGTCGTTGCTGATAATACTACTTGGGATTGACCCCCGCATAGCTAATTTCCTGGGCGGCACAGGTTTATTGATAGTTGTCAGTGTCTCGCTGGATCTGGTTCAGAAAATAGAGGCCAACCTTTTGATGCGCAGTTATGAGGGTTTCAGTGGGACCGGCAGAATAAAAGGAGCATATGGATGAGAATAGTTTTGTTGGGTGCCCCTGGTGCAGGTAAGGGAACGCAATGTAAAAACATTGTTGCCCGGTATGACTTGCTTCATTTGTCAAGTGGAGACATCTTACGCCAAGAAAGGGCCGCAGGTACTGAATTAGGAAAAAAGGCCCAGAGTTATATGGATTCAGGCTCGCTTGTACCGGATGAAATTATAATTGGGATGATGGCTAAAGCGATAGAAAAGGCCCCTGCGGCGGGTTTCATCCTGGACGGTTTTCCCAGAACAGCCAACCAGGCAGTCGAACTTGATAAAGTACTGACCGCAAACCGGCAGAAAATAGATGCTGTGTTGAACTTGAAGATAGATGACAACGTAGTTGCAAAGAGAATCACCGGAAGAAGAAGTTGTCCTAAGTGTGGAGCGGTTTACCACATCGAAAACTTAAAGCCAAAAACCGAAGGTTTATGCGATAACGATGGCACTGAGCTTGTTCAACGACCTGATGACAGCCCCGAAGTTGTGGTGAATCGTCTTGAAACCTACCACCGGCAGACAGAGTCGCTGGTGGATTATTATAAGAACAACGGCACTGTTCATGACATTGATGCTGATAGGGACGCCGACGAGATAAGGGCCTTGGTATTCGAGGAGTTGGATGCCCTGGTCAAAACGTGAAGTGTTAATTCCGTATCGAATAGCGAATCATGATGGTACGAACCACGAGAAGACGAAATTAAATGGCTATAACGCTTCGCAGCAAAAGAGAAATTGAGTTGATGCGTAGAGCAGGTGCCGTTGTAGCAGATGTTCTTTTAAAACTAAAGGAGATTGCTAAGCCGGGAGTAACTACTGCTCGGCTTGACAGTATAGCTGTACAGATGGCTAAAGATGCCGGGGCAGAGGCTTTGTTTAAGGGTGTTCGCACCCCTTTGTCCCAGATCCCCTTTCCGGGCGCAATTTGTGCCTCGATAAATGAGCAGGTTGTTCACGGGATTCCTTCAGAGAAGACAAAGCTGAAGAACGGTGATATGCTCAGCATTGATTACGGCGTGAGACTTGACGGTTATTGTGCAGATGCTGCAGTTACGATTGCCATTGGTGAAATTTCCGAGGATAAACGCAGACTTATGGACGTAACAAAGCATGTGCTTGATATAGCAATAGAGAAATCTGCACCGGCTATTAGGTGGAGCCAGGTAGCTGCAGAGATGCAGGGATACGCTGAGTCAGCCGGCTTTTCGGTAGTTAAAGATTTTGTTGGACACGGCATCGGCAGGAAAATGCACGAAGAGCCGAGAGTGCCTAACTTTGTTAGCAGTGAACTGCTGGCAAATGACGTATTGTTAGCCGAAGGAATGGTTTTGGCTGTTGAACCAATGATTAATGCCGGGTCCAGCGCCGTGCGAACTCTGAAGAACGGATGGACAGTAGTAACAAGAGACGGAAGGTGCTCGGCTCATTTTGAACATACAATTGTGATAGTAGAGAATAGTTGTCAGGTGTTGACCATAAAGGACAGTGAAAACAATTCGAGTCGATGACAGGCTACGAGTTGTCGAACAAGAACAATGGCAAAGAAGGACACAATAAGATTACAAGCCAAAGTGACCGATGCTTTGCCGAATGCGATGTTTAGAGTGGAGCTGGAGAACGGCCACAAGGTTTTGGCGCATGTTTCGGGCAAGATGCGTATGAATTTTATTCGGATTTTGCCCGGTGACACAGTCGTAGTTGAAATGTCGCCATATGACTTAAACAGAGGCCGAATAGTGCTCCGGCATTAGTTGCGACTTGTCGAGAGCGAATTGTATTCGTGTTAAGACGCGTACTATGACACTAAAAACAGGTATAAAAAATGAAGGTTAGAAGTTCTGTAAAACGTATATGTGAGAATTGTAAGATTGTTCGCCGCAAAGGCGTCGTGCGGGTGATTTGTGTAAATCCGCGGCACAAACAACGCCAGGGCTAATTGATAAATGATAATTATTTGTAAAGTAATCTCTAATTAATTTAATGAGGAGCTTATATGCCGCGTATAGTTGGTGTTGATATTCCCAATGACAAATCCATATGGATTTCACTGACCTATATTGTTGGTATTGGTAAACACACCTCAGAGCAGATTTTAAAAGAAGCCGGAATAGACAAAGACACAAAGGCCGGCAAACTCAGCGAAGATGAGCTTAGCCACATAACACAGATTATCGATCGCAATTACATCGTGGAAGGTCAGCTTCGAAGGCAGGTTGCTCAAAATATAGCACGCCTGCGCGATATAAGTTGTTACAGAGGTATTCGCCACAGAAGGGGTCTACCGGTTCGTGGACAGTGCACCCAAAGTAACGCGAGGACTCGCAAAGGACCAAGAAAAACAGTTGCGGGTAAGAAGGGTGTAAAGGAAAAACGCTAAAGGCTCAGTTGTTTTTAGGTAATTAAGCAATACGAGAAAAATAATGGCAAAAAAAACAAAGCGAAAAGTTAGAAAAAATGTCGTTCGAGCTATTGTACACATAAAGGCGACATTCAACAATACGTTGATTACGGTTACGGATTTAGATGGTAACGCTGTTTGCTCGGATTCAGCTGGCACTGTGGGTTTCAAAGGCTCGCGTAAAAGTACTCCTTTTGCTGCTCAGAGAGCAGCACAGCGTTGTGCCAATACAGCTATGCGTAATGGTGTACGCGAAGTTGAAATCAGAGTCAAGGGGCCTGGTTCGGGTCGTGAATCTGCAATCTCCGCCCTGCAGCAGGCAGGATTGCGTATCGCATCGATAGAAGATGTTACCCCATTGCCACACAACGGCTGTAGGCCACCGAAACGAAGAAGAGTATAAAAACCGATACAAGAGAGCTTTTTTGGAGATAAGTAAAAAAGATGGGACGTTACCTGGGTTCATCCTGTAAACACTGCCGCCGTGAAGGAATGAAGCTTATGCTTAAGGGCATCAGATGTGAGACGGCTAAATGTCCGGTCGAGAAGAAACAGCGCAATCTGGCTCCCGGTATGCACGGTTGGCGCAGAGGCAGGGCAAGTGAATACGCTGTTCGGCTAAGGGAAAAGCAAAAAGTCAAGAGATATTACGGAATACTGGAGCGGCAGTTTATGAGGTATTTCCATCAAGCCGAGCGGATAAAGGGCAATACTGGTGAAACGTTGCTGCAGTTATTGGAACGACGTTTGGATAATGTCGTATATAAGTTGAATTTTGTGCCGTCGCGCAAAGCCGCAAGACAGCTAATTGCTCACGGCCATATTTATGTAAATAGACGTAAAGTAGATATCAGCGACTATACTACGAAAATCGGTGATAAGGTAACAGTCAAAGGTTCACAAAAAAGCTTAAAGAAAGTAAAAGAGCAGCTGGAAACCAATCCGAATTTTAGCACACAGAGCTGGTTGCAATTGGCCCGGGAAAAAACCGAAGCTACTATTGTTGCATTACCTACTCGAGATGATGTTCAGATTCCTGTTGAGGAGCAGTTGGTTGTAGAGTTCTGCTCAAGATAAATATAAAACGATTTTTAAGTTTTTAGTATCGGGTTTCGAGGGGGGCCCAGTTAACTTAAAAACTAAGAACTCAAAACTTATATAGGAGACCTATATGAGAGTTACATGGCGTGGTTTGGAGTTGCCGACTCGTGTTGAACGAGACACGATGGTATCGAGCGATAAGTATGGCCGATTTTTTATTGAGCCTTTCGAACGCGGTTTCGGCACCACTATTGGTAACAGCCTCAGACGCATTTTGCTTTCCTCTTTGGAAGGAAGTGCCGTAACATCTATCAAAATAGCGGGTGTCGACCATGAATTCAGCTCGATAAGCGGTGTGATGGAGGATGTTACTGATATCGTTTTGAATGTCAAAAGTCTTGTCATTCGGCTCCATGACGAGGGGCCGAAAACGATGAGCGTTTCGGCAAACAAAGCTGGTGTTGTAACGGCGGCCGATATAGTTACCGACCCGGCCATTGAAGTGATAAACAAAGATTTAGTGCTCGTTACTTTGACTGAAAAAGTAAACTTTGAGATGGAGATGATAGTTGAGAACGGTCGTGGTTATGTGCCCGCTTCTGAGCGAATCGCTGCTGCAGACAGGTTCGACCAAGAAATCGGAAGAGTAATGCTCGATACTGTTTACTCGCCAGTCACAAGAGTACGCTACGTCACAGAAGACACACGTGTAGGCCAGCGAACCAACTATGACAAGCTGATTCTGGAGATTTGGACAAACGGAACAATCACGCCTGAAATGGCTCTGGTGGAAGCCGCAAAAATTTTACGCAAGCACGTCAATCCCTTCGTACAGTATTTCGAGCTCGGGGAAGATACTGTAGCGGCCTCTGAGATTGTTGAAGAGGAATCGGAAGAAGAAGCAGTGGATGAGGAATTGGCCCAAAAACTGAGCATGCCGATTCAGGAGTTGGAGCTATCGGTAAGAGCAAACAACTGTCTTGAATCAGCAAAAACCGAAACGGTCGGTCAATTGGTGAAAATGACAGAAGCAGATTTACTCAAGATTCGGAGCTTCGGCAAAACTTCTCTGCGGGAAATCAAAAGAAAGCTTGCCGACATAGGCCTGTCTTTAGGTATGACAGATGTATAGACATAAGAGGAGTTTAATTATATGCGTCATAGAGTAGCAGGACGTCGACTAAGCCGAACAAAGGAGCATCGCTTGGCTATGCGACGAAATCTGGTCGCCTCGCTCATCCAGCACGAGACGATTTCGACCACAATGGAAAAGGCTAAAGAGGTAAAACCCTTTGCCGAGAAATTGATTACGCTGGCTAAAAAAGGCACGTTGGCAGCCAGGCGTCAGGCTATTGCTCTGCTTGGAAATCGCGACATTATAGATTCTAAAGACGGTGAGACTGTCAAACAGGGTACGATAATCGGAAAACTATTCAGCGAACTTGGCCCAAGATACCTCGACAGACCGGGTGGTTATACAAGAATTATTCGGCTATCGTTGAGGAGACTGGGTGATAATGGACAGCTTGTCTTGCTGCAGCTCGTTGGCGCCGAAGAGAGCTCGAAAAAGAAGTCAAAGACCACAGCGAAAAAACGCTCACGCAAAAAGGCAAAAGAAACCGTAGAGGCCCGGGAGGCCACCGAAGCCGGGGAAGCTACCGAGACCGAACAAAGCATTGAGGTTCGGGAGAGCGCTGAGAAAGAAGAAACTGCTGAAACGCAAAAAACCGAGGGCCAAACCACTCAGGAGCAGTAACCTATACTTTACAGGATGATCCTACAATGAGTGCGAATGATTGCATCTTCTGTAAAATGGTGGCCGGACAAATAGCGGTTACGAAAATTTACGAAGACGATGATGTTCTTGCTTTTTTGGATATAGGCCCCATAAGCGATGGTCACACTTTGGTAATTCCAAAGCAGCACTTTGAAAAATTACACGATTGCCCTGCTGAGATTTTAGCCCAGGTATCTTCACGTCTTGGTAAAATTGCGGGTGCTGTGGCGGCGACAATGAATTGCGACGGCTATAATCTATTGTGCAATAACGGCAGAGAAGCCGGCCAGCTTATTAAGCATTTGCATTTTCATATAATCCCTCGCAAAACCGGCGATGGCGTATTTAATCGCTGGCCCTCTTATAAATATGAGGAAGGTAAGATCGAAGAAATCGCCGGTGCGATACGCGAAAATTTATAAATTTATTTTTCTTGATAAGAAGTAATATTTATAGTATATACAAATAATGACCGCGGGGTAGAGCAGTCTGGTAGCTCGTCGGGCCCATAACCCGGAGGTCGGCGGTTCGAATCCGTCCCCCGCTATTACTTGTAAATAAAGGACTTGCGTTAAATCGCGGGTCCTTTTTTTATGGTGTCCACCCGAAAAACTCCGTCCTCCTTATTCCTACAGGACTTACGGTAACTTGCGTCATGCGGCTGATTCTATTATCCTGGCAACATGAATGCCATAAGAACCCTTCTAACAAGCCTCCGCCATGT
>Ga0307378_10003435_pt1 | contig 23250 bp, 23 predicted proteins | sample UN1MG_FD_202238 | JGI IMG/M metagenome (GOLD analysis project Ga0307378, IMG submission 202238) | Soil microbial communities from Risofladan, Vaasa, Finland - UN-1 | ecosystem: Environmental > Terrestrial > Soil > Coastal area > Acid sulfate soil | place: Finland: Risofladan, Vaasa | collected...
AGCATAGCAACAAGCCAGGGGTCAACCTCATTAAGCGATCCGAACTCACCTCTCAGGAACCTTGCAATAAGTTCTCCGAAATATGGTGCATCGGTTCTGGGAAAATGGAGATATTCACAATTGTAGCCTTTCCGGGAAAAGAACTCCTTAAGTAATCTTATCTGTGTCGACTTACCGGCTCCGTCAAGCCCTTCTACTACAAAAAGCTTCATGTCTGAATTTTTACCTTCAGTACAAATGTAATAAGCCTTGAGCAAACATGAAAACTAAAACCAGATAAACACGATTCCCTGTACCTGATTGCTGTTTTTAATAATTTCGTTAATTTAGGAAGTTAAATAAAATGCAGTGCCTGAAAAGCCAAAATATATAAATGTAGCCGGGAAACTGCTTGATCTGGGCATCCCAAAAGTGATGGGGATACTTAATATTACTCCTGATTCATTTTACAAAGGAAGCAGGGTCACTGACGAAAAGGAGATAATAAGGATTGCAGAGGGAATGATTAATGATGGTGCCGACATTCTTGACATCGGTGGTTATTCCTCCCGTCCTGGCGCTGCTGATGTGCCTCCTGAAGAGGAGAAGAAACGCGCTCTTAATGCTATATGCTTGATACACAATGAATTTCCTGATGCAATACTCTCTATTGACACTTTCAGGGCAGAAATTGCTTATGAAGCAGTAACCAGCTGCGGAGCACGGATTATTAACGATATTTCCGGAGGTGAAGCTGACAAAAAGATGTTCAGCGTCGTACGGGATCTTAATGTGCCATATATTATGATGCATATGAAAGGCAAGCCCGAAAACATGCAGGACAATCCTGTTTATGACGATGTTGTTGCAGATATCCTGAAATGGTTTGGAAATAGAATAGCCTGGTTGCAGTCAGCAGGGGTAAAGGATATAATAATTGATCCGGGATTCGGATTTGGAAAAACAACAGAGCATAATTTTGAAATGCTTTACCGTCTTGGGGATTTCTGTGTTGCAGGATTACCTTTGCTTGCAGGTATATCACGGAAATCAATGATATGGAAGACACTTGATGTCAGTCCGGAAGACGCTCTTAATGGCACGACTGTCCTGAACACGATTGCCCTTTTAAAAGGTGCCGACATCCTCAGGGTGCATGATGTGAGAGAAGCTGTGCAGGCTGTCAGGCTTATTGAAAAGATAAAAAACTCGGTAAAACAGATTTAATACCAGCATAGAGATAAAAAAATGATAGTAAAGATAACAGCGCTTGATATAATCGATATTGGTCTGGTCGCCGTGATCATGTTCCAGCTTTACAGGTTAATTAAGGGTACCTCGGCTTTCAGCATATTTATTGCAGTTTTTTTTATTTATCTGTTCTGGCTCATTGTCAAAGCGCTTAATATGCAGCTTGTCAGTTCAATGCTCGGGCAGGTAATAGGCGTCGGAGTAATAGCACTTATTATTGTTTTCCAGCAGGAGGTAAGACGATTTCTGCTCGTAATGGGCAACAGGTATTTGACAAACAGCAAATTCTCAATAACCAGGTTATTTTTTCCGGTAAAGGATGACCCGGGCGGACCTATAATCGCTGAGGAAATCGTAAGGGCAGCTGAATCAATGGCATCAAAGAAGATAGGATGCCTTATGGTGATAGGGAGGCAGAGTCGTCTCGATATGTTCACTGAAGGGGGCGAATTACTGAAAGCCAGGATAAGTGCAGAATTGCTGGAAACGATCTTTTTCAAGAATACACCGCTTCATGACGGAGCGGTTCTGATTGATAATGATATAATCCTGGCAGCGCGTTGTCCGCTGCCCGTGACCGATCAGTACACACTGCCCCCGAGATTTGGGATGCGTCACCGTGCCGCGATAGGCATGTCGGAAAACTCCGATGCTCTTGTGGTTGTTGTTTCTGAAGAGACCGGGCATATATCAGTGGCTGACGGCGGGGAAATCCGTGAGAACCTGACTCCAAATGAGCTGAGGAACATACTGCTGATGGAGAAGATCTGGTAAAACCCGGCGACCGGCAAAATTAAATTTGTTATTCAGTCTGAAATCATATATAGGCTCTATTCTATTTTATACAACATAAGTGTCTCAGCATCCTTCACAAAAACCAGGTTCCCTGCTACTACAGGAAATGCATAAACCGGAGTTTCAGCGAGTTTGTATTTGGCTACTTCCGTATAAGCTTTAGGATCAGGTTTCATAACGATCAGGAAACCTGTACTCGGGAATCCTATTATCACTGATCCGCAATCAACGATTGTGGCAAAATCGCTGTTGGTAGCAGCATCTATCCAGGCTGTCTGTCCATTTGACGCATTGAGGCTGTATATCCTTCTCTGGTCGATGAATCCGTACAGGAATCCGTTTATCAGCACGGGGGTGTTCCATTTTGCACCAATCTCAGCAGTGCTCCATAGCTCCCTGGTACTAAAATTATTTCCCTGTTTCGTAACCTCAATTGCCTTTGTTCCTGTACCCTGGCCGGTAAAATAGATCCTGTTCCCGTCAATATATGGACTCACGCAGTTATAAAAACGCTGTGCAGGAATTGCCGGTACCTGCCACAGAAGCTTTCCATCAGCGAAATTCAAAGCCAGAAGGTTCTTTTCTGTCTGTACAATAATATGTTTCTGCCCGTCAATAACCATAAGTGAAGGAGATGCGTATGCAGGTCCGTCGCCGCTCCATTTCCATTTTTCATTCCCTGTATTAAGGTCAAGGGCAAGCACTTCGCCATTGTCTTTAGTACCGACATGAGCAATACATACTCCATCAACGATCAGGGGAGACATTCCGGTAAAGAAAGTGGGTACTGCATTGGTCGGATTCTCTTTTCTCCAGACCACCTTGCCGGTGGCGGCATCGAGACATGAAAGAATCCCGGTAACACCGTAAGTCACGATTTTCCCGTTGGCTACTGCTGGAGTGCTTCTTGGTCCGGGATGTGACGTAGAAGGACCGGTCGAAGTAGCTGATGGATAACTCGCTTTCCACAGCTCTTTTCCTGTTGATGCATCAAGACAGAGAATAACCTCATCACCACCCTGCCTGGTATGCAGGTATAGCTTTTTTCCAACCAGAACAGGTGAGGCATCGCCTGTTCCGACAGTTTCCTTCCATTGCAGCGCAAGTTCTGCCGGCCAGGAGGACGGAGCCTTGAAGCCTGTTACCTTGCTGTCGCGGCCGGGTCCTCTGAACTGAGGCCAGTCCTGTGAATATAGTTCAACAGGCAAGATGACCATCAGTATGAATGATACTACGAGTAAAATTCTCTTTTTCATAATCTTCAGTTTTTGTTGCAGAGTAAAATTATTTGATTATCAGCACAATTTAAATGATAAATATAATAAAAAATGTTAAATGTACCGTGATGTTCTGTATGAATGAAAATCAGAATTTTTCTATCAGGGTGATCACCAGCCCCGTGACATTGTTCAACCAGCAATACAAACAGCCTCTTTGTTTCCGGATCCGGTATCCGGTATCTTCAGAGATGTAAATATCCTTGATTTACTCCATATAATCAAAAAAACATTCAGTTAATATTTCCGTGACCGATTCTCCTTCATGATTGTCACTTTATTATTAAGTTTGAACGTTACTTCTTTTTAAGTATCGTATGTCAGATTCGGCTTCCAATATTCCGGTAATCCTGGTAACAGGAGGCACATCTGGTCTGGGACTTGAGATTGTCAGACTCTTCCTGGACAGAGGTTATTATGTTATAGCTACCGGCAGGAAACCGTTAAATATTCCGGGATATGAGGACAAATTCAAATTATACAGGATTGATTTCTGCAACCTGAAAGAGACATCGGATGTGATCAATACTATCTGTGATAATCATTCCGTCAGCTTCGTAGTCAATAATGCCGGGATTCTGAGCCCTCCTGATTATACGATTACCGAGGATGGGAACGAATATACTTTCCAGGTAAATTTCCTTTCGCATCTTCTTATAAATGAGTTAATTATAAGAAAACTTGGAAAGCACCGGCCTATACGGATCGCCGCAATTACCTCGGTGGTACATAAGCTTGCAAAATCCGATTTGAATTACTGCCGGCAGGAAAAGGATTATTCGCCTCTTAAAGCCTATTCGGATTCAAAGTTCTTTCTTGCAATAATGGGCAACCATCTCACGGCCAAATACAAAAATCTTGATTTAAAGTGTTTCATTTTCAATCCGGGAGTCTTCGGTTCCTCAATATACCGCATGCAGGAAGGATGGTTCAGATTCCTCTACCGGATAGCAGCGCCATTTATGAGAAGACCTTTCAGGATTGCTAAGATACTGGCTGACCTTATTACAGATCCTGCTTCGCTAAGCGGCGTTGTCTACAACGCGGGGAAAAATAATAGAATTTTGAAGGAGGTCAATCCTTTCATACTCAATACATTCTGGAGAGAATGTTATTCAATCTTAAAACCATACATGGATTAAATTCAGTTCCTGATATCATCAGTATAGAGACTTTTTCATAAATTGCTATACAGTTCCTTGTAATTCCTTTTTCTGAAAAAAATCAATTTATGAAACCCACATGTATATGAATACACAAACACAATATTATAATAATCAGCGACATGTGGGTTCCATCATACCATTAAAATAAATTAATATATGATGAAAAACTTATTTTTTAAAATTATGGTGTTAGCTAGTTTTCTGAGCCTGATTGGCTGCAAAAGCCCGAACGAACCTTCAAAATGGAGCAGCAAGCAGATTGACAAGTGGTTCGAAAAAGGAGAATGGCTTAATGGCTTGCAGGTAGAGCCTGATGCCTCTATTGACCGGAAAGAATTTGCAATTTCCTATTTCAAACATAAAGAGAGGTGGGATAAAGCATTTGCATTCCTGAAGAACAGCGACCTGGGGAAGCTTGAACTGACGCGGCATGAAATAGACGGCAATAACGTGTATGCTCCCGTCAGTGAATATATGACAAAGAATGAAGAGGATGCCCGCTATGAAGCTCATCTGAAATATATTGATATACAATATGTTATCAGCGGCAAGGAGCTAATCGGCGTTGCTCCGGTGTCAGAAAGGAAGGAGATGCTTGAAGCTTATAATGAAGCAAATGACATAATGTTCATGACGGTTAACACAATATCTAACATGAAAGCGTCACCCGACAGGTTTTTCATCTTTTTCCCGGATGATATTCACCGTCCTGGCCTGAAGGATGGAGAGAATTCACTCGTAAGGAAAGTAGTTGTAAAGGTGAAAGTTGACTAAAAGGTACACAGTATTATGCCTTGCACCTTGCACCTTGTAATTCATTTCATATATTCTATCTTCATCTCATAATCCCATTTGTCGTAATAGATATTCCCGCCCTTCCATTCCACCTCTCCGCGCTGAAAGTCATAAGGATCGCTTCTCCTGTATTTCTTTTCAGGGTAAAATGATCCTGATATACCGTCATTGGCAATGAGCCTGTAGGAATCGATCCCGGAAAGGTAAAATTCCCTGAGTTCGGGAATTCCGGAATTCTGGAGATCATACGAGACATCAACAGGCACCCATCCCGGCCCTTCAAAATAGACTTCGCACCAGTCATGAAGGTTCTCGGAACCGGGAGGCACCATCCAGCCGCTCTGCCACCTCACGGGAATTCCCTTATACCTGAGCATCGACATGAATAACAATGTCTGCATTCCGCAGTCTCCCCTGCGGTTTTTTAAAACATATTCCGGTATGTTCGGCATGATTGAGTATTCCAGCGCTCCTGTCCATGGTATATTTTCCTTAAACCACATATATATCTTCCTGACAGTTGTAACAGGATCATCCTGCGGATCAGTTATAGAATCAGCCAGACGCCTGACATTCTCTGTAAAGCATATTTGCGGGAGCTGCGCAGATGTGTATCCTTTATAAAGCTCTGAGGTTTTGTCATAAGGAAGGACTTCGATCTTATTTATATTAAAGTGTTGACCGAAAGACTGGTAACGGAAATAAATCTGAAAAACCGAAGGTTGTCCCTTCTCTGCGATCGCTTCCATGTATATTGAACGGTGGACAGAAGAATCGGGTGCTATTATATAATCAGGATTTGACGTTTTTATTAATTCCGGGGACTTCTGACGGGGATGATTTCCTTTGGGCCATGGCATCCAGCATCGTATTACCTCACCTTCAGGTACAACATCCGGCTGAACTGTAACCGTAAATGTGATAAGCATATCAACAGGAATTACAGGTTTTACTTCTCCCGCTGCAGCTTTCAATACATCGGCTGTATGTTTCAGTCTGAAAACCATGTCAGGATCACTGCTTATATCCTTCAGCCTTCCTGCTTTGTCCTCATGGAATTTTTTGATCAGCATGAGGTTGGATGCTGCTCTGTTGAAATATCTCTTTTCACCATCAATCATCCTGCACTCGAGCCACTTTTTATTTTCCCAGGCTTCAATATCATCGGAACTTACCGGCCCAGCCAGATTTTCTATTTTGCTTTTGATCTGTTCCCATGAATAATGAAAGTCAAGCTTTATCCTTTCTGCCATATCTTTAAGGGAATCGGCTCTGATTATCAGCAACATATCGCCGGAGCAGGCTTTTATCAGAGAATCAGTGAGTTTTGATACTTCAGTGAAATTACCTGCATTAAAGCCGGACTCAATATCACCAAGCATTTTGTTGCAATCCTCTTTTTGACTGCACTCTGAGAGCATGCATGCCAGCGCAGCCAGCAGCAAAAAATAGCGGATTTTCATTGTTACCCTGTTTTTATTATAAAGATAGTATAACTTCTTTTTCAGCCAGACATTTTCTGAAGGAACCAGAATAACAAAATTATGAGGATTCACAGATAGTTCTTATTATATTTGTTACAGGTTGACAGCCTGACAGGACTGCTCAGGGGAGAAGGTGTTGCTGTTGAAAGCGGTCCGCACGTTACCGGCGACGGATATTATGAAAGTGTAATACTGGATCCGGAGGACAACAGGATTGAATTAATGTAAGAATAACAATTATAAATTTAAACCTATGGCAAAAGTAGCAATGCTCGGAGCCGGTTTTATCGGCGATTTTTACACTTTTTCCCTTCATGGTCAGCGTAACCGCGACCGTGTAGTAGTTATTTATTCAAGAGATAAGGAGAGAGGGAAAACATTTGCAAAAAAACATGGAATACCCCGGTGGACCACTTCCATGAAAGAAGCTGTCAATGATCCTGAAGTTGAGGTTGTTGTTATTGGTCTGCCAAACAATCTTCATCTTGAAGCTGTAAAGCTGGCAGTTGCAGCAAAGAAGGCAGTACTTTGTACAAAACCGCTTGGGAGAAATGCCGAAGAAGCAAAGAAAATGCTTGACATGGTTGAAAAAGCAGGCATTATGAACGGTTATCTTGAAGACCTCGTCTACCCTCCCAAGACTCTTAAGGCTTTAAATTCTGTCAGGGCAGGTGCAGTGGGACAGGTAACATGGGTACGTTCGCGTGAAACACATCCCGGGCCTCACAGCGACTGGTTCTGGACAAAAGAGATTTCCGGCGGGGGAGTCCTGCTGGATATGGGATGCCATTGCATAGAGATAGCCCGTAATTACATAGGTAAGGATATCAGACCGGTCGAGGCGATATGCTGGGCTGACACACTCGTTAAACCTATTGAAGCTGAGGATAATGCAGTAGGACTGGTAAGATACGAGAACGGTGCTGTCGGACAGTTAGAGGTGAGCTGGACATTCCGGGGAGGCATGGATTTAAGGGATGAGGTTATGGGGACAGATGGCACTATATGGATCAATAATTTTCTCCGTACCGGCTTTGAAATGTTTACAGCAGGAGGTAAAAAAGGGTATGTTGCCGAGAAAGCTGAATCTCAGAAGGGATGGCTTTTCCCGGTTGGTGACGAGGTTGTTGAACTTGGATATATTGATATGTTCACCGATATGTTCAATGCCTTTGAGAAGAAGGGAAAGCCCCGTGAGACATTTTATGACGGATATGTTGTGAATGAGATTATGGATGCCTGCTACCGTTCAGCAAAATCGAAAAAATGGGAGCCAATTAAGCTCAGGGAATGGCGCGGAAAGAAGAAGACACCAAAGATATCCGGTATCAGGGATTTTGACAAGGATCATATTTTTGTCAAGGAAGAGACCATGCCTGACGGCAAGGTGAAGATCATTCTCAAGAACAGGAAGACCGGGAAGATCATACAGCGGATCAGGAAGTAGTCTTTGTTTTCAAAAAACTCGTTATATTTGCGGCGCATTTGAGAGTACGCCTTCGCCAAGGCTACGGCTTATAAAACGGGGTGTAGCGCAGTTGGTTAGCGTACCTGCTTTGGGAGCAGGTGGTCGCAGGTTCGAGTCCTGCCACCCCGACGAACAAATAAACCCTGAAAGTGAAAGCTTCAGGGTTTTTCTTTTGTCATCTCTCATTCTGCTATGCAATTCCATCTGAAACTCGTAACTTGTAGTCCATGAAAAAACTGTTGCCATTCCTATTCATTTGTTTATTTCTTGATTCATGTGAAAAAGAATATTGCTGGCGCTGTGAGATCTCATCAAAAATAACCGGTGCAGTGATCAAAACAGAAGAATACTGCGACAAGACGGAAGAGGAGATTGCTGAAATTGAAAAAGAACTTATAGAGACATCTGTATATACCAAGAAATGTGTCAGATATCTGAAATAATTCTAACCTCTCTTTGAACATCCGGTTTCGATAATTGTTTTAGAAAAAAACATAACTATGGAAAACAGCAAATTCTTTGGCTTTTTATTCTTAAGTATGATTTCATTTCCGGTTATTTCACAGTCAGACGGATTCTACAGCTTCAAGGTCAAAACTCTTGAGGGAGAGGATTTTGACTTTGCTGAACTTAAAGGCAAAAAAGTGATGATAGTGAATACTGCCTCCAAATGCGGTTATACGCCTCAATATGAAGATCTTGAAGAATTGTATCAGCAAAATGCGGGGAAACTGGTGATCATAGGATTTCCTGCAAACAATTTTATGAACCAGGAACCTGGATCAGCTTTTGAAATACGACAGTTCTGCACCGAAAATTATGGCGTCACTTTCCCCATGATGGAGAAGATCTCCGTTAAGGGAAATGATATGCATCCGCTTTATAAATGGCTCACATCAAAGGATAAGAATAGTGTAATGGATTCGCAAGTGAAATGGAACTTCCAGAAATACCTCATCGACGAAAATGGCAAACTGATAGATGTACTCTATTCAAAGGAAAAGCCGGGATCGGAGAAGGTAATGAAGTGGTTGTCTTCAAAATAACGTTAATTTAATCGAAATTTATCTTCTTGAAGGTGGAGAGATTCATTGCCCGACGGTGGTATGTTTTTTTCCCTGTCTTGTTGCCTTCAGTATCACAGATGCGGCTTAGACCGAAGCAGGCATATGCTGAAAATTCATTGCCATAATTGCCAAACGGTACGAGGTCATTCAGCGCATCTTCATAAAGCTCCCTGGCGAGAAGGAGGTTATTATATTTCTTTTCCTGCACTATTGCACTGAACACCTGAACCTGTGTACAGTAATACTGGTGTTCGGATTCTTCCCGGGATAATTCAAGATACTTTTCTGCTTCCTCATAGTTCTCCGCCAAAAGCAGGTTCTTGATATGTAATGCTTTGAAATAAAGGTTGTAAGGATATAGTTCTATGAGTGATCCTGTATATTCTAAGGCAGATGAATATTTATTTTCATAGTATGTATATATCCAGGATAGTATGGAATTGGCTTCAGCTCTTAACAAGATTGAACTCTGTGCGCAAATATTCAGCTCTTTTAATCCTGTTTCCAGGTCACCCGGTGGAAAAAGTGCAGCTACTGCCTTATAAACAGGATGGAACTTCGGATATGCATCACGGTAATAATTATAAATACCCGTGAAGTAATACAAATCAGAATATATCTTGTTGAAGTCGAATGACCGCATAATATACTTGTATGTACCGGCGGCAAGCGGAATGACATTCCCGCTCATATGATTATCAGCATAGAAAACAAGGAGAAGACCCCTCGCACTGACATTTGCCAGAAGCGCTTCTGCTTCGTAAAATTTCGAATATGACCTTTTCTCGCACAGGTCGATGCATTTCCGCATATCCTCCTCAAAAAAACTGCTTGCCTGAGTTCCGGGCAAAAGCGGATAGTTCTGCCAGTATACCATCAACCCATGGAACAGGTAAACCACAGGATGTTCATTGTATGACCTGTTTAACTCAGTGCAGATCTCCTCAGCCTGATCGAACTCCAGGCTATATATGCAGTCTATGCCTGTTTTGATAATACTCACCGAGGCGCTGTCACCCAGTATCTGACCACAAAGGTCAACATCACCTGAATAAAATATTAATGCAATGACACAGATTATATATTTCACCCGAGGTTTCATATCAGACAATGAAGGGGATAAACATTTTCGTCTCCTTCATATAATCGATATACTGATAACCAAATCTCACTTTCATCTCTTTCTCTTCTATTTTCGCGGTAGTGAATACGGCAATAATATTGATTGTCCCTGCAATAACCTGAAAAAGCCCTAAATCCTTGAACATGATGCCGGTTCCAAGAAGGAGCAGGGAACAGTAAAGCGGATGACGTATATAATGGTATATGCCTGATTTGACAAGAACAGTTGTATTTTCAAGGGATTTCTCTGATCTTCCTTTTCGTTTGAGAAGGATGAAACCTGCTATTAGCGGGTAAATACATATTATAAGAAGCAGCCACGAAATGACCTGATGCCACGATAAAGGATCTATGAACCATACCCTCCAGTTAAAAAGGAATAGAATAAATATGCTCTCAAAGGAAAAAAACCTTGATATGCCATGGTACCTTTTTTCCTTTATCGAAAAATGCCAGGAAAATAATACCAGCAAGATAGTACCGCAAGTCAGAACGATATAATTCATTAATTATCAGCTGTTTTTTTCGTGAACTTTTTTGAGGTAATTATAAACCTCAACCTGTGAGCGGAATTCTTTCTTATCCGGCTTGACAAATTTGTTTGAGAGGGAAGCATCCAGCTTACGTGCTTTTACATTATCGCTCCATTGAATATCGAAGATCTCCTTAAGCTCATTTTTAAGGTTTTTGTCAAAAACGGGACAGGTAACTTCAATGCGGTGATCAAGGTTGCGTGTCATCAGGTCGGCTGAGGATATGAAAACCTCTTCCTTGCCTCCGTTCCGGAATATCATAAACCGGCTGTGCTCCAGGAACCTGTCAACAATACCGATTGCCTTGATGTTCTCACTGATATCCTTATTCCCCGGTACCAGAGAGTTCATTCCCCTGATAATGAGCTTTATATTGACACCTGCTGAGCTCGCCTCATACAGATTATTTATTATTTCAGCATCGGTAATATTATTCAGCTTAAGATGAATATAAGCTTTCTTGCCTGCCCTGGCATTTTTTATTTCATTCTCTATCAGAAGATTGATCTTATTCCTCAGGGAAAAAGGTGAAAGGACAAGGTGGTAATAGTTGTCTTTCTTATAATTGACATTAAAGAAGTTAAAGGCTTTCTGTACCTCGTTAGTAATTTTAAGTTCTGTGGTAAGAAGCAGGTGATCGGTATAAATTCTGGCAGTATCCTCGTTGAAATTCCCTGTGCCTATCGCTGCATAGCGTTGCGTAACATCGTTTATTATGCGTGTGATGAGCAGTAATTTGGAGTGTACCTTCAGTCCGGGAACCCCATATATAACCTTTACCCCCTCATCCGTCAGTTTGTTTCCCCAGAGGATATTCGCCTCTTCATCGAACCTTGCCTGGAGCTCAACCACGGTAGTCACTTTTTTACCGTTTCTGGCGGCATTCATCAGCGCATTGATGACGCTGGAATTCCTGGCAAGCCTGTAAAGCGTTATTTGTATGGAAGTCACGTAGGGATCAATAGATGCTTCCCTCAGCAGGTCGATAAAATGATCGAAGGAATGACAGGGGAAGTAAAGCATTATATCTCTCTTTTTCATTGCTGATAAAATGCTTTTGCCCGGCTGAATATCCTTGTGCGGTATAGGAACCAGAGGTTCATGATAGAATTTCTTTTTCCCAAGATTGGGGAACTTCATAAAATCCTTGAAATTATGGTATCTGTCTGAAGGGATTACAACATCATCAGGGCCAAAGTTCAGCTTCTTCTTCAGGATCTTAAGCAGGTCATCAGGCATTTTCCTGTCATATATGAACCTTACCGGTGTTCCCTTCCTTCTCTGATGAAGACTCCTGGAAAGTTTTTCTATATAGCTTTCGGATATATCGTCCACTATTTCCAGCTCAGCATCTTTTGTAAGCTTGATTGTATATGCGGAAATTTCATCAAAATCAAAGATGAAAAAGACATCCTTCAGGCCGAACCTTATAATATCATCCAGGAATATTATAAACTTCTCGTCAGATATTTCAGGAAGAACAATGAAACGGGGAATCACAGTGGTTGGTATCTCAAGGATGGCATACCTTTTTTCGTTCTTTTTCCTATGTTTCAGAATGATCGCCAGGAAGATAGCATCATCAGTGAGGTTAGGAAGATTGGCATCCTGCTCGATCAGGAATGGCATCAGCCTTGATCTTACTTCAGAATTAAAATAGTTCCTCACAAAATCAGATTGTTCTGTATTCAATTGCTTCTCATTGATAATGTAAATTTTATGCTTATCAAGCTCTTGGATCAGGGAGGAATAGATCTTCTCAAACCTGGAATTCTGGAGGAGTACAATTTCATGTATCTTTTTGAGGGTTGCCTTGGGACTATATCCGAGTACTTCTTTTGATTTTTCTCCGAACAGAGTCAGTCTTTTTAATGTAGCGACCCTCACCCTGAAGAATTCATCAAGGTTGTTTGAATAAATACCCAGGAATTTAAAGCGTTCGATAAGAGGGACTTCTTTATTTTCAGCTTCCTGCAGAACCCGTTCGTTGAACGACAGCCAGCTGATCTCTTTGGGAATGAACGATTTGCTCATACTTGTTTTTCTGGTTTAAGAAAATACTCCTGTTTCCCGCTGTCAGGCTTCAGCTCCGACCATGTCCTGATCGGAAATGATATGCATACTGCACTTGTCTTTGTCAGAAATTCACATCCTGTTTTACACAGACGGTCAGGCATCTCAGTGAATGAGGGATTATGTCCGAAAAGTGTTACTGTATCAATCTCATCTCCGACCGAAGAAAGCATTTCAAAAAGATGTTTTATACCTGTCTTGAAATAGATGTTGCTTTCGATCCTTATTTCTTCTGGTTTAATGCCAAATTCACCGGCAAAGATATAAGCTGTTTCGAGAGCTCTGAAGGCAGGACTTGTGATAATCACTCCCGGATCAGTCTCTTTTGCCCTGAAACGTTTCGCCATGTGTCTGGCTATGATCTTTCCCTTTACCGTCAGCGATCTTTCAAAATCTGTGATCCCAGAGGTCTGATCTTCTGCCCTGCCGTGACGGATAAAAATTAGTTTTTTCATAAATACCTTAAGATGCTCCAGATATTATATTCCAAAGCTTGTTCCCAGGTTTTGTGCCTGAATGACCCGCGGATCATCCGGTTCAACAAGTTTAAGCTTACCTGCAACTTCAGAAAGAGGTACCGAAACTATTTCGTTGTTCCTGAGAGCAACCATCTTCCCAAAATCCCTTTTAGCAATCATATCGGCTGCTGATGTCCCGTAACGGGTTGCCAGAACCCTGTCCATGGGTGAAGGTGTACCGCCTCTCTGAATATATCCCAGGACTGTTTCCCTTGCCTCCAGTCCGGTCATTTCACTTATCATGTTGCTAAGATAGTGTGCCACTGATCTTTCCTTGCCGGGATTGTTAACACCTTCAGCTACAACCACGATTGAATAGGGTTTGTTTTCTTCAGCCCTCTTAAGCAGATATTTTGCTATCTTCTCTTCCTTATATGGTATTTCGGGAATTAGAATAACATCTCCGCCTCCTGCTATCCCTGAATAAAGAGCTATCCAGCCGGCATTATGCCCCATCACTTCAATAAGCATAATCCTTTTGTGTGAGTTAGCCGTAGAATGAAGCCTGTCGATGGCCTCTGTTGCAATATTGACAGCTGAATCAAAGCCGAAAGTAATGTCGGTGCCCCATACATCATTGTCAATTGTCTTAGGGATGCCGATTACATTAAGTCCTTCCTGCGACAGCAGGTATGCAGTTTTCAGAGTACCGTTGCCGCCTATACAGACAAGACAATCAAGATCGAGTTGTTCGTAATGTTCTTTTATCAGGTCGGATTTGCTAATCTCACTCTTCTTCTTACCGGCACTCTTGAATGGTTTTTCCCTGGAAGTGCCCAGTATTGTACCTCCAAGTGTAAGTATCCCGGAGAGATTGCGTTCAGTAAGCTCCGTGTATTCCTTGTTTATCATTCCGGTAAAACCATCGCTTATGCCAACGAGCTTCATCCCGTACTTCATTATCGCTGTCTTTCCGACTCCGCGGATCGCTGCATTTATACCGGGGCAATCGCCTCCAGCGGTAAGGATGCCAATCTTCATACTGCTGCTGTTCTTACCCATTTTTGTTAAAGGATTTACTAGTATGAGCAAATTTAACTTTTTCGCAATGATAATGCCATATTTTGCCTGTATAATTTAAAATACGTAACTTTATCAGCCCTGAAATCTAATAAGTTATATTCGAAAATGGAACCTGATTATGTGAAACTTAAGGAGATAAAGCCTGCTCTTGCGGGATACGTCAGGGAAGCTCAGGGCTTGTTGAGAAGGTCGCCGGTGCCCGATGAGGCGGCTGTACATGATATCAGGGTGCTGATGAAAAAGGCAAGGGCAGTTATGCGCCTGATAATCAGCCAGATAGATAAAGAATCGTACGACAGGGAATACAGTACATTCAGGGAGGTTGGTCGTATTATGTGTTCATGGCGGGAAACATCGGTTCACAGAAAAACACTTAAAGACCTCAGAAAAAAGAGACCGGCGGTATTTTCATTACTTCATGATAATGAATTGGTTGAAACACTGATGACAAAAACAGAACTGCCGGCTGAACCCTTGCGGGATATTAAAAATGATCTTGATCAGATAGATGATCTTCTGAATAAGGCCGGTTTCAGGATCCGCTTTCAGAGTATGAACAATCTTGATGCGAAACAGCTTCTTAATGATCTGGATAACTCATATAAAATAGTTGTCGACAGGTACCTTGTCGCCAGGAATAATCTTAAAACCGAAAATTTTCATGAGTTCAGGAAGAAAGCAAAGGATTTCCTTTACCAGCTCTTTTTTTTCCGGCCGCTGAATCCACCCATCGTTAAGGCTCTGGAAAAGAAGCTTGATGCAATCACTCAAAACCTGGGAAAGTGCAACGATCTGGCACAACTGATTAAAACACTAGGGTACAGGTATTCCGGCACATCCAATTCACCTGCACTTGATGAGCTCGCCGTAATTATACGGCAGGAGCAGGACAGGTACCTTTCAAAAGTATGGCCTCTCTCTTACAAGATCTTCTGTCCCGGGCAGAAGCTTATTAACCTGCTGGGCTTCAGGATATTGATGATGTAAACAGGATCGGATCAGTCAAGATCAAACCATTTTGAGCACCACTGGCACTCTTTTTCATGGAAAGTATGGTGATAGAATTCATTCGTATGATTATCATACAGGTAATCTTTTCCCCATTCCTTTGCTTTCTCAGCAGTTTCCTTTATTGCACTGATAATGAAAAGGAGCTCATCATCAGTCATTGTGGGATGCAGGGATAATCTTATCCAGCCTGGTTTCAGAGAGAGGTCGCCGGCCTCAATCCTGTCGGTAATTTCCTTTGAAAGCCTGAAATCGACATTCAGCAGGAAATGACCATAAGTTCCGGCGCATGAACAGCCTCCTCTTACCTGTATTCCAAACCTGTCATTCAGTAATTTGGTAAAGAGGTTGTGATGAATATTATCCATGTAAAATGAGAAAATACCAAGCCTGTCAGTTATATTCTCAGCGAGGATATGAAGCCCTTTGATTTTTTGTAATTCATTGAAAGCTAAATCAATAAGCTCCCTTTCCTTCTCAAGTATCATTTTCGTATTCATCTGCTCCTTCAGAGTAACTGCCATAGCAGCTTTAATGCCCTGAAGGAATCCGGGGGTTCCTCCGTCTTCCTTAACCTCTATGTCGCTTATATAGCTGTGTCCTCCCCACCTGTTTGTCCATTTTACCGTTCCTCCTCCCGGAGCATCAGGGATCTCATTTTTATAGAGCTTCTTGCTGAAAACAAGCACTCCTGCACTACCGGGACCGCCGAGAAATTTATGAGGGGAGAAGAATATTGCATCAAGCTGTTGTATTTTGTCTGCCGGATGCATATTTATATCGACATATGGTGCTGATGCTGCAAAATCAACAAAGCAATAACCGCCATGTTCGTGCATGATCTGTGCAAGCTCGTAGTAAGGAGGGAAATATCCCGTTACATTGGAACACGCAGAAAATGATCCTATTAACAGAGGCCTCTCTTTATATTTCACAATCTCTCTCCGTAATATATCGGGATTTACTGTCAGGTCAGCAGCTGGTTCAAGCAATACAACATCAGCAAGTGTTTCATACCATGAAGTATGATTTGAATGGTGTTCGGTATGGGTCAGGAATATAACAGGTTTGTTTTTGTTGGGAATATCCTTGCAGTTATTGAAATCGCTTTTGGTAAATGCGCAGTACTGTATTGCCCTTTCGGGGACCTTAAGTCCAAGGATCCGCTGCAGCTTTGCAATTGCTGAGGTCATACCGGTACCGGTAAAGATCAGCACGTCGTTATTGTCTGCATTCACATGACGCTTTACTATCTTCTGTGCTAGGTGATATGCGCTGGTCATGGCAATTCCCGTGGCAGATGACTCTGAATGGGTATTGCCTACCATCGGTCCGATCTCTTTAAGGATCTTTTCCTCTATTGGTCCGTAAAACCTTCCGCTTGCTATCCAGTCGGCATAGACCAGCTTCTTTTTTCCGCAGGGAGTTTCTATTTCAGCATCAGCACCCACAATGTTTTTGCGGAAGCGGCTGAAGTATTTTTCAAGATCTGACATGCAAACACTTATAATCCTTAACAGGTATAAAATTAAGGATTATAAACTAAATAAAAATACTAAGCTATATGTTATCTCTATGTGAAAATAATCTGTGAGCCTTCTCCTCCGGCATGTTCATAGAACTCGCCAACGGTAAGTATACCGCTCACATGTTCACTAAGGTCTTCTTTCTTGAATTTGAACATATCCATGGCAAGCTTGCATGCATATACTTTGCCTCCGCCTGCTGTGATAAGGTCAAGGAACTCGCTTACAGGAGGAATATCAAGTTGTGCCATCTGTCCTTTCATCATCCATGAGGTAAAGGCCTCCATGAATGGTATCACTCCCAGCAGGGTTGGCATTCTAACTCCTCCGGGCAGTCTCAGGGCAGGATTGCCGACAACGCCGGTATGAAGCTTATCCATCCTGCTTTTTACAATGGCATCCAGACCGAAGAAAGTGAAGAAAAGATTTGTTTCAATACCTTCCATCACTGCTCCATTGCCCATTACGAGAGTTGCATATACATCCTCTATAGCGCCTTTGGCGCAAATGATATTGACTTTCTTAATTGGATATTTCTGTTCCATATTTTTATTATTAAGGTTTATATACAACTGACCGGTTTTGGAATTCCGGCAATTTTTGTAGCTTTTTTAAGAGGTGCACCGGGAAACAGCTGATAGAATGTCTTGACATCAATTACTCCTGAATGGTTGATGCTCCTGATAGATAAAGCCTCTCCGCCGAGATGTCTGTTCCTGAGGAATTCCATAATAGCAAAATGCTGATCGGTAAGGGTAATTCCTTCTTCCTTCGCAATTTCCACTGCTATCTCCTTTGTCCATTGTGAGGGATTGGTAAAATAACCTTCCTCATTGACGTCCACTGTGACGCCTGCATAAGTTTTTTGTGCCATAGAATTGAAATTTTAAATGTTATAGTTTAATAAAATCAGTCTGCAATCTTACCTTTCATCGACATCTTAGACGGAATAGGAATCCATCTTCCTCTCAACAGGAGATTCCAGTACATCCATTTGAAAAATAATTTTCCCAAATGATTTATTCTGGTCTCTTTCAACAATGAGAAAGGACCCAGAACAGGTACCGGGAACTTCCCGGGAAGGGGTTCTGTATCATAATTAAAATCGATCAGTATCCCTTTACCGTAACCGGTTTCAATATAACAGTTTGAATGTCCGTCAAATGAAGCCTTTAACTGTTCGTTTTTAATAAAGCTCAGAATATTCTCATGAAGGATATCTGCCTGGAAATGAGCAACAGATCCGGCTTTTGATGTCGGCAGGTTCGATGCATCTCCAATTACGAAGATGTTCTGATAATTCAGCGATTGAAGGGTGTTCTTATTGGCTTTAACGAATCCGAATTCATCACCCAGTCCGCTATTGACGATTACCGGATCTCCTGAATGAAGGGGAATGGTCACGAGGCAATCGAATGGTACCTCACGGCCTCCGAAATCAAGAATCTTTTTATTTGCATTATCAACTTCACCAAGAAAGAAATCGGTGACAATATTTATATTTTTATTCTCCATGAGTGAGCCGAGAAATTTTGAGGCTATTGGCTTGGTGAAAGCTCCCGACATAGGAGTTACATAAGTGATCTTCACTTTGTCCCTGATACCTTTTTTTGTGAAATAATCATCAGCATAGAAACTGAATTCAAGAGGAGCAACCGGACATTTAATAGGATTATCAGCTATATTGATAACCAGATTGCCACCTTCCCAGGTTTTGAAAAAACCGGCAAGAGCTTCTGCACCTTCAATCGTATAAAAATCAAAAACATTTTTCTGCCATAGTTCACCTTTAAGGCCAGGGGTATCTTCGGGACTTATTCTTGTTCCTGTTGCAATAAGAAGAACATCATAATCAATTGATGTTCCGTCTTTTAGATTTATCATGTTTTTGTCAGGAATTATCAGATCAACCTCTTTGTTAATTAAATCAACACCTTTCGGAAAGAATCTATCAGATGGTTTTGTTATCTGGTTTCTGGTATAGTAACCAAAGGGGATAAAAAGGAAGCCAGGTTGATAAAAATGTTCCTTTTCCTTTTCAATGACCATGATTTTCCATTCGTTTGACGGGAGATACTTTTTCAGTTTGTTCGACATTGTGGTCCCGGCTGTTCCCCCTCCGATAATTACCAGATTTTTCATATTTTAAACTATTGTTAATTAATTAACAATGTAAATGTATACAATGTTAAACCATAAAAAAATAATATGATAATTATGATGTGTGCGATACATTTTTTACGGAAAAGAAGGTTTTTAGAAAAAATCCTGTAACTTCATCTAATATTACTATTATGATTTTAATATTAAAAAAACTAATTCTTATGAGAAAGATTTTTCCAATCATCGTACTTTTAGTTCTCTGTGTTTCAGCAGTTTCGGCACAATCAGCAAACGAGAAAAAAGATCCTGTCGGCAAGTGGAAATTTGATGCACCCTATGCTCCTGAAGGATATACTTCGGGAACAATTGATATCGGGTTTGCAGAAGAGAAATATTCAGCTGCCATGGCATTCACAGACATTGACTATTCATTTACAGGTGAGAAAGTAATAGTACGGAATGATTCTCTTTTATTCATGATCTGGATTGAAAGTACTGACGTCAATGTAAGCCTCAAAATAGAGGATAAGACAAAAATGACCGGTAATGCTGTCTATTATGAAGGTACAGTACCTCTAACACTTACGAACGAACCTGAAAAAAAATAGATAAAAACTGGATCAACTAATACATAAGATGAATAGAAAGGCAGTATCCTTTTTCACATTGCTCGTCTTTGCAGGTTTATTACATTCCCGGATCATTATTCCCAAACCTTTAAGTCACAGGCTTACCGGCTATAATTTTGATGTAAAACTTGATACGGCAGCAAACAGTGTCAGCGGTACTATGGAAGCCTTCTGGGTCAATAATACCTCTGAGATGGTTCAGGATATCCAGCTTCATATGTACATGAATGCCTTTAAAAGCAGGAATTCAACCTTGTACAATGAGTCCGGAGGTACGGAAGCGTCACCTGCCTGATGGAGGAGAACAACAAAACTAATTAAAAACATATGTCAGAAAAAGAAATTTACGTATTCTCCGACAGGCAGGTAAAGCCAACTGAAGACCTTATATTTTCAATCATCGGAGATAAAAAGATCCTGTGGGAGAAAATAATGAATTATCTATCTGATAATTACAAGGATGCCTCAGGTACCTGGAACTATTACAACGACGGAAAGCAATGGCTGTTTAAAATGGTCCGGAAGAAAAAAACAATATTCTGGCTGGCTGTGATGAAAGATACCTTCAGGGTAACTTTCTATTTTGGCGATAAGGCTGAACCTGTGATAGTTGCAAGTGGCCTGCCTGAATCAGTCAGGGACAACTTTTTAACAGGAAAGCATTATGGCAAGATCAGGGCAATATCGACTAAAATGACAGGCCTCTCCGATGCCGAAACAGTAATAAAACTCATTGACATAAAAGCCGAACTGAAATAAAATCTTGCAAGACTTGCATGACAACAAATTATGAAGGCAATTCTTCTGCTAATATCTTTTCTTTCACCACTATGTCTCTATTCTCAGAACATTGACATCAGGCTGCTTCGCTCAATTAACTCACCGGAAGATCTTCCGGCAGACAAGTTCTGCACATTTGTATCGGGAACAGAAGCTTTTATCGTGGCAGGTATTCCTGCGAGTATAGCAACTGCCGGACTGATCATGGATGATAAAAACATGTTCAGGGATGCATGTGTTATTGCAGCTGCATCTGCAATTACTTATGGATTTACTACAGCTTTGAAATACACGATAAACCGTGACCGTCCATCTGAAACCTATCCTGATATAACAAAAAAGATGGATGTTATAAGTCCATCCTTCCCGTCAGGTCATGCTTCATCAGCATTTTCGACAGCCACATCGATAAGCCTGGCGTATCCGAAATGGTATTTTATAGTTCCTGCATACGCCTGGGCAGGAACAGTGGCATATTCGAGAATGGAGCTTGGTGTCCATTATCCGTCAGATGTGCTGGCAGGTGCAGTAATAGGTGCCGGTACCGCATTCCTTTCGTACAAAATCAATGAAAAGCTTAACGAAAGGGAAAAATATAAACCCTGTAATTGTCCATGATATAGTCTTGCCAGTACTGCAGGTCTTGCAAGTTCTGCATGTCTATAAAGCCATTGGGGCTTAAACAACTTGCATGACATTACCTTTGTACCATTGCACCATTGTACCATTGCACCATTGCACCATTGCACCATTGTACCGTTGTACCGTTGTACCGTTGTACTCTTGCGCCGTTTTCTATAAGTATAAATACCACACCTAAAATAGGCTTTAATCGTATTATCAGTCTTAGCGGGACTCTGTACATTTGTTGTTAATTAATTAACAGTAAAACCCGGAACCCGCAACATGGTAAATTACTATGAGATGCTGATGCAGGATGTCCGTTTTAAAGAAGGACTGAATGCCTGCATGAACTGTGGTGTTTGCACTGCAATTTGTCCGGCAGCAGAATTTTACAGTTATGATCCCAGGAAGATTGTTGACCTTGTACAGACAGAGAATAACGAAGAGATTGAAAACCTTTTGAAATCTGAAACTATCTGGTACTGCGGAGAATGTATGTCATGCAAAACCAGATGTCCCAGAGGCAATACTCCTGCCCTGGTGGTAATGGCTCTCAGAACTCTCTCCCAGAAGCTTGGTTTCTTTACAGAATCTGAAAAAGGGCGCCAGCAGTTTGCAATAAAAAGAACTGTCGGAGAAAACATTTTTAAATACGGGTACTGCGTCGCTGCATATGCAGTAAGTCCTGAAATGCATATAGAGCAGGGCCCGATCTGGGAATATATTCTGGAGCATACAAATGATGTTTATGAACGACTTGGGGGACATGTGGATGAGCTTGGAGCAGGACCTTTAAGGAAGATACCTGAAGACGCAAAGCAAGAGCTCAGGAATATTTTTGAAGTCACAGGGGGTACCGGTTTATTTGAGGATATTGAGAAGTATTCAAAAAAGAAAGCGGCCGAGATGGGACTGGAATTCAAGAAAGAAGGTATTGATAATGAATATTTTATTGAAGTGTTCACGGCAAATAATAAGAAACACCACATCTGATATTACGAGAACCTGATTATGAAGACTGAGGGTAAAAAAAGAATATGGACCGATTACCAGAAAGAGATTGCTGATGATCACTTCTTTTATGTCAGATCTTGTATAAGACAAAGCTTTTTCCCTGGCTCAGAACAATTCTTTCTCCATTTTATGAGAAATGTTCTTGGGAAAGATGTATTTGAGAATCCGTCTCATACAACCTGTACCGGTATAGGGTATCATGGAGATGTAGTCCCGCTGTCCACAATCATGACGGTAGTTGCAAGGCATTTTGCTCTCATGAAAGAGGCTGGATACAAGAATATTGCGATTTCATGTGTAACATCATTCGGCATCTATACCGAGATCATTGAAACCTGGAAGCATTTTCCGGAAGAGCTTGAAAAAACCAGGGAATATCTTTATAAAGCGACCGGACGGGAATTCGATGTTCCTGAAAATATGGCACATTCCAGCGACATCATTTACAGGTTCAGGAACGAGATCGCAGAAAAAGCTAAATATCGTATTATTAATAAACAGACAGGAGAACCACTGAACGTTGTTGAACATATAGGATGCCATTATTCAAAGATGTTCCCCAAATATGGTGTAGGCGGTGCTGAATTTCCCAATGTGCTTGGCGGCATGATTGAGACCTGGGGCGGGAATGTTGTTGATTATCCGGAACGAAGACATTGCTGCGGATTCGGATTCAGGCAGTATCTTATCCAGGCTAACAGAGGTTATTCATTGTCAAATACCGTGAAAAAGTTTGAATCAATGAAACCTTTCAAACCGGATTTTGTGCTGACCAACTGTCCCGGCTGCAACATGTTCATGGACAAGTGGCAGTATACCATGAAGGAAATGGAAGGTACTGTTTACGGTGAAAACGGAGAATCAATCCCGGTATTGACCTATGAAGAACTGGCCGGACTGGTTATGGGCTATAATCCGTGGGATCTTGGTTTACAGTACCATATGGTTCAGTCAGAACCTCTTTTGAGGAAGATGGGCGTTGAATTCGATCCTGAAAACAAATACAAGACAAAAG
>Ga0307378_10003436_pt1 | contig 23247 bp, 22 predicted proteins | sample UN1MG_FD_202238 | JGI IMG/M metagenome (GOLD analysis project Ga0307378, IMG submission 202238) | Soil microbial communities from Risofladan, Vaasa, Finland - UN-1 | ecosystem: Environmental > Terrestrial > Soil > Coastal area > Acid sulfate soil | place: Finland: Risofladan, Vaasa | collected...
GCGCACTCGCCGACTTCAAGGAGCGCTCGAACTTCGCGTCGTCGACATTCATGGAGACGGAGCTTGCTTCCGCCGCGACCTCGCGATCCCAGCTCTGGACACCGAGCTTCATCGTCACCGGATATTGTTTGCCGCGCTCGAGCTTCCAGTTCGGCGAGGAGAGCAGCAGGGTGAGCCCGTCGCCCACACGCATGAAGGTGACGACGATGTCGTCGTCGAGGTTTTGCCTGATGGTGCAACGATCGAACTTATCGGCTTTGTAGGTAGCTTCGATCTCCCAGGGCCCAATCGTCTCGGCGTTGCCCGCCTTCTCGGCCGCGGCCGAAACTTGCAGGAGGGCGAGGCATGAGGCCGCGAGCAATGGGAGCCCGAGAGTTCTACCGGTCGTGCTCGGCATGGCGCGTTCCTCCGCGAAGCGCGTCAATCAAATCTCCAGGAGCTTGCACACTACCAGGATCGCGGCCGGCGCGCGCGGGACAGAGGCCCGTTCTCCGCCGGCAGAGCTGAATGGATAGAACGCCGCCACACGCGCCAAAGTTCCCGCCTTCGGCCGCTACTGCACCTCGTCGGCCGAGACCACCACCACTTTGGCGTCCGGCGGGGACGGCGTGGCGTCGCCAGCGTCGGCCCGGGTGGGCGAACGCACATCGCCGACATCACCGATCATGGCCTTGGCGATCTCATGCTCGCCCATGACCACGAGATTCGCCCCAAGCTTGATAAGATGCTCGATCTCGGCTTCCGAATGGGCCCGGGCGATGATTGGCAGGACGGGGTTAATGGCCCGGGTCTGCTCCACCACCTGCCCGCCCTCGAATGCATCCGGAATGGCCACCAGCAGGCAGCGCGCCGCGCCGAGATTGGCCGCCTGGACGAGTTCGGGATCGGCCGCGTTGCCGCTCACCGCCTCGATGCCCTGTTCCTTCAGCAAGGCGACGTCGTCCGCATTGTCCTCGATGACGAAGAGCGGGGTGCCGCGCTCGCGCAGCGCGTTCGAAATGAACTTGCCGACCCGGCCATGGCCGATCAGCACGACATGGTCCTCGAGGGTGGTCGGGCGGATGGGCTCGCGCGTCGGCAACTCCTCTTCTTCCTCGACTTCCGCCGGCGATGCCGCCTCCGCCGCTTCGGCCGCGGCTTTCTCGCGGCGGGCGAAATAGGCGTCAAGCACGGCGAACAGGATTGGGTTGAGGAGGATGGAGATAATGGCGCCGGCCAGGATCAGATCCCGCCCCTCCCCCGGCAGCAGGCCGAGCCGCATGCCGAGATTGGCCAGGATGAAGGAGAATTCGCCGATCTGCGCCAGCGAGGCGGAGATGATCAGCCCGGTAGCCCGGGCATGGCCGAACAGGCGCACGATGCCGAAGGCCACCGCCGACTTGGCGACGATGATAATCAGCACCGTGGCGATGAGCGCCAGCGGCGCGTCGACGATGATTGCAGGGTGGAACAACATGCCCACCGACACGAAGAACAGCACGGCGAACGCGTCGCGCAACGGCAGCGACTCCGTTGCCGCCTGCTGGCTCAACTGCGATTCGCTGAGCATCATGCCGGCGAAGAAGGCACCAAGCGCCAGGGAGACGCCGAACAGCTCAGCGGCGAGGAAGGCGAAACCGAGCGCGATCGACAGCACCGCGAGGCGGAACAACTCGCGGCTTCCGGTATGAGCGACATAGTGGAGCAACATCGGAATCAGCTTCTTGCCGATCAGCAACATCCCGACGATGAAAATGGCGAGCTTGCCGAGCACTTCGGCGGTCTGGCGGGCCATCTCGGCGAGATCCGGCGCCGCCTGCCCCTCCTGAAACAGGCCGGTCAGCCCCGGCAGCAGGACGAGAGCGAGGACCATGGCGATGTCCTGGACGATCAGCCAGCCGACGGTGACCCGGCCGCGCTCGGTCTCCAGCAGGCGGCGCTCCTGCAACATGCGCAACAGCACCACAGTACTAGCTACCGACAGGGCGAGGCCGAAGATGAACCCGGCCCCCGGGCTCCAGCCGAGCGACCAGCCGACAGCCATACCGAGCGGGGTCGCCACCAAGCCTTGGACGATGGCGCCGGGAATGGCTATGGCGCGCACGGACATGAGGTCCTGCACCGAGAAATGCAGCCCGACGCCGAACAGGAGGAGGATAACGCCCACTTCCGCCAGCTGATTGGCGATATTCACGTCAGTGCCGAGGCCGGGGGTAAAGCCGATGGCAATGCCGGCCACCAGATAACCAACGAGCGGCGGCAGCTTGAGGCGATGGGCCAGCAAGCCGAGGCTGAACGCCAGCACGAGGCCGATTGTCAGCGTCGAAACGAGTGGCGGCACATGTAGCATCGAGGGCCTTTGGCTCGGGCGTGGCGACCTGGACGGCCAACGTTTCCTAGGGTGACAACGAATTGTGGCGGCGACAATCCCTCGATTGGCACAAAGCGCCAATACCGGGTCTGCGCGCCATCGAAGCGCCATAAGGCGTTTACGCCGTTAGGCATCTCTCCTTGACACCGCGGCGGCTGGCCTCCATGTTGCAAGCACACTGATTGCTCGCGATCGCGCGTAGCTGCCGCAACGTGTGCGGCGCCTCATCCCGAGACAATTTCCCGAGTTTCGTCTGCCCCCAGAAGCGCGTGGGGTGAGGCAAGCGTCCTCACGATCGCGCACGTCCGTGCGCCGTGCTCGGCGTTCAAGGAATAATTATACGTGACACCTACTTTTGATACGCTCGGCCTGGCCGAGCCGCTACTGCGTGCACTTACAGCTGAAAAATATCTGACGCCGACGCCCATTCAGGTGCAGGCGATTCCCATTCTCACCCAGGGCAATGACCTGCTCGGCGTCGCCGAGACGGGCACCGGCAAGACGGCAGCCTTCGCGCTACCGCTGCTACACCGCCTTTCCCTCAATTCCGAGCCGCGGACGCCATCCGCCCCGCGTGCGCTCATCCTGGCGCCGACGCGCGAACTCGCCGGCCAAATCGCCGAGCGGGTCAGCGCCTATGGGCGCCAACTCAACCTGCGTTCGGCCGTCATCTTTGGCGGCGTCGGCCAGGGTGCTCAGGTCAAGGCGCTCAAAGCCGGCGTGGATGTTCTGATCGCCACGCCAGGCCGCCTGCTCGATCTCGTCTCCCAGCGCCTTGTGCGGCTGGACAAGGTCTCGATCCTCGTGCTCGACGAGGCGGACCGCATGCTCGACATGGGCTTCATCCATGACGTGCGGAAGATCGTCGGTTCCTGCCGCAAGGACCGCCAGACGCTGCTGTTCTCCGCGACCATGCCGCCGACGATCGCCAAGCTGGCGCACGACATCCTCGACAACCCGGTTCGCGTCGACATCTCGCCGGTCAAAGTGAGCGTCGAGCGCATCGAGCAGCGGGTCTATTTCGTCAGCGCAAACGACAAACGCACGGTTCTGACTGACTTGGTCAAAGACAAGGAAACGGGTCAGGCGATCGTGTTCACGCGGACCAAGCGCGGCGCCGACCGGGTTTGCCGCCATCTCGTCCAAGCTGGGATTGAAGCGACCGCGCTGCATGGTAACAAGGCGCAGAACGCGCGGGTGCGGGCGCTCGACGGGTTTCGCTCGGGCCGTGTGCGCATCCTAGTCGCCACCGATATCGCCGCGCGGGGCATCGACGTTCCCGGCATCTCCCATGTCATCAACTACGAGTTGCCGAACGAGCCCGAGAGCTATGTGCACCGTATCGGGCGTACGGCGCGGGCCGGGGCGCAAGGCATCGCCCTGTCGCTCTGCGATCCCAGCGAGCGGCCATATCTCAGAGCCATCGAACGGCTGATGCGCACGGATGTGGCCGTCGCCGAGCATCGTCTCGCGGAAACGCGGGAAGAGGCGGCGCAGCGTCAGCCGGCGCGGACTGCGGCGGACCGGCCGTCAGCTAACAAACGTCGGAGACGGCCTCGCGGCCGCCGTCCGGACGGCGCGGCTGCCGCTGTCGGCAAGCCACGCAGGGCACCACGTCAACCGGAGGCACGCATATGAGTAAGACGACACCACGCGTCTCGGCGGCCCGGCGCAATGCCGAGACCATCCTGAGCCAAAGCCGCAAGCGGCAAGAGAGCTTCAAACTCGACCAAAAGACTGCGCACGACGCCATGATGTTGAAGACTGAGCGGTTGCGGGAGCTGCGCCTAGCCAAAGAGGCCGCAGATGCGGAAGCGGCAGCCGCCGCCCCGCCTAAGGCGCGCAAGCCGCGGAAAGCAAAAGTAGCGACGGACTAGACAAGGAGACTGAGCGAGGATGGCGTTCAAACCCAATTACAACTTCCAAAAAGCAGAGCGGAACCGGGCCAAGCTGCAGAAGAAGCAGGAAAAGCTGAAGCGCAAGCAGGAAGCGCGCGGCGACGCACCCGAAGACGGGACGGCCCCTGGCAATACGGCCGAGGCCGAACCGGTCACCGCCGAGACGAGCGCCGATGCCGAGAAGGGCACGGACGAGGCCTAGCCGAAGGTTGGAGTATCATGGCTAAGAAACAGCAGGCGCGGCCGAGCGGCTTCGTCTTATTCGACGTGTTTTACGAAGACGGCACGCAAACTTCGAACCGGAAGGTGCCCGTCACCGAGCTCGGCGGCTTGGACGGAGATGCGCCGGCGCGCAGCTTCGTCGAGACCCAGGACCTCAAGATCGGCGAGATGTCCGGCAGCCCCCGGGCCCCCATCAAGACGATCGCCCGGGCGGGCAAAGTCAAAGCCAAGGCCAAGGCCTCTTAGGCACGGCCTCGGATGCGGACGAAGTCCGCGCGAATTTCCCATTATTGGGTGCCGGCCCCTGTTCCCGGGCGGCGCGACGACGGTTCACTCGTGCGCGGCACCGCTATAGTGTGGCGCCGGCCGCAATATTGGATCCGGTCCTAAGTCGCCGTTTTAAAGCCAAGCTCTGTCTGGGAGGTAGTTACATGCAAGTTCTCTTCACCGCCGTGAAGGGTGTGTTGGCTGTCGGCGTCGCGATGCTCTTCATCGACGACGCAAGAGCGCAAATGCCCATCGATGACGACTCCGGAACCATGACGATGACCGGCACGGTCGAGGAAATCGAGGTGCCGGAGCGGCTGATCACGGTGATTGGACCTGACGGAAACACGGTCGCGGCGATCATCAGCCCCGACGTTAAAGACATCAAAGAGATCAAGCTGAAAGACACGGTCACCATCCAGTACACGCAAGACTTGGCGACGTCGGTGCAGCAGTCTGCAGAACCGCCTCAGACCAAGGAAGAGGGCATGGTCAACGAGGAAGAGGCCGGCATGAGCATGAACACGCCGACCGTGGCGGAGCAGGACTGGGTCGAGACGACGCCGTCGGGCGGCGAGGGCGACCTGACCACGATCGAGGTGACCGATACCATCAGCGCCATCAACCGTCAAAAACGCCTAGTCACGTTTGCCGGCACCGGCGGCAAGACCCGCACCATCTACATCGACCCGGGCGTCCCGGGCTTCGACGGGATCGAAGTCGGCGACATGGTCGTCCTGGAAGTGACTCGGGCCGTGGCGGTCAAGATCACGCTAAAGCGCGTATAGAGATCAAGGCGCGGCGGCGTTACATCGTCGTCGCGCCGATCACCTCATGGTCGGTGATCACGCATTGCCATGCGCCGACAGCCGGAAACTCGGAGAGATCTTGCCGCTGCTCGAGAAACTGCATGGCCGCGAGAAATCCCGCATGACCCATGCAGGCATTGGGCGACATGAGATCGGCGAGAAATTCCATAGGCACCGGCACGTCGATACAGCCTAAGGCGGTCAAGGCGGCTTTTCGCTCCTCGAGCGTCAGCGACTGTTCGTTGTCGTAAATCTTGCCTTGGCCAGTGGGCTCGAGCGGCGTCTCGGCCCGATGGCAGGCCTTGACGATGAGCTGCACGTAAACGGTCTTTTCTTTCTCCTCGCCCATGCGTGTCGGCCGTGACGGATCGGCCTGATCTTGCGCCTCGGGCTCGGCGGGTTCTGGCTCGACGGCGGCCGCGGGACCACACGCGACGAGGCCCAGCGCAAGCGCGGCAATCAAATGACGGATCATGGCGACGTCTCACTCTTTCAAGAGCCGACGGCCGTGCTCTTTATGGTCTAGTTATGGTCTAGCCTCGCCTGCGGCCGGCCGGTGCCGCGTGGAGCGCGTCGCCCCAAACCCGCTTATGAACGGAATGATATCCTAGCTGTTCTTGTCACAAATCCCAAAGCGCCTTTCGAGGCCAAAATGCGCGCCAAGACCCTATTTTGCGCGGAAAGCGGCACCTTTCGGGTCACGATGTCGTGACGACCTCGTAGCCGAACTCTGCGGCGCTCGCCGTCAGCCAGCGCCAGAAACTTGCCGACATGCTGCGAAAGATGGCGATGTCGTAACTCCCCGCCTCTCCTTGCCACAGCTGCACGCCCATATGCGAAATGGTGCTGGTTGCGGCGCCGCCGGCCGGGAAGACGCGGGGGTCGAGATCGATGGCGAGGCCCTTGGCGAGCACGTCGCGGGCCCGCGGCCCGCTCACGCGCAACACCGCGCGGCCGCTGCACTGGTCCGCGACGGAGGCGATACCCGTGAAGCGCGGGGCCAGATCTTCGGCCAGCGCCTCGTTCTCGAGCGCCTCAGACACCGCGAGCCATTGGCCCGGCCCATAGCCGATGAAGCTCACTGTCTTGCCTTGGACAAACGATGAGTGCGCGGGAAGTTCGACGCCATAGGCCTCGCGCGCGGCGGCCATCAGAGCGTCGTCCTGGCCTTTGCGGGCGGCGACCGTGGCGAGGCCGAGATTCCCGCGTTCGTCGATGGTGACACCGGGGGCGCCATCGGCCTTACCGAAGCGGCCGGGCGTGGCGATGCCATGAAGCGCCGACATCGGCGTGAGCGCAATTTTTGTTGCGAGCTTAGCCACGGAGGCGCGCTCCTTCTGGATCAACAAAGCAGGTAGAACCGACCTCGGCGAGCAGTTCGGTGCCGCGCAAGGGATCGCACACTTTGATCACCTCGCCATGGCGCTCCAAGCCGCGGGCGAGCAGCCCCAGCGCAATCCAGGTGCCAAGCTCCGGCGAATAGGCCATGGAGGTGACGAAACCCTGATCGTGGGCCGCGGTCGCGTCGGCATCCTTGGGCACGAGATGGGCGCCGGCGCGAATGCTCGCGTCCTTGTCGACGGGCCGCAAGCCGACCATCGAGGCCCGCTCCACTTCGGTGAGCGCGGGCCGCTCGCCCATGAAGCGGCCGATAAAGTCCTTCTTCTTCGACACCATCTTGCCCAGCCCGAGATCGTGCGCCGTAGTCTGACCATTCAGTTCAGGGCCGGCGGCATGGCCTTTCTCGATGCGCATCACGCCGAGCGCCTCGGTGCCGTAAGGCACGATGCCAAAGGGTGTGCCCGCTTCGATTATCGCGCGCATCAAGGCGTCGCCATAGCGCGCGGGGACGCCGATCTCATAAGCGAGCTCGCCGGAGAAGGAGAGCCGGTAGAGACGCGCTTTCACGCCGCCGCACACCGTGAAGGCGCCTGCGGCCATATAGGGGAAGGCTTCGTTGGAGATGTCCTGGCCGGAGTCGAGCAGCGCCTCGATCACGTGCCGCGCCTTCGGGCCGGCGACGGCGTATTGCGCCCATTGCTCGGTAGCGGAGACGGTCTGCACGTCGAGCTTGGGCCATAGCACCTGATGGCAGAATTCGAGATGCTGCATCACCTTGACCGCGTTGGCGGTGGTGGTGGTCATGAAGTAGTGGTCCTCGGCGAGCCGCGCGGTGGTGCCGTCATCCATGGCGAAGCCGTCCTCGCGCAACATCATGCCGTAACGGGCCTTGCCGATCGCGAGCGTGGAGAAGGTGTTGGCATAGACGCGGTCGAGGAATGCTCCGGCATCGCTGCCTTGCACATCGATCTTGCCGAGAGTCGACACGTCGCAAACCCCGACCTTCGTGCGTACCGTCGCCACTTCGCGATTGACCGTCTCTTGCGGCTTCTCTCCAGCTTGCGGAAAATACAGCGCGCGGAGCCAAGCGCCGGCCTCGACGAAGACGGCGTTCTGCTCCGTGGCGAATAGATGAGACGGGGTCAGGCGCGTGGGACGGAAATCCGTTCCGCGATGATGGCCGGCCAACGCAGCAATCGCCACCGGCGTGTAAGGCGGCCGGAACGTGGTCGTACCGACGGCGCCGACATAGCGCCCGGTCAGTCCGGCGATCACCGCCGCACCATTCAGGTTCGAGGTCTTGCCCTGGTCGGTGGCCATACCGAGCGTGGTGTAACGCTTGACGTGCTCGGGCACGCGGAAGCCCTCGCGTGTAGCGAGCTTCACATCGGAGGCCGTGACGTCGTTCTGGAAATCGACGAAGGCCTTGCCGCGGCTCTTCTCCACCTGCCAGAGCGGGCTCGCGGGCTCAGTCTTTTCGGCAGGGGAGCGGCGAGCGGGAGCCGAAGGAGAGTAGCCGCAAGCTCGGGCGGCCTCGGCCCCCGCCCCCTCGCCACTGGCAAGGCAAGCCGTCAGGGCAAATTTTCCGGCGGCGGCGCCGGCCACGGCCATGCCGGGAGGCAGATCGCCAGGCACCAAGGCCGAGAGCGCGTGGTCCCAGACGGGCTTGCCGCCAAGATGGGTGGTGAGGTTGATGGTCGGGCTCCAGCCGCCGGACATGGCGAGCACATCGCAGTCGAATTGCTGCGTATGGCCGTTCGCCTCGGTGACCAGGACCGACTTGATGCCATGGGCGCCGCGCACGCTGGCAATCGCGGCACCGGCAAAATACGGGGCGCGAGCGGATTCCGCGGCGGCTTGCGTGATCGGCGAGGCATCGCGGCGGGCATCGATGAGCGCTTCGACCTTGATGCCCGCTTCGGCGAGATCGGCGGCCGTGCGGAAGGCCGCGTCGTTGTCGGCAAAGACGACCACATGACGTCCCGGCGCCGCGCCGAAGCGGTTGACATAAGTCCGCACGGCGCCCGCCAGCATAACCCCGGGGCGGTCGTTGTCTCCGAATAAAAGCGGCCGCTCGATGGCACCAGCGGAAACGATCGATTGCTTGGCGACGATCCGCCAGAGGCGCTGGCGTGGCGCGTGCTCCGGCGGCACGGGCACATGTTCGTTGACGCGATCGATGGCCGCATAGGTGCCGCCGTCATAGACACCGAACACTGTGGTGCGGCGGAAGATGCGGCAATCGGGAAGGCTTGCCAGTTCCGCTTCCGCCGCCTTCAGCCATTCGAGCGCCGGCAACCCGTCGATCTCGTCGCGCTCGGCGAGCAGCCGGCCGCCGAGACGGAAGTCCTCGTCGCACAGGATGACGCGCGCGCCGGCCCGGCCGGCAGCCAACGCCGCGGACAACCCGGCCGCACCGCCGCCGATCACCAGCACGTCGCAGAAGGCATTCATTTTCTCGTAATGATCGGGGTCGGCGGCGTCTGCGGCACGGCCGAGGCCGGCTGAGCGCCGGATCAGCGGCTCGTAAACCTTCTCCCAGAAGGCGGCGGGCCACATGAAGGTCTTGTAGTAGAAGCCGGCGCTGAACACCGGCCCGGCGAGCTGGGTTGCCGCCCGCAGATCGTATTTCAGCGACGGCCAGCGATTCTGGCTCGCGGCATTGAGGCCGTCATACAGTTCGACGGTGGTGGACCGAGTGTTGGGCTCGCGGCGCGCGCCGGTGCGCAACTCGACAAGCGCATTCGGCTCCTCGGAGCCAGCGGTCAGGATGCCGCGCGGACGGTGATATTTGAACGAGCGTCCGACCAAGCGAATGCCGTTCGCCAGAAGGGCCGAGGCGAGCGTGTCGCCGGGATGGCCGGTGAGCCGGGTACCGTCGAAGTCGAAGCGCAGAACCTTCTTGCGGTCAACGAGACCCTTATCGCGCAAGCGATTGATTTGTGGAGGCGACATGTCAGTTCCCCTCGCGTGCGAATTCTATGGCGAGGATTTCATGGGTGCGCGTATCGCGGGTCACCACGAGCCAAGAATGGCAGCCGGCGCTGTGCTGCCAATGCTCCTTGTGCGGCCCGGCGGGATTGTCGCGGAGATAGACATAATCAACCCAGGCGCCGGCGGCGGACGGTTCCAGGCTTTCGGGCCGCGTGACGGTGGCATCGCCGCGATAGGTGAACTCTTCCAGCGCGCGCTCACCGCAATAGGGACATTTGATCCGCATGGCCTCGCCTCAGTGCAGGTTCGGTTGCGCGCCCATGCCCTTCTCGTCGATGACGCGCCCTTGCGCGAAACGATCGAGACGGTAGGCGGCGGCGTAGGGGTGGGTTTGGCCGGTGGCGATAAGATGAGCGAAGCACCAGCCAGCGGCGGGCGTGGCCTTGAAGCCGCCATAGCACCAGCCGGCATTGAGATAGAGGCCATTGACCGGCGTCACGTCGATGATCGGCGAGCCGTCCATGCTCATGTCGAGCAGGCCGCCCCAGGAGCGCAGGATGCGCAGGCGGCCGATGATCGGCATTAGGGCCATGCCACCTTCAGCGACATCCTCGACGACCGGCATGTTGCCGCGCTGAGCGTAGGTATTGTAGCCGTCGATGTCGCCGCCAAACACGAGCCCGCCTTTGTCGGACTGGCTGCAATAGAAATGTCCGGCACCGAAGGTGATAACGGTGTCAAGGAGCGGCTTGATGCCTTCGGTAACGAAGGCCTGAAGAACGTGGGCCTCGATGGGAAGCCGCAAGCCGGCCATCTCGGCGACGCGGGAAGAACTGCCGGCGACGGACATCGCCACCTTCTTGGCGCCGATGAACCCCTTTTCGGTTTCGACGCCAATGACCCGGCCGTCCTCAATGCGGAACCCGGTGACGGCGCAATTCTGGATGATGTCGACGCCGCGACTATCGGCGGCCCGGGCATAGCCCCAGGCGACCGCGTCGTGGCGCACGGTGCCGCCGCGCGGCTGAATCAGTCCACCGCGTATCGGAAAGCGGGCGTTGTCGAAATCAACGAAGCGCACGAGCTTCTTGACCGCTTCACGATCCAAGAGTTCGGCGTCGATGCCGTGCAGGCGCATGGCGTTGCCGCGCCGCACGAAGGCGTCGCGCTGAGCATCGGAGTGGAAGACGTTGAGCACGCCGCGCTGGCTGACCATGGCGTTGTAGTTGATGTCCTGCTCCAACCCCTCCCACAGCTTCATCGACCATTCGTAGAATGGCGCGTTGCCGGGCAACATGTAGTTGGAGCGGATGATGGTGGTGTTGCGCCCGACATTGCCGGAGCCGAGATAGGATTTCTCCAGAACGGCGACATTGGTGATGCCGTGCTGCTTGGCGAGATAATGGGCGGTGGCGAGGCCGTGGCCGCCGCCGCCGATAATGATCACATCGTATTGGGGCTTGGGCTCAGGCTCACGCCACACCGGTTTCCAGTTCCGGTTACCGGTCAGGGCGTTCGTGAGGAGGCTGCCGAGCGAGTAGCGCATGGCACATGCTTGCGCCGTTTTCTAAGGGACTGTTGACATTTCGCGCCGCTTACTTGACGTTTTGCGCCATGACGGCATACCCCAAGAGAGATACCATAACGGTGGGCTTTTTGCTGGTGCCGGGCTTCGCCTTGATGTCCTACGCGGCGGCCATGGAGCCGTTGCGGGCCGCCAATCTGCTGTCCGGTAAGCCGCTTTACCGCTGGTGGCATGCGGCGCCGAGGCACGAGCCGGTCACCGCATCGAACGGTGTCGCCATCATTCCCGACTGCGGTACCAGCACGGATCGCAAAGCCGACATGGTGTTCGTCTGCGCCGGCGGAAACCCGGCGACCTTCGTCGACAAGCCGACTTTCGCCTGGCTGCGGCGGCTGGCGCGGAAAGGCGCCACGCTCGGCGGAATCTCGGGCGGCCCTTACATCCTGGCGCGTGCCGGGCTTCTCGACGAGCGGCGCGCGACGCTCCACTGGGAGCATCTGCCGGCGTTCCGCGAAGCGTTTCCGGATGTCAGCGTGGTGCCGTCGCTGTTCGAGATCGACGGCAACCGCATCACCTGTTCGGGGGGCATCTCGGCGCTCGACATGATGGTGGCGCTCATCGAGCGCGACCACGGCCGGCAGTTGGCGGCGGCCGTCGGCGACTGGTTCCTGCATACCCATGTCCGCGAGGGCTACGGGCCGCAGCGCATGGATCTGCGCTACCGGCTCGGCATCGCCGACGAGAAGCTGCTCGGCGTACTCGGCGCCATGGAGATGAGTCTGGAGACGCCGTTGCCCCGCGCGGCACTGGCACGCCAAGCAGGTATCTCGCTGCGTCAGCTCGAGCGGCTGTTCAACGCGCATGTGGGCCATGGCATCCACCAGCATTACCGTTGGCTGCGGCTCGAGCGCGCCCGTCAGCTCCTGCGCGAGACCGCGCTGCCGGTCCTGGACGTGGCCCTGGCCACAGGTTTTGCCTCGTCGAGCCAGTTCGCGCGGGCTTATTCACGGGCCTTCGGCGAGCCCCCGAGCCGCACCCGTGCAAACGCCTAAACGGTGGCCCGCGAAATTTTTGGTGCTAGGTTTGTTGTAACCGGGCGAAATGCTCGCATTGGGGAGGCCTGATGGCGACGACGAGACTGACGTCCAAACAACTTCGCGAACGCGCTCAGGCGCGGCAGCGTTCTCGGCCGGGCAAGCCGACCAAACCCGCTAAGGACAGCCGGAGGGCCAAGGACGACGCCACCTACGCCACCGGCTCCAACGCCCCCACGATAGGCGAACTCAACCTCGAAGTGTCGATCGGGCGGCGGGTTCGGCATCTTCGTCAGCGCTTGCAGCTGACCGCGACCGAACTGGCGGCGGAAGCGGGATTGTCGCCCGGCATGTTGTCGAAGATCGAAAACGGGGGCACCTCGCCGTCGCTGTCCACCCTCAGAGCGCTTGCTCGGGCGCTCAACGTGCCGATGACGAGCTTCTTCGCCGATTTCGAGGAGCGGCGCGATTGCTCCTATGTCCATGCCGGGCAAGGCGTGATGATTGAGAGGCGGGGCACCAAGGCCGGCCACCGCTACGAGCTGCTGGGCCACTCACTGTCCGGGGACATCGTCGTCGAGCCCTATCTCATCACGCTGAGCGCGGACGCCAACCCCTACACCCAGTTCCAGCATGACGGTATGGAGTTCATCTACATGCTATCCGGCAAGGTCATCTATCGGCACGCCGACAAGCTCTATCTCATGGCTCCGGGCGATGCGTTGTTCTTCGACGCGGGCGCTCCACACGGGCCCGAGGAGCTGATCGACCCGCCCATGACCTATCTCTCCATCATTGTTTACCCCCGCCCCTAGGCTCCCTCGAACGCGCCTCTGGACTTTCCCTCAAGGAAACTTTATTTCATGTGGGTTGACGACACCCATAGCGCCGTAGCATGGTGAACGGCGCTTAACTCGGAGCTTTTCAGCCATGTGCGGCATTGTCGGACTGTTTCTCAAAGACCCTGCGCTCGAGCCCGAGCTTGGCCGGCTGACCGCCGCCATGCTTGCGACCATGTCGGATCGTGGACCGGATAGCGCCGGTTTCGCCGTCTATGGCGCCGGCGAGGCCGGCCAGACCAAGGTGACCGTCCGAGGGGTTTCGCCCCTCAGCATCGAGGAACGGGCTGCCGAAATCGAGGCGGCGTTTCCGGGTGCGCAAACCGCCCTGCACGACACTCATGCCGTCATCTCGGTGCCCAAACAAGAGGTTGAGGCGCTGGTCAAATGGCTCGAGCGCGAGGCGCCGGAGACGGAGATCGTGGGCCGCGGCGCGCGCATGGAGATCTTCAAGGAGGTCGGCTTGCCGGCGCAGGTGGCGGAGCGGTTCGGGCTCGCCTCCATGCGCGGCACCCACGCCATCGGCCACACGCGCATGGCGACGGAATCGGCAGTGACCACCGATGGCGCCCATCCCTATTCCACCGGCAAAGACCAATGCCTGGTGCATAACGGCTCGCTCTCCAACCACAACAATCTTCGCCGCGCTCTGAAGCGCGAAGGCCTCAAATTCGAGACCGAGAACGACACGGAGGTCGCCGCTGGTTATCTCACCTGGCGCATGCGCGAAGGGCTGTCGCTTGGCGATGCGCTGAAGGTGAGCCTTGACGATCTCGACGGCTTCTACACCTTCGTGGTTGGCACCGAGAACGGCTTCGGGGTATTGCGCGACGGCATTGCCTGCAAGCCGGCGATCATGGCCGAGACCGACCAATATGTGGCGTTCGGCTCCGAATACCGGGCGCTCGCCGACTTGCCGGGAATCGAACACGCCCGCGTGTGGGAGCCCGAGCCCGCCACAGTCTATTTCTGGGAACGCTAAATATGCCGGATATCGACCTCAGCGTCACACCGCTCAGGGAACTCAACAGGACCCTGCACAATCTGACGCCGGAGACCAATGAGCGCCACTGGGTCATCGAGCATCCAGCTGGGCGTCACGCCATCGCCGCCGGCCTGCAGGTGCCGATCACCGTCGAGATCAACGGGCCCGTCGGCTATTACTGCGCCGGGATGAACAAGCTCGCCACCGTGCTGGTCCATGGCAGCGCCGGGGTTGGCGTCGCCGAGAACATGATGAGCGGCTTCGTCCATGTGTCCGGCAATGCCAGCCAAGCTGCCGGCGCCACGGGGCGCGGCGGGCTGTTGCGCATTGACGGCAACGCCTCGTCACGCTGCGGCATCTCCATGAAGGGTATCGACATCGTGGTGCAGGGCTCGGTCGGTCATATGAGCGCGTTCATGGCGCAGACCGGCAATCTCGTGGTGTTCGGCGATGCCGGCGACGCGCTGGGCGATTCCATCTACGAGGCGCGGCTATTCGTGCGCGGCACGGTCAAGAGTCTCGGTGCGGACTGCATCGAGAAGGAGATGCGCGATGAGCATAAGGTCACCGTGCATGACATGCTGAAAAAGGCCGGCTTCGACGGCGAGGTCGACCCGAGCGAATTCAAGCGTTACGGCTCAGCGCGGACGCTTTACAATTTCAACGTCGATCACGCGGGAGAGTATTGATGGACGCGACGCCCAGAACCACGCCGCGCAAGTCCGCCACGTTCGACGATTACAGCCTGTCGGAGATCCGGCGCGCGGCGGCGAGTGGCATTTACGACATCCGCGGCGGCGGCGCCAAGCGGAAGGTACCGCATTTCGACGATCTGCTGTTTCTCGGCGCCTCCATGAGCCGTTATCCGCTCGAAGGTTATCGTGAAAAATGCGCCACCGATGTGTGGCTTGGCACGCGCTTCGCCGAGAAGCCGATCCATTTGAAGATTCCCATCACCATCGCTGGGATGAGCTTCGGCTCGCTGTCCGCTCAGGCCAAAGAATCTCTGGGCCGCGGCGCCAGCCAGGTCGGCACCTCGACCACCACCGGCGACGGCGGCATGACCGAGGAAGAGCGCCAGAACTCAACGATTCTCGTCTATCAGCTCCTGCCGTCGCGCTACGGCATGAACCCGGATGATCTGCGCCGCGCCGACGCCATCGAAATCGTCATCGGCCAGGGCGCCAAGCCCGGCGGTGGCGGCATGCTGTTGGGTCAGAAAATTTCCGACCGGGTGGCCGAGATGCGCACCCTGCCCAAGGGCATCGACCAGCGTTCGGCCTGCCGCCATCCGGACTGGACGGGCCCGGACGATCTGGAGATCAAAATCCAGGAGCTGCGCGAGATCACCGACTGGCAGACGCCCATTTATATCAAGGTCGGCGCCTCGCGGCCTTATTATGACACGGCGTTGGCCATCAAAGCCGGCGCCGACGTGGTGGTGCTCGACGGCATGCAAGGCGGCACGGCCGCCACCCAAGAAGTGTTCATCGAACATGTGGGCCTGCCGATCCTGGGCGCCATCCGCCCGGCGGTGCAGGCGCTTCAGGATCTCGACATGCATCGAAAGGTGCAGCTCATCGTGTCAGGCGGTATTCGCAACGGCGCCGATGTGGCCAAGGCCCTGGCGCTCGGCGCCGACGCAGCGTCGATCGGCACTGCGGCGCTCGTCGCCATTGGCGACAACGACCCGGCGCTCGAAGAGGAATATCAGAAGCTGGGCACCACCGCTGGCGCTTACGACGACTGGCATGAGGGGCAAGACCCGGCCGGCATCAACACCCAGGACCCGGCGCTTTCGGCGCGGCTCGATCCGCTGCTGGGCGGCCGGAGGCTGGCCAACTATCTGTCCGTCATGACGCTCGAGGCGCAGACCATCGCGCGCGCCTGCGGCAAGAGTCATGTGCATAATCTGGAGCCGGAGGATCTCGTGGCGCTGACGGTCGAGGCCGCGGCGATGGCCAAGGTGCCGCTGGCCGGCACCGACTGGGTTCCGGGAGCGAAGTCGCACGAATAGGGCGCGGCGAGAAGCCCGCCCTCAAATGTAAACCAAGGGGAGTAGCATGGCGATTGATCTGGCAATCGAGGCCCGCGAGCGCGGGATCAAATATTTCCTGATTTCCTTTGTCGATCTCTTCGGCACCCTCAGGGCCAAGCTCGCGCCGGCAAGCGCAATCACCGGCATGGCGAAGGACGGGGCTGGTTTCGCCGGCTTTGCCAGCTGGCTCGACATGACGCCGGCGTATCCCGACATCCTGGCCATCCCCGATCCCAATAGCCTCATCCAGCTCCCGTGGAAGCCGGAAGTCGGCTGGCTCGCCGCCGACCTTCACATGCACGGCAAGGAAGTGGACCAGGCGCCGCGCAACATTCTCAGGAAGATGCTCAGAAAGGCCGCTGACGCCGGTTATTCGGTGAAGACCGGGGTCGAGTGCGAATACTTCCTGGTGAGCGCCGATGGCAAGGAACTCAGCGACAAGTCGGATACTCAGTCCAAGCCCTGCTACGACCAGTCGGCGCTGATGCGGCGCTACGACGTGATCAGCGAGGTCTGCGACTCTATGCTCGAGCTTGGCTGGGGGCCGTATCAGAACGATCATGAGGACGCCAACGGTCAGTTCGAGATGAACTGGGATTTCGACGACGCTCTCAAGACGGCCGACCGCATGGCCTTCTTCAAATATATGATGAAGGCGATCGCGGAGAAGCACGGGCTACGCGCCACCTTCATGCCGAAGCCGTTCGCGCATCTCACCGGCAATGGCTGCCATGTGCATGTCTCCTTGTGGAAGGGCGACAAGAACGCATTCGATGACAAGAACGACGCGCTCGGCCTGTCGGGCGAGGCCTACAATTTCATTGGCGGCCTGATCAACGCTGCGGACGAGATGTGCTCGATTACCAATCCGACGGTGAACTCCTATAAGCGTATCAACGCACCGGTGACGACATCGGGCGCCACTTGGTCACCCAACACCGTGACCTTTGCCGGCAACAACCGCACCCACATGATCCGCGTGCCGGGCGGCGGCCGGTTCGAGTTCCGTCTCCCCGACGGCGCCGTCAATCCGTATCTCTTGCCCGCCGCGGTCCTGGCCGCCGGGCTCGACGGCATCGCCAAGGGCACCGACCCGGGCAAGCCGCTCGACATCGATATGTATGCCGAAGGGCACAAGGCCCCGGCCGACGTAAAGAAGCTGCCGCTCAACCTGCTCGATGCGCTGCGTCTGACGGATAAGTCGGAGGTTTTGCGGCGGGAACTCGGCGATGAGTTCGTGGACTCCTACGTCAAGCTCAAGACCAAAGACTGGAACGAATGTCAGCGGCAGCTGACGCCTTGGGAGCGGGCTACCACACTCGACTGCTAATGGCGGGCGCGGGCCGCGCTGCAACTTCTCCATTCGTGGTCAGCAACGAAGTGACAGCGCGCACCTGCGCTCGGCTGCTCGATCCAGACTCAGGCAACCTCGGCCGGGTCGCCGAGGTTGACGGCACCGTGGTGGGCTTCACCATCTCGGCGCTGCTCCCAGGCTTCTGGACACGCCTCAGCCCATCTGGGAGATCTGATTGTCGATCCGCAAGCTCGGGGCACGGCTTGGGCCGCGCGCTGATCGTTGATCTGATGCCCCTCGGCCGCCACCGGGGCTGGGCCCGGGTCTATTGGCATACGCACCAAGCGAACGGCACGGCGGCTCTACGACAGTTGCGTCTAGGCGGAGAGTTTGTCCGTTACCGGCTGTTACTCAGCCCTGAAATGCAAAGAGGCGCCGGCTCGTTTGAGCCGACGCCCCTCTGGAGGGTCAGACCGTCCGCTAGGTCAGACCGGATGCTCGTCGAGAGCTTTCTTGATCGATTCCTTGCTGCCGTATTTCTTGATGTCCTCGGCAAACTCGGCCTTCTCCTCGCGGAGTTGTACGATGTGCCAGAGGATCCAAGCGGCCACGGCGACAATCACCATAATCAGCTCATAACCCTGCCAGGGGTAAACCGCCCCGGTATTGGCAAGGTCGACTGCCCAAGTGCTACCCATTTCGGTTCTCCTTTGTCTCGGTTATGGCGCGGATCAGATGAGAGCCTTCTCGGCCCGCCGGACCTCTTCACGTGCTTCCTCTTCCTCATGGAGCGTCCTGAAGTCGAGACCCATGAGTTCGACCTCGCGCGGTATCCGCAAGAGGCCGCCAGCATCCAAGAGCTTGGAAACGATCCAGGCCGGAATGAAGCCGAGGACGAAGAACATGATGACGGCACCGATGGTGTTGCCCCACGGACTAACCGTGGCGTAGCCCTCAAAGGGCGACGACGGATACCCCCACAGGACGAAGCCGGCGAGGACCAAGCCGATGAAGCCGGCATAACCGTGAACCGCCACGGCGCCCACCGCGTCATCGATCTTGAACTTGCGCTCAACCCAGTAATGCAGCTTGTAGGCAATCCAGATGCCGATACCGCCGATGAAGAAGGCCTGGATCGGGTGGTAGAGGTCGTTGCCGGCCGAAGCGGTGATAACGCCGGCGAGACCGCCCGAATAGGTCCAGAACGCATCGCCCTTTGAGATGATGTAAGCAACCATCAGGCCGCCCGACAGGGACATCAAGAAGTTGACGGTGATAGCGCCCAGCGTGGTCGGCGTCAGGTAGATGGTGGTTGCCGTCCACGTCTCGCCGGTGATCTGGCCACCGATCGCCTCCGGAGAGATGATCGGCACGTTACACGCGGCGTAGAAGCCCCAGAAGCCGGTGTAGATCAAGAACAGACCGATCGTCACCAGCCAGGGATTGTGCGGAACGAACGCGCGAGGCGTACCGTCAGCCATGAAGCGCCCGAGCCGCGGCCCAAGCACGACGAGCACGCCAAGCGCCGTACCGCCGGAGATGGCATGGATGACGCCAGAGGCATAGGCATCGTGATAGCCGAGCAGCTTCACCATCCAGCCTTCCGGATGCCAGCCCCAAGCCGCATCGATAATCCAGGTCACCGATCCGAGCATCACGGCGATGATCCAGAACGCGCCCGAGCGAATGCGCTCGATTACCGCGCCCGAGACGATCGACGCCGCCGTCCACGAGAACAGCAGGAAGGCTGCCCAGAAGACGCCGGTGATACGATCACCGAGATTGGTGGCCATGGTTTCCGAAACGGGCGAGTTCGGCGCCGCGGCTTCGCTCAGCAGTGGCCCGGTGATCCCCGGCCCGTTGGGAAATGCCCAATAGATCCACCAGCCGAAGAAGAAGAAGGTGATGGTGACCAACGGGATCAGCATGGTGTTCTTCATCAGCGTGTGCATGTGGTTACGCTTCCGGCTGACGCCGACCTCGTACATGCAGAAACCAACATGGATCAGAAACATGAAGACGACGGTCACCCAGTAGTAGAACTCGGTGAAGACGGTCGTCAGAGCGTCTAAGTTATTGCCCATTGGTGTAACCCCCCTAGGTTTTCATGACCGGCCGGACGCTTAGTTTCGCGACTTTCGTCCCGCGGACTCGATGGATTGATTCAGCTACGTCGTTGTCGTCCTCTCCTGCATACCGCGAAGGCTTGAAGGCCCTCCCGGTCCTGGCCTACGGCGTCCGGCCAAGTTCACCCCATCGTAGCGCAATGCTACGGCGGTGCCCCCCGTCCCGTCAACCAAGATGAAATATGTTTTCCTACGAGGAAATATCTGCTCTTAGTGGCCCGCACAACGCGCAAGGCCCAGTCTACAGGCGAAATTTGACGAGAGGACCCCTGACGGGGCAGTGAGAAACGGTGGGCAAATCGAACCGCAAACGTCTCCGGGACACATTTCTCACCTGGCAGTGCCAAGTGCGGCAGGTGGCCATGCGCGAGGACGGCGGCCGCCCCTCCCCCGGCATGCAGGCGCGCGTCTTGGACGACACGGGAGCCGAACTGGCGCCGGCGCTGACCATGCTGCTGGTGCCGAAGAAGCCGGAAGAGAGCACCGCCTTCTTCCGCTTTCAGGTGCTGAAATATGCCGACCCGCGGGAAACCTACCAGAAGGCGCTGGCCTATTTGCAGGCCGACTATTTTCAGAACGCTAAGGCGTTCCGTGGCCGCTTGCTGGCGACGTTGCCGGAGGATGCGCCGCTCGCCGATATACTTCTTTCCGCCAAAAGCTGCGTGCTCGACTTCGCGCAAGGCCGCTATGCCTTCCGCCTGCCCTGCAAGGTCAAGATGCTCAAGATGGCCGAGGCCGACCGCGACGCCGCGGTCTGGCACAACCGGGTCTTCAATCCCGCCCTGCCCGATACGGTGCAGGTCCTGGTTTTCAAGCCGGATTGGAACGCGGCCAAGACCAAAAGCTGATACCGGCAGTCTTGTCTCGTAACGGGCGCGTTGACCGGCCATTCCTAGAACTTTCGGTAAGCCTTATTGAGTTCGTGAAGCGGGTGGTTTGGCGAGGTTTGGAAGCGGACGATCATCTCGCGCGCCAGCATGTCGCGATCTTGTTGGTTGCCGGGCAGCTTCATCGATTTGGGGATGCGGACCCAGCCGTTGATGTTGCGGTCGAAGATGGCGGGCTCGCCCGCCTCGTAGCCCATATGCACGTCCTCGAGCCAGTTGAGGTCGTCCCAGCCCATGAACTCCAGATAGTCCTTGAGGAAGGGCGTCAGCTTGTCGTAGTCGGGCAGCAGATTGACGTCGTAGCGGTAGCCGATGTGCTGGCCGATCACCTTCTCGCGGTCGGTGTCGAGGCCGGCGGCATCCTTCAGATATTTGTCGACGTCCTCGGGCTTCGCACCCTTGTCTGCGCCTTTGCCGTTCTTCAAATTCTTAGCCATCGGTCTTGCTCCCCTCAACCCAGCTTGTGATAGTTCGGGACACCGACCGTGAGGTCGGTCCCGGCCAGCGGCACCTGCGCCATGGCCGAGGCTTCCATGGTCAGCGCGGCAAGATCTTCCGGCTCGAGACTATGGACATTGGTCTTGCCGCAGGCGCGCGCCAGCATCTGCGCTTCCAAGGTCAATGTGTGCAGGAAGTTGTAGACGCGCTCGGCCGCCTCGTCCGGGTCGAGCCGCTTCCTGAGCTCGGGGTCCTGCGTCGCCACGCCGACCGGACAGCGCCCGGTATGGCAGTGGTAGCAATGGCCCGCCGGCACGCCGATCTCCGCCTCGAAGTCGGACTCCGGGATCTCCTTGTTGCAGTTGAGCGCCATCATCACCGAGTGGCCGATGGCGATGGCGTCGGCGCCGAGCGCCAGGGCCTTGGCCACGTCGCCGCCGTTCCTGATGCCGCCGGCATAGACGAGGCTGATCTGGCCGCGCAGGCCGAGCTCGTCGATGGCGCGGCGGGCCTGGCGAATGGCGGCGATGCCGGGCACGCCGGTATCTTCGGTGGCGATATGGGGACCGGCGCCGGTGCCGCCTTCCATGCCGTCGATATAGATGGAATCAGGCCCGCATTTCGCGGCCATGCGCACGTCGTCATAGACGCGCGCGGCGCCCAATTTCAGCTGGATGGGGATCTCCCAATTGGTCGCCTCGCGGATCTCCTCGATCTTCAGCGCCAGATCGTCGGGGCCGAGCCAGTCGGGATGGCGCGCCGGCGAGCGCTGGTCGATGCCGGCCGGGAGCGAACGCATCTCGGCCACCTGGTCGGTCACCTTCTGGCCCATCAGATGGCCGCCCAAGCCCACCTTGCAACCTTGGCCGATGAAGAACTCGCAGGCATCCGCCAACCGCAAATGATGCGGATTGAAGCCGTAGCGCGACTGGATGCACTGATAGAGCCATTTCGAGGAATAGCGCCGCTCGTCGGGGATCATGCCGCCCTCGCCCGAGCAGGTGGCCGAGCCCGCCATGGTGGCGCCGCGGGCCAGCGCGATCTTCGCCTCGAAGGACAGCGCGCCGAAGCTCATGCCGGTCACATAAACCGGAATGTCCAGCTCCATGGGGCGCTTGGCCTTCGGCCCGATCACCGTCTTGGTGTCGCATTTCTCGCGATAGCCCTCGATGACGAACCGCGTCAGCGTGCCGGGCAGGAAGGTGAGGTCGTCCCAATGGGGGATCTTCTTGAACAGCGAGAAGCCGCGCATGCGGTAGCGGCCAAGCTCCGACTTCACGTGAATGTCGTTCATCACATTCGGCGTGAAGATCTGACTCTGGCCGAGGATAAAGCGGCTCGCTTCCGCCGGCTCCGTCGCGCCGTTTCCGTTTCGCTTCTTGGTCTTTGCCATTTACCCAGCCCCTTCGTCGGCGCCTACAGCACCATCTTCTTCTCGCTCGGCTCCAGATTGTCGTAGTTCCACAGCTGCTTGCCGCTGCCAATCTTGCGGAAAGACTCGATGCCGCCCTTGGGCGCGACGCCGTATAGGCCAAGCTTCTTCTCGAGCCAGGCGCGGTCGAGATCGGTCATCTCGTTCCACACAGCGTCGACGCCGAGGCTCTGCGGCTCGCCGGCGATATAAATGACGCCGTCATACATGGAGTCGCCCAGATTCTTGCCGGCGTTGCCGCAGATCACCATGCGCCCGCGCTGCATCATGAAGCCGGTGAAGGCCCCGGTGTTGCCGCCGACGATGATGTTGCCGCCCTTCATGTCAATGCCGGTGCGCGAGCCGACATCGCCTTTGCATACGAGATCGCCGCCTCTAATGGCCGCGCCGAACTGCGAGCCGGCATTCTTCTCGATGAGCACCGTGCCGCTCATCATGTTCTCGGCGCAGGACCAGCCGACGCGGCCGGAGATGCGCACATTCGGACCGTCAATGAGGCCAAGGCCAAAATAGCCGAGCGAACCTTCGACGATGAGATTGAGCCGGTTGAGAATGCCAACCGCAAGCGAGTGCTTGGCGCCGGGATTCTTCAGCACGATGGTGCCGTAACCCTCGCCCATCAGCTCGCGAATGCGCAAGTTGACCGCCTTGGCGTCCATGTCGGCCGCGTCAACCTCGCCGCGCTTGTTTAAGTCAACCTCGAAGCTGTCGGGCAACGAGAAGCCGTGATGCTCTTCGCCGAGATCGATATCGAAGAACTTCTGGATCGAGCGGCCGGAGAGCTTCTCGGTGTGCATGCCCATCTCATGGGACAGGCGTTCCTGCTCG
>Ga0307378_10003437_pt1 | contig 23243 bp, 19 predicted proteins | sample UN1MG_FD_202238 | JGI IMG/M metagenome (GOLD analysis project Ga0307378, IMG submission 202238) | Soil microbial communities from Risofladan, Vaasa, Finland - UN-1 | ecosystem: Environmental > Terrestrial > Soil > Coastal area > Acid sulfate soil | place: Finland: Risofladan, Vaasa | collected...
ATGGGACAAGCCCAACGCCGAGGCCATCATGACCCTGGCGGCCCTCGAACACAGCCACCTCTGGCCCACCTACTGGACCTACCAACGAAAGGCCGCCGCCTAATGCCAGAAATTGTTGCCACACCCCTTCCCATGCGCCGGCCGGATATTGCTTGAAAAGTCGCCGCCGACCCGGTACCCGTATCCGTGACGGAGGGCTCAACAGCGGGAGGACGGACCCGAGTGCCGATGCGCCACCGACTCGTGCTCATCGTGTGGGCAACCGCGGCCCTGGCCGCGGCCGGGTGCGACACGTCGTGGAACGCCCGCGAGCGGCAGGGCGCCCGGGCGGCCCTGGCCCGGATCCGTTCGGCCGCCGCCTCGAAACAGGCCGCCGCCCAGCCCCCCGGTGCCCCCGCCGCGCCGGCCGCCAGGCCCGTCAAGCAGGGCGAAGTCCGCCTGACGCTCTTCGACGCCCTCCGCATCGCCATCCAGAACAACCACGATATCCAGATTGCCGGGTACGACCCCCTGATCGCCGAGACCGACGTCGTGACCGCCCGGGCCGCCTACGATCCCAACCTCGTCCTGTCGAACACCTTCGGCCGGGCCAAGCGGCCCATCGCCAGCCAACTCGACACCGGCGGCATCCGCGACACGCACCTGACGGAAGACACCTGGCAGTTCAGGGGCGGCATGGCCCAGCGCATCGGCAGCGGTGCCACCGTGTCGCTGACCCAGGAGATGAATTACCTGGACACGAACAGCCAGCTCATCCAGCCCAACCCGCAGTACACGAGCCGGCTGGTGGGCGAGGTCAGCCAGCCGCTGCTGAAGGGGTTCGGCGACCCGCTCGGCCGCGCCGCCATCCGCATCGCCAACCTGGCGGCCGGGGTGTCGCTGCACGATTTCCGGCAGAAGGTCATGGAGGTGACGGCCAAGGTCACGGCCGCCTACTGGCAGGTGGCGTTCGACCTGGACATGGCCCGGGTGTTCCGCGAGTCGCTCGAGATGGCCCGCGAGGTCGAACGCCGCGAGAAGGCACGGGCCGGCCAGGGCATCTCGAACGACCTGAACATCGCCCGGGCGGTCTCGTCGGTGGCCACGCGCGAGGTCGAGGTGCTGCGAGCCGAGAACCGGGCACGCAACTCCGCCGACGAACTCAAACGCCTGCTGAACGCACCCGACATGCCCGTCGATTCCGACGTGGCCCTGGTGCCCATCGAGCAGCCCCGGTTCTTCCTGGTCGACGTCGACCGCACGGCCAGCATGACGCGTGCCCTCTCGCGCCGGCCCGAACTGGATCGGGCCCGCGCCACCCTGGCCATCAATCGCATCCGCGTCGACGTGTCCGACCGCCAACGCCTGCCCAAACTCGACGCCCTGCTCCGCTACTCCCTCAACGGCCTGGGCAACGACCTGGGCGCGAGCATGGACTCGCAGCGCCTCCCCGACCCGGCGACGTGGTCGGCCGGTCTGGAGTTCGAGTTCCCCCTGGGTAACCGCGCCGCCGAGGCCGAGCGCCAGCGACGCCGCGTCGAGTACGAACAGGCCCTGCTGGGGGCCGACCGCCTGACCGACCAGGTCCTCCAGGAGGTCAGCATGGCCGCGCGGGCCGTCCTCCAGGGACGCGACGAGGTCGAGTCGACACTGCGGGCACGCGACGCCGCCCGCAAGGTCATCCACGGCGAGACCGTTCTGATGGACCTCCAGCCGATGGACCGCCAAAGCAACGAGCAACTGCTGCGGTCCCAGGACATCCTGGCCGCCGCCCAGCGCGACCACCTCGTGGCCCTCTTGAACTTCAACCTGGCCCTGACGGAACTCTCGCGGGCCCAGGGCACACTCGTCGAGGACACCAACATCGAGATCGTCTGGTCCGAGGCCGACCGTCCCGGCCGCCTCGCCCCCCTGGGCGCCCGCCTGCCCGAAAAGAACGACTGAGCGGCCCGACATAAGGCGGGTGGCCTGGTCATCCCGCAAGGGTGACCAGGTTTCCGGTGCCGGCGCCGGGGCTTCGACTGCCGAAGACGCCGGGTGCCACGGACGGCCCGTTCGGCTTCGCTCAGGGCATGCTTGTCCGCCAGTGTTCCGGGAAGACCCGGCCGGCCGCGCAAGGGGAGAAAATGGGAAGGTGTCCCCCGATTACTTGCGTTCGAGTTCGCAGGGCGCTCGCCCTGCAGTTGCTATTATACTGCCGCGCGCCAACACAAAATCCGGGGCCACCGTGCAAAAGGGAGTGAAAACCGCCTTGGCCATGGTGTAAAGGGCCAAACAACTTGCGCAGGAGGAAACTCCGGGTTTTGCTGGACCGCCGCGCCGCGCTTGGCAATACTGTATCAACGCTCAAATCAGGGTGCGAATATGGGCTTCTTCTCACGGTTCCTTCGGAAACGATTCTCGGTGCTTGACGATGAGGCGATATTGGCGGAAAAAAAGCAACGCCAAGATGCCGTTGAAAAAGCCATGCAACGTGGGGCGATGCAAGACGTGGTATCGCGCCTTGGCCTGTGCCGCGACGACCTTCTCGAATTCTGTCAGTGGGGGCTTGGTGTGGGCTTGCCAGAAAAGGAAGTTTTCAGGGCAATGCGAAGCCCTGAGATGATAGAATACTTCTTCACAAAAAGGGGTGGCGGAAAATACACATTCGAATTCTACATGAAGATGGCAGCGTGGATTATTGACGGTCCTCGTTCAAGACCACCAAACTGACCGACTATCAAGCACTGGATATAGGGGGGCCAGGGAGAGGATACGAAATTGAGGTAGGTATGCTTTACCCGCAACTCCCTCGGGACTGCGTTCCCACATTCGCGGCCAGTGGCAAGTGGCCCCTTCGCGAACTAGGCTATGGGCCAGTCGCGTAGCATTTCCGTTCATGGAAAATCGAGTTCCTCATGGTGCTCGTCTAGCCATTCACCCCACTCTTTCTGAAGCCGATAACCCTTTAATGCTGCTAGGCCGTCTCCGCTCTCACGAGCATGCAGGTGTAGCCTCAGAGATTCCTGGTACTCACCGCGATAGTGCCTTCTGAAGTCTGGATGGATGCGATCAAGGTATTCGTCGCTAACGGCTTGGGCTTCGGAGTATGCCCTCTTGAGGTATTCGCGAACCTCGGTTTTCTCCTCCTCGGCCAAGGAGCGCTTCTGCTCTATATGTACAAGGAATTGTGCTGCCATGTTATTGGCTTCTCGCGAGTTGTCGTAGTGCTTCTCATCCTGGGCATATTGGGCAGGCGAAGAAAACAATGCAGCCACGAGAAAATATTCCCACAAGAGCGCCTTGAGGCTCGGTATTATCTCGCCCAAGAATAGCCACGAAACAAAGCCGTGTTCGCGAGCATACGAATAATTGTAATACAAGAAGGCGGGCCCAACACCAAGGCCGTGCAGATACAACAAGGGGAGGAAGACCCTTACCGCGGCTGTTTTGAGCTTGGAGGACATGTCATTCCCTCCTCCCAACCGCTCTTCTTGGGCAACCACAAGGATATAGCCAAACTCTGAGCTGGTGTCAAGGACAGTCTGGAATTGCGGAATCGCGGAATCGGGGAACACCTTACTATTTTCCTGTCCCCTCATTGCGTCGGGCGTAGGCTGGGACCATGGCAGGCCGTGATCTTCGGTTCTGAGATAGTTTCCTGGCGTGCCCGTTTCGCCAAGCCGTGTGACACGGCTCGCCCCGGGCGATCCGTGCTCTTGGCGACCGCGCCGGGTGCCGCTGGCGGCTTGTCCGCCAGTGTTCCGGCAAGACCCGGCCGGCCGCGCTAGGGGAGAAAATGGCAAGGTATCCCCCGAATACGCCGATTACGGTCGTCTCACTGGCCGCGGCAGGCCGCTATCGGTACGTCACCGGTGCGGTATCAGAGCCGCCTTCGCTCGATGTCACCGTGATCGTCTCGCCCGGATCGGCCACCGGCTTGAACTGACCGGTGTACGTGTCGGTCCGCTTGTTGTACGTCATTTCGCCGTAGCCTTCGACGGTCAGGACGGCGGCGCCGCCGGGTACGCTGCTGACGGCCTGGACCGTCAGTTCCTGCCTCCTGGTCTTGTACTCGGCCTTCGTGATAACGACGACTTCGGCGCCGGCCCCGGTCACCGACACGATGGCCGTGGCCGTGTCTGACCCGCCGCCGGGCCCCGTCACGGTCAGGCTGACCGTGTAGGTTCCTGTCGACGCATAGGTGTGGGTCGGGTTCTGCCCCGCGCTCGTGGCGCCGTCGCCGAAGTCCCACGACCACGTCTCGATGGAGCCCGTGGACTCGTCGGTGAAGGTCACGGCAAGCGGCGCCGGGCCGCTGGTCGGGTGGGCTGCGAAGGCGGCTGTCGGCGGTGGCGGTAGTCCCGTCAGGTCGACGAGCACGGTGTCCTCGGCGGTCCCATCGAAAAGCCGTGGCTCTTGGGTAAGGCCAAGAGACGCCGCATACGCCATCGTCTCCGGGCTGGCGTAGTCGAACTCTTCTTCCGCGGAAAGGAGGTCGTTGCCGTCACCCAGGATATCCGCCGGCGCACCGTCCTGCGGGTCGCCCAGGCCCGAGATGACGAAGTGGGAGAAGACGCCGTTCGCGAGGTCCGGTGTCTCCCATGAGAGGTCGCCTTCCTGGCACGCCATGAGGACCACCGCGTTGGCGCCGCCGGCATCCTTGGCACCGGCGCCCGTCCCATCGGCGCCCCGTCCCGCGAGTTTCTGTGCCAAGCCGTCGCCAAAATGGCGCCTGGACTTGGCTTGGGGAGGCAGGTTCGGGTTGCGCACGGACTTCACGGCCGACCCCTTGGCGCCTTCGGCCATGCCGCCGCTGAAGCAGGTGTCCAGGATCGCCACGACGTCCCCGTCCGGCAACGCCGCCAGCCAGCCGCCGAGTGTGTCGTCCGTGATGATGTTGGCCACCTTGGACCCCCTGAACTGGGTGTTATACGGGCAGATCGCCTCATCAATCCCGTCCGACTCGTCGCCCGAGGCGTCGACCACCTGCATGCCGTGGCCGGAGAAGAAGAACAGGAAGACGTCGTGGTCGTCGGCGACGGCGTTGGCCTTATCGCCCATGCGGCGAATCGCATCGCGGATGCCATTCGCGCTGGCCGCGGAATCGATGAGAACCTCGATCTGGTCCGGGCCTTGCCACACGCCGTATTGCCGGAGGGCCGCCGCCAGGTCGACTGCATCGTCATCCGTGTAGTTCAGGTCGTTGATCGTCTTATAGTCGGCGACCCCGCAGATGACGGCCCAGTAGCGGACATCCTGCGCCTGGGCGACGCCGGCCAGGAACGTCCCGAGCAGCACCACGGCCACACATCCGCCCACCCATCCCGCGTGCCTGGCCATGACCTTCTCCTTCTCGTTTCAGGTGCTGCCTCAAACGCGTTCGGCCGTGGGCTGGACCTCGGGGCCTGGACAGGCCGAGGTATGCGGGCGCGGCCCCGACTTCGCACATTCCCCCACTGCCAGAAGCAACTATACATCCCGAATTCGCCCAAGTCAAACCGGTTGGCGGACCTGAACCCGGCAGAATCGGGGGACACCTCAGAATCGGGGCAGAATCGGCGACACCTTACTATTCTCCTGCCCCCTCATCGCGTCGGAGGCAGGCTGGGACCAAGGTAGGCCGCGGCGTGCCGCGGCCCGCCGGGGGCCCTTACTCGATCACGACCAGCGTCCACAGCCGCAACTCGGGCACCTTGATCTGGGTGGTGCCGCCCTCGGTCGAGGTCTCGACGGTCTCGGGCTCCGCGTCGTACGCCAGGAGGCGCACACGCCCGCCCTTGTTGGCCAGCGTCGAAAGCCCCTTGATGGAGACGTCCTTGGCGGGCCGCATCCGTCTGGCCTGGGCGTCGTAATCGCGGTTTACCAGGTGCAGAACGATCGGCCCCTTCTCGCCCTTCCGTCGCACGGTGCACAACACGTTCTCCGGCACGGTGATCCCGCCGGCGTCGGTCGGCTCGAACCCGTCGAACCACCGGGCGTTCGTGCGGATGAACCGGTAGAGCGGCGCGTACGCCCCGGCCGGCGCGGCGTACCAGTGCGTCCCGAGTTCCTTCGTGAAGCACCACTGCCGCTTCGGGTGCGGCACCATGAACCATTGCCCGTGCGCATACGTGACGGCGATCCAGAACCGCACCAGATCCTCGGCGCCCGTCGCCTTGACCAGCGCGTAGTCGCCCCCGCTGGCGCACACGACGACGGGTTTCCCCATCGACCGCCCGACCTCGAAGTCCGGCAGCGCGCGGCTGAGGTCGGCCGTCCCCTTCTGTGCCTGGAACTCGGCCTCGCAGACAATGTGTGTCAGGTGCGGGGCGACCACCCGGTGCCGTTCCTCCACCACCCAGGCGTTGGCCGACAGGAGGATGGGTCGCCCGACCGCCTCCGCCCCGACCTGGCCCAGTTCCCGCACGAACTCCGCCGCCGCTTCCAGGTGGAACCGGTCAAACAGGGCCCGCAGCGGGATCTTCCACCGCACCTTCAGGTAGGCGTCTCGAGTCGTGGCGTGCTTCCGGATGAGGTCGCGGGCGTCGGACGCGGCGGTCTTGGAGTTCCAGAGGTTCCCGAACCTCTTCCGGTTCCCGATGGTGTTTCTGAGCGGGGCGTTCTCCCCCTCTGGGCTGACGCAGTTTCTGGCTTCGGCGCCCCCCGCCCTGCACAGCGTCTGCTGTGCTGACATCCCCACCGGCCATCGCACGCGGGTCCCACACGCCCGTCATTCCGCCAGGACGATGGCGACCGCCGCCGGGCTCGTGAGGTTGTCAGAGACCGGACAGCGATCGTCGATCTCGCTGAGGAGTTTCGCCTTCTCCTCGCGGGAAAGGTCGGCGTCGATCGCCACAACGACGCTGAATGAGGAGAAGCCGGTCCTGTCCTGGGACGTCTTGCCGAGCAACCGGTCGGTGTTCAACTTGCCCTCGACGGAGACCTGGATGCCGCGAATGGGCAGGCGTCGCTGCTTGGCGATGATGCGGCCGATGGCGGCAATGCAGCCGCCAAGCGAGATGCATTGATAATCGAGAGGCGTCGGCCCCTCGTCCGTTCCGCCCAGCGCCGCGGGCTGGTCAATGACGACCGTGTGCTTCCCGGCGGTGCATTCGGTCTTGAAGCCTTCGCCTTGGCGGATCTCAACGAGAACGTTTTTCGCGGGCATGTTTGTCTCTCCTATGATCTGAGGGAACCATCGGTTGTTGCAGGGCACGCAGGTACGTTCCTTGGGGCGACGCGACGCGCTCCACCCGTCCCTGGGCGAGCAACTCCGCGACGTGCTTGGCCACTTCGTTTCGGTGGATGCCGAGGCCCTGGGCAATGTCGTCGGCCGAGCAAGGCCGCCGCTCGAGCAGCTCCAGGACCGCCCGCCGGGTGGCCACGAAACCTTCCTCGGCGTGGACGCCCCGGAAATCCGCGACGACCTCCGCCACAGGATCGAACAGCGCCGCCAATTCGTGCAGCCGGCGGCGGGGAACGGCCACTGCGTAGTCCTCGGCCGGCGGCCGAGCGACGGTGTTCAACTGGACGCGGTCCGGCCGGATGCGGCCCACGCACTCGGCGATCTTCCGAGCGTCGGCCGGGACTCCAGTATGACCGCCCAGCAGGAGGACTTCCAGCCAGTATTGGCCGCGGTACGCGTCTCGGAAGGCGATCAGGCCCTCCAGCATCTGATCGAAGGCAATATCGGCATGCGGCCGGTTGACGGCGTTGAACATGCTTGCGTCGCCGGCGTCCAGCGAGGGCACGACCAGGTGGGCGTCCAGGAGTTGGCGGCGGACCTCCGCCTGCCAGAGCAGAGAGCCGTTGGTCAGCACGGCCACGGGAATGTCCGTCAGCGAGCGGATGCGGTCAATCAGGTCGCCCATCCGGCAGTACAGGGTGGGTTCGCCGCTACCGCTCAAGGTCACGTAGTCCGGCCGCGAGGCAAGCCGTTGCTGCAACTCGGCCACGACGTCATCGAGCGGAACCCATTCGCGCCGATCGACGGTCTTGTGGGTGGTCCGACCCAGTTGGCAGTAGAGGCAGTCGTACGTGCACGTCTTGAAGGGGACCAGGTCGACGCCCAGCGACCGGCCGAGCCGTCTGGATGGCACAGGTCCGAAGACGTATCCCACGACGTCACCTCATGGTTCGCCGGGCTCTTCGTCGTACGGCGAGTCTGGCTCGCGGCAAGGCCTGGGCCTGGTTGGCGTGGCGGTCCCGCGGGTTACGCGCAGACCACGACCCAGGCCGTTCCTGGGCCGCCCTATGCAGCACCCATAGACCCGGGTCGTTCAACCCAAGCGTTTGGCGACCATCGCCAGGTACGACTCGGCGTAGGGGTGGCCGACGAGCTTCGGGCACTTGGTGAACATCTTGCAGCTCGTGCCGCAGTAGTCGATCTTCTTCATCGCCGCGCACTTCAGCACGGGGCACGGCTTCTTCTCGACCATCTCGGCACTGGCCTCTGTGCCCGAGGCGCAGCCCTTGCACTTCCCGGCCTTCATGAGCGGGCACGTGGTACACGCCAGGCCGCAGGCCCCGATCATCTTCGGGTCGCCCTTCTCGCCGGCGAGGGCGGCCACAGGAAGGCTTGCTACCCCAGCGGCCGCACCAGCCAGGAACCGACGTCGCGACAGGTCCATGGTGCGTCTCCTTTCCCGAGAAACAAGATGAGAGGCCTCCCAGGGCGGGACCATCCCGCCCCCTCGCCCCGAACGGCGAACCGGCCACCAGGGCCGGTCCCGTGAGAACTCAGTCTGTGATCGTTCGCGTCCCGTCCGGCGACCGCGCTGCGGCGCGTTCGAGACCGCGGCTATGGCAGAGAGAGGCCCGCGCCGATGGTCTCGACGCGGCCGTGCCAGCGCTGCGCCAGGTGCGCGATCGCCTTGTCGCCGGTGCAGTGGCCCGCCCAGACTTCGCGCGAGCCGGCGGCGTCGAGGGCCGCCGCGGCCGCCTCCAGATCGCCCCGCGAGGCACCCTTCAGGTGCAGCCCCCCGACGACCACGGCCACGGGCTCGCCGCCGGTCAGTTGCCGCGCGTGGGCCAGCGTGTTCTCCAGGCCGCGGTGACAGCATCCGGTTGCGAGGAGCCAACCGGCGGGCGTGCGGGCGAGGAGAAACATCTCGTCGGTGAAGTCGTCCGGCTGCGGGCCGCCGTCCGAGTCGGCCAGGAAGCCGTCCTGGGCCGCCGCCGCCGGGCCGGGGATGGGGCCGCTGAGGACGACGCCTTCCGGCAGAAGCAGCGGGCCGGCCACCGGTTCGCGCGCGGCCGACTCCAGCGCCCGGCGGCTCTCGCCGGGCATGCCGATGGATTTCCTGATCCCCCAGCGCTGGCCCCATCGCGGGGCCGTGCATCGCCAGTGGTAGTACACGCGGGCCGACGGCGCTCGGGCCAGAACTGCCGGCAGACCGCCCGTGTGGTCGTAATGGGCGTGGCTCAGGACGACGGCGCTGACGCGGGCCAGATCGACGCCCAGCGCGGCCGCGTTCGCGGCCAGGACGGCCGGCGTAGCCCCCGTGTCGAAAAGGACTGTGCCCCGCTCCGTCTCCAGGAGCAGGGCAAGGCCATGTTCCGCGGCCAGTCTGCCTGCGCGGCACGTGTTCTCGACGAGCACGGTGAGGCGGAGCGGCTGCGTAGGGCATGTTGCGCCAAGGGCGTCGCTCACGGCTGTCGCCGTCCTTTCCCGAACTGGCGCCCTCGCCCTTTGCCACCGCCCAGTTGCGGGTAGTCCTTCTGGAGTTCACGGAAGATGGCCGCCGCAGTGGTGTGGTTGGCCTCGGCAACGCGGCTAAGGGAATCCTGGGGGCTGCCTATGCTGTAACCGCGCTGTCGCAGCGCCGCAACCAGTGTTTCTGACAGGACACCTGCCCGCGCGGCCAAGTCCTCCAGGGAAGCCTCCTCGGCGAGATCACGGGGGGCGTCGGACAAGGCCGCGGTCCAGGCGTCCTTGATCTGGTCGTTCCACGCCATCACGGTCGCCATTGGCGGGAACCGCAGGATCGCGCCCGCGGATAGGACTGCTATCAGTACGACCGCCAGAAGCAGTTCCTTCCAGAGAGGAATCCTGGCCTCGGCCTTCACGTGGACGTAATGCCAGAGGGGCCGCCAGTTCAGGACCAGGTGGATCGTTCCGAAGACCACGAAAGCACACCCCGTGAGGACGTGAAGGGCGACCCACTCCGTGCGAAGAAGGTTCATCACCTGCCAGCCGGACCAGTTGGCGTCCCGGCCTCGGGGTGCCGCGTAGAGGACGGCGCCGGAGGCGATCAGGACCAGGAAGAACAGCGTCACAGCAAAAGATGTAAATCCCCGCAACGAGAAGAACTTCCTCTTGGCCGCGGCCATGACTAGCTCCTTGCCCCCCAAGCAGGGGCGGCTTTTCTTTGCCGCTTCGCCGCCCTTACTCGATGCGTGCACAGGCAGGCGGTGGCCAACGCACCGGCGAGGTCGCTGCCCGCAGCCTCAATGGTCGCAGACGTTCTGGCCGGTGTTGAGCGTCCCGGCCAGGTGCAGCCGCACAAGGTCTTCGGCCGGGGATGACTCGGCGCCGACAACGACCTGGATGCCGTTTTCGGCGAACAGCCCCTGGGCTCGCTGGCCCATGCCGCCGGCGATGATGACGCTCACGCCTTGTTCCTTCAGCCACCGGGGCAGCACGCCCGGCTCGTGGGCCGGCGGCTCGAGGGCTTCGGTGCGGCCGACCTGGCCGTTCTCGACATCAATCAGCGTGAATACGTCGGCGTGGCCGAAGTGCATGATCAACCGGCCGTTCTGCGTAGGAAGCGCGTAGCGCATGGTACCGTCACCTCCTTGGACAGGATTCTGTGAGACCGTGGTTTGCGAAACGGCTGCGGGGGCCTGCGTGGCCACCTCGCGGGCCAGGGCGATCGCATGTTCGGCCGTGGGGCCTTGCTCGTCAAGGAATGCTTCCAGCCGCCCCTGGTCGCAGGCGTCCTGGAGGGCCGGGTCGAACGGAACCTCGGCCAGCAGCCGGACGTCGGCCGGCCGGGCGTCTGCGGCGGCGCGGAAGAGCGGCACGTGGGCCCCGCACGTCGGGCACCGCATCGTCCCCATCGTCTCCACGAGGCCGAGGATCGCCAGCCCCATCTGCCGGCAGAACGAGACGGCCTTGCGGACATCGGCCATGGCCACCTCCTGCGGCGTGCCGACCATGACGACCTCCGCGGTCGGCACCACCTGGCCGATCGTGAGCGGCTCATCGCCCGTGCCGGGAGGGCAATCGAGGACGAGGACGTCGAGGTCGCCCCACGCCACGTCGCCCAGGAGTTGGTTGATGACGCCGATCTTCATGGGCCCGCGCCAGATGACGGCCTGGTCGCCCTGGGCCAGAAGGAGCCCCAGGCTCATGACGAGGAGGTTGGGGCCCAGCCGGATGGGTTGGAGTTGCCCGCCGATGGTGGAGGCCTGCACCTCGCGGATGCCCAGGAGTGTCGGCACGCTGGGGCCGTGGAAATCCACGTCCAGGAGTCCTGTCTTCAGGCCCTGCCGCGCCAGCCCAAGGGCCAGCAGAGCGGCGACGGTGCTCTTGCCGACGCCGCCCTTGCCGCTCATGACGGCAATAACGCGGCCGATGTGCCGCAGGTTCTCGTCTCGGCGGCGCTCGGTCTCCTTGCGCGGGTCGGGCTCGCACGCTCCGCCGCGGGGGCTACGTTGTTTCGCGTCCATCACCTCTCCAAGTGGTTGTTGCTCGGCTACCAATGCCCTTCGACGTTGGCGGTGGGGGCCTCCTGAAGCCGGCCTTCCCGAAGCGCGCCGACGGCCTCGGCCACGGTGCCTGCGGCGCCGAGGAAAACCTTGATGCCTGCCGCCTGCAGAACGCGGAACGCCTTCGGCCCGCAGTTGGCGCACAGGACGGCGTCCGGTCCCAGGGAGGCGATGGCCTGGCCGGCCTGGACGCCGGCCCCTTGCGCGGCCTGCTTGTTCTGCGCGTTGGGCACGCTGGCGAGCACGGCCTCCGTCTCGCTGTCGACCAGCACGAAACAGGCCGCGCGGCCTAGGCGCTCGTCCACCCGAGCGTCCAGCCGAGGGGCCTCGGCGGGGATGCATACTTTCATGGTTCTCGCTCCTTTCCAAGGTAACAGGTCCGCTTGCCGTTCTTCGACAACGCGTCGCTACGGTCTGACCGCCGACGCTTGGTTCGCCGTCGTCCTGGCGGCCTCGAGACGGGCGAGGATAGTGCCGCACACGTTCCGCAGGGCCTCTGCGCCGGGCCCGTCGCCCAGGGCCGGCACGACCGAGCGGCTGAGGTTCTCCGGCACGTTGCGGTCGAACGGGACTTCGCCGACGACCTCGATGTCCCGCCGGCGGCACAGGCAGCGAATCTCCTCCGCCACACGGGCGCACAGGTCGGCCTTGTTGATGACCGCCATCGCCGGAATCCGGAACCAGGCCGCCAGGTCCAAGACACGTTCCATGTCGTGCAGGCCGCTCAGCGTCGGCTCGGTGACGACGACGGCCAGGTCGCAGCCCGTCAGGCTGGCGTTGACGGGGCAGCCCGTGCCGGGCGAGGCGTCGATGAGAAGGTGCTTCGCGTCCTCGCGGGCGGCGGCTTCGTCGGCCAGGGTTCGGACCAGGGTGACAAGCTTGCCGCTCGCCTCGCCGCCGGCCAGGAGGCTTCCCCGTGCCATCGGGCCCCAGTCCGTCGTGCCCACATGGGCGTGGCCCGACAGACGCGGGTGGATGCGGACGGGCATCTCGTCGGTTCCGGCCAGCGGGCACACGAGGGCACACAGGCCGCATCCCTCGCACCGCAGGGGGTCCACGGTGGCCCGGGGGGTGAGCGTGATGGCGTCGAAGCGGCACTCGTTGGCGCAGACGCCGCACCCGCGGCACATCTGCGGGTCGACCACGGCCAGCCAGGAGCCGCTGAACACGTGGCCTTCCTCGTCGCGAGGGAAAAGCACCAGGTGCAGATTGGCGGCATCGACGTCGCCATCGGCCACCGCGAGTCCCTGCCCCAAAACCGCGAGCGAGGCCGCCAGGCTCGTCTTGCCTGTGCCACCCTTGCCGCTGACCACGGCGACGCGGGTAAGAGGCTTGGCGGCGGGGTCGGCGGGCCTGCGCGCCGGCGGCTGTTCCTCAAGCAGGTCCTGTGCTTCGGATAGCGGTCGCGCGGCAGGACGGCGGCAGGGCAGGGAGCCGGTGCGAACCGCTTCGGCCAGCGTGTCGAACATCTCGGCGTACCGGGGGTTCGCGGCGTACAGCAAATGCCCCTCGGCGTAGGCGCCGGCGATGGCCATATCATGCGGCACTTCGAGCACGATGGGGATGCCGCAGAGGTTGCAGAACCCGCGCACGTCGGCCCCGCCGATGTCGCAGCGGTTCAGGATCACCGCGTGCGGGATGGCCAGGTGTTCGACCAGGCCGATGGCCTTCTCGAGGTCCGACAGGCCGAACGGCGTCGGCTCGGTCACCAGGAGACACAGGTCGGTCCCCCGGAGGGCCTCGGTCACGGCGCACGAGCAGCCGGGCGGACAGTCGAGGATGGTATGGGCTGCAGCCGGTGCCGCTTCCTTCACCTGCGCGATGACGGCCGAGGCGCGGACCTGCCCCACGGCCAACTCGCCATCGGCAAAGGGCAGCCACTGGCCGCGCGCCACCCGGTACCGTCCGACCCGCACGTGGCCCAGTACGTGCGTCGTCCACCGCAGCGCTTGCGACGGGCACGCCTCCAGGCACGCCCCGCACGAGTGACACAGTTCGTTGAAGACCAGGACGCCCGACTTCAGCGCCGCCAGGGCGCTGAAAGCGCAGACCTTGGCGCAGGCCCCGCAACCCGTGCAGGCATCGGTGGCCTTCGGCACATCGCTGACGGCCGGCTGCTGGTCGGCGATCTCGGGCTTCAGGAAGAGGTGCCCATTGGCGCCTTCCACGTCGCAGTCCACGTAAGCGGCACCCAGCGCCGCCGCCAGGTTCGTGGCGACGAGCGTCTTACCGGTTCCGCCTTTGCCGCTGGCAATGGCCAGGATCACTGTCTCAACTCCGCTCCACTGGCTTGAAGCCGTATGTGCCCTTGAAACTGCCGGAAGCCTCGAAAAGTCCGTCTGATGAGACCGCCGAGATGATGGCGGTCTCTCTCATGTGATGGTCGTCCACCCAAAGCAGGCCCTCCCGCTTGAGCGCCCGGTAAAGGCTCGCGATGACCTTGGCCGGATCGGCCAGCAGGTGAAGCACGTCGTGCAGGATCGCGACATCCACGCTCCCGTTCGGAACGTCCGCCGCGCTGTCGGCAAGGACCGTCGTGATATTTCCAAGGCGCCGCTCCTCGGCGACCCTTTGCACCGCGCTCGCGGCGACAGGGTTGACGTCCAGGGCATAGACCTTCCCGGTCGGACCGACGAGCCGCGCCGCGGCGAGGGAGTAGCCTCCAGGGCCGCATCCGAAATCGAGAACCGTATGCCCCGGCAGGATACCCATCCGGCGCAGGACCGCGTCGGGCGGCGCCACGAGGTCGCGGATCCGGAACACGAACGACATGAAGCCGAACGCCAGCCGTCCCTGCGGTCGGGTCATCCACCGCCTCCACCGCCTACCTGGCGTATCCTTCACGGCTACCCCTGGCGCGCGAGAGCTGCGCCGCACTTCGGGCATTGGATCTGGGCGCATGGCACGCCGCGCTGGTGTGGAACCGTGGCTCCGCACTGGGGGCAGACGCACGCGCCGCCGGGTCCGGCGGCGCGAGGGCCGCCCATGCGTCCACCGCCGCCTCTGCCGGCACCGGCGCCCCCGCCTCGGCCGCCTCCCATCCCGGTGCCGCCGCGGCCGGCGCCTTGCCCACCTCGTCCCTGTCCCAAGGGCATTGTGAAGTCTCCTTGTGTGTACACCGCCCCAAAGGGCACGCCGGCGGCGCAGGCCGCGATCGGCAGGGCGCGCTTCGGAGTCGCGCACGGCCCCCGACCCGTCAGTCCTTGTCGGCGCTCTGAGCGGCCTGGAGTTCTCCGAGCCGCTTCTGGATCTCGTCCAGGGCGCCCCGGAAGTAGTCGGCCTGCGATTTGAGGGCGTCGAGTTCGGCCTCCCTGGGCATCGCCGGCGCGTACGCCGTGGCTCCGTAGGGCGGAACCGCGCCCATGGTGGGACCCCAACCAGCCCGGGCCCAGCCCGGCATGCCCGTGGCCCAGAACATGTTGCGCTGGCCACGTCCGCCGCCTCGGCCCCGGAAGCCGCGGCCGAAGAAGCCCCGACCGCCCACCGGGTTCATGAATCCTGGCGCGGGGTAACCCGCGCAGTATCCCGCTCCGCGGCCGCTCATCGGCCCCATTCCCATCGGACCCGTTCCGTCACCACCTGGCATGATCGTACTCCTTTCTGGTTTTCGTGTTCCGTTACTGGCGTCTGCATCCCCGGCCGCGCCGGAAGCGGCGCCTCGCGCCGGAGCATCCCGGCATCTGGAAGGCCGGCGTGGTGAGCGTTCCCTCGACGTAGGCCTTCAGCACGTCGTCCACCGGACCGGCGATGAAGGGCATGAGGTGGACGCCGGCCATGCGGACCATGGCCGCGACCGGCCGCGAGACCGCGCCGCAGATGAGCGTGCCCACGCCCAGGTCCTTCAGTTGCTGGACGCGGCGCGTCGGCTCCTGGTCGCTGAGCAGCGCTTCGCCGCTGGCCTCGACTTGGTGGCCGGAGACCTCGAAGAGCAGCACCTGTCGCGCCGTGTCGAACACCGGCGAGACGCGACCCTCCCAGGCTGCCACAGCGACCTTCATGCACCGTTCCTTCCCATGCTCCGAGGAGCAACGGGCATGCCAAAGACGGCCTCGGGAAGGGATGGAGGCGCAAGCCCTGCAATATGGGGGACTTACGGGATTGTCGAATCGCTGGCCAAGCGACGCCCTTGGCCAGCGGGGTCGCGGAAGTGCAACTGTGCAGGTGGACAGAGTCGCCCGAGTGCGACCCTCCGCCTACGGTGCCCCGGACCGTCCGTCGGCCTCGGGCAGGTCAATCCCGAGCGCCTTGATCTTGCGAAACAGCGTGCTCTTGTGCATCCCCAACTCGCGTGCCGCCGCCAGCCGGTTGAAGCGGTTCCGCTTGAGGGCGTCGAGGATGGCCTGCCGCTCGGCGGCCTGGACGGTCTGGCCCAGGTCGCGCCGCGGCGCGACGCGCGGGGCGCGGGCCACCAGGTCCTCCGGCAGGTGCCGCGGGCCGATCGGCCCGTCCGGGCACAGCACGAAGGCGTGCTCGATGACGTTCTCCAACTCGCGGATGTTGCCCGGGTAGTCGTGGGCCATCAGGATGGCCATCGCTTCGCGGCTGACGCCGGTGATCGAGCGGCCCTGGAGGCGGTTGAAGTGGGCGACGAAGCGGTCCACCAGGAGGGGAATGTCGCCCTTGCGGTCCCTGAGCGGCGGCAGGTCCAGGCGGACGACGTTGATCCGGTAGAAGAGGTCCTGCCGGAACGTTCCGGCCTTGACCATCGCCGCCAGGTCCTTGTTCGTGGCCGTCAGTACGCGGATGTCCGCCTTGGCCGGGGCCGTGCCGCCCAGCGGCTCGTACGTCCTCTCTTCCAGCACGCGCAGGAGCCGCACCTGGAGCGACGGGCTGACGTCGCCGATCTCGTCGAGGAAGATGGTGCCGCCCTCGGCCCGGGCGAACCGGCCCGGCTTGTCCCTGTCGGCCCCCGTGAAGGCCCCCGCCTTGTAGCCGAACAGTTCCGATTCCAGGAGCGTGTCGGGCAACGCGCCGCAGTTGATGGCCACGAACGGCCCGTCGTGCCGGGGGCTCAGCGCGTGGATGGCCCGGGCGAGGAGTTCCTTGCCCGTGCCCGTCTGGCCCTGGATGAGCACCGTGCTGCCGCTGGCCGCCACTTGTGGCAGGACGTCGAAGAGACGGCGCATGGCGGGGCTGCGGCTGACCATGTCGCCCAGTTCGAACCGGCCATCGAGTTCCTTGCGGAGTTCCTCGACGAGCGTGAGGTCGCGGAACGTCTCGACGCCGCCCACGACGCGGCCTCGCGTGTCGCGCAGCAGGGCCGTCGAGACGCTGATGGGGATCCGCTGCCCGTCGGCATCCACGATGAAGGCCGTCCGGTTGACGATGGGCGTTCCGCTCTCCATCGTCCGCCGGAGGGCGCAGTCCGATTCGCACATGCTCGCACGGAAGACGTCGCAGCAGCGGCGGCCGACAGCCTCGCCGCGCGCGACGCCGGTGATCTCCTCGGCCGCGCGGTTGAACGACGTGATCCGCCACGCGTGATCCACCGTGAAGACGCCGTCGGAGATGCTCTCGAGGATGGCCTCGGTGACGGACTCGGGCAAGCGGTCGTGGGGGCGCTGTTTCATGGTTCCTTCAAGGGTACGCCCGGCCCGGCGAGGCGTCAAGGCCGCGTTGGCGGAGTGACTCCGGCGGCAGGCGGACGGCCATGGTCCGGCGGCGCGGCGGCCGTCGGCGATGGCGCGGACCACGAGCGACGCGCCGTGCACGCAATCGCTGGCCGCGAACACGCCCGGAACGCTCGTCATCATCTCGCCGTCCACCCGCACGTTGCCGCGCGCGTCGGTCTCAAGGCCCGCCTCGCGGACCAGCGGCCCGTGCTCGACGTGGACGAACCCCAGGGCCAGCAGCACGAGGTCGGCCGGCAATTCAACCTCCGACCCGGGCACCTCGGCAAACGTCGGACGGCCGCGCGCGTCGCAACCGCCCCACTCGATCCGCACGCACCGCAAGGCCCGCACGCGGATGTCGAGGCCCAGAAACTCCTTCGTCAGGACGCTCCAGAGCCGCTCGCACCCTTCCTCGTGGCTGCTGCTCGTCCGCTTGATGACGGGCCACGTGGGCCACGGGCAGTCCGGGCCGCGCGCATCGGGCGGCTCGCTCAGCAGTTCAATCTGCGTGATGGCGCGGGCGCCCTGGCGTCGGGCGGTGCCGACGCAGTCGGACCCCGTGTCGCCGCCACCGATCACGACGACCTGTTTGCCGGTGGCCAGGATTTCCTGGGCATGAGGAATCTCCTCACCGGCCGCGCGGCGGTTCTGCTGCACCAGGAAGTCCATGGCGAAGTGGATACCCTCCAGCCCGCGCCCGGGCACCGTCAGGTCGCGCGGGGCCTGGGCGCCCATCGTCAGGCAGACGGCGTCGAACTTGCTGGCGAGGTGCCGCATCGAGAGGTCGCGGCCGACATCGACGCCGGTCTCGAAGACGACGCCCTCGGCCCGCATCTGTTCGAGCCGCCGGTCGATGATCCACTTTTCGAGTTTGAAGTCGGGGATGCCGTACCGGAGGATGCCGCCCACGCGGTCGGCCTTCTCGAAGACGACCACGTCGTGCCCCGCGCGGGCCAGTTGCTGCGCAGCCGCCAAGCCCGCCGGCCCAGAGCCGACGATGGCCACGCGCCGGCCGCTCCGGGTGGCGGGCGGCTGCGGCCGGATCCAGCCCTCGCGCCAGCCGCGCTCCACGACCTGGAGTTCCAGGTGCCGGATCGTGACCGGCTCGGCGTTGATGGCGAGCGTGCAGGCGGCCTCGCAGGGGGCCGGGCACACGCGGCCGGTGATCTCGGGGAAGTTGCCGGTCGCGTGCAGAAACTCCAGGGCCTCGCGCCAGCGGTCGCGGTAGACCGTCTCGTTGAACTCGGGTATCCGGTTGGCCAGCGGGCACCCGAACGCGTGGCAGAACGGTATGCCGCAATCCATGCACCGTGCGGCCTGGTCCTGGGTCTGGGCGGGGGCCAGCAGCCGCTCGATCTCGCGCCAGTCGCGGACGCGTTCCTCGACAGGCCGCTTCGGCGGGTTCTCGCGGGCATGTTCCAGAAATCCCGTGGGCTTACCCATGGTACACCTCCTCGGTGGCCGAAAGGGTCTCGGCGTCGCGGTCGGCCCGCAGGCGCATCCGGGCGAGGACGTTGCGGTAATCGGTGGGCATGACCTTGACGAACAGCGGCACCTGGGCCTGCCAGTCGTCGAGGACGGCGGCGGCCCGGGCGCTACCGGTCAGGTCGTGGTGCCGCCGCAGGAGGGTGTGCAGGCGGTTCTGGTCCTCGTCGATCCAGACGCTCTCGAGGTCGACCATGTCGAGGTTGCAGCGGGTGGCGAAGAGTTCGGCCTCGTCGTAGACGTAGGCGATTCCGCCGCTCATGCCGGCGGCAAAGTTGTACCCCACCGGGCCCAGCACCACCACCACGCCGTCCGTCATGTACTCGCACCCGTGGTCGCCCACGCCCTCGACCACGGCCGTGGCGCCGGAGTTGCGGACGGCGAACCGTTCGCCCAACCTTGTCCACAAGCCCCTTCCGCCTTCGTCCATTGTTCGCGCGGGGGGCGCGGGAGGTCAATGCGGGAAATGAGGGGAGGTGATGGGCGCCACGGGCCGCCTGAAATCGGCGGACACGTATGCCCCGTACCGCCGATAACTTCTTTACTGGATGGGCGCATCTGGGTACTATCATGCCCGTGTCCACCGCGAGAGTGACCATCGTTCTGCCGGGAGCCCGTCATGGCTGACATCCGGGCCGTCGACCTGTTCTGCGGCGCGGGCGGCAGCAGTTGGGGTGCCCGTGCCGCCGGCGCGGAGATCGTCGCCGGTTTCGACATGTGGGGGCTCGCGGGCAAGGTCTACAAGGACAACTTCCCGCAGGCCACCTTCCACGAGGGGAAACTCGAAGAACTCGATCTGGACAACGTGGTCGAGGGACTTGGGGAGATCAACCTCATCCTGGCCTCCCCCGAATGCACCAATCACAGCCCCGCCAAAGGTGACCTGCCGCGCTGTGAGAAGAGCCGCGCAACAGCCTTCCAGGTCATCCGATTTGCCCAGGCCTTGCAGCCAAGGTGGATTGTCGTCGAGAACGTTGTGAGCATGCGCAACTGGAAGCGGTATGGGGCATTCCTGAAAGGTCTCAAGCAACTGGGCTACAACGTCTCGCCGCAGGTCCTCAACGCCGCGGATTTTGGCGTTGCCCAGAAGCGCAGGCGGCTGTTCATCCTCTGCGATAGCGAACAAGAGCCGCCTTCTGTTGAGCCCACCGCACGCAAGTGGAAGACTGCATCGCTTGTTGTCAGCCAGAACGGCGAATACGTCTACTCGCCTCTGCGCACGCAGCGGCGGGCGACCGCGACCATCGAGCGGGCCGAGCGTGCCATTGCAGCGCTGGGCAATCAAGAGCCATTCCTGATCGTGTACTACGGCTCTGACGGTGCAGGCGGATGGCAGAGCCTTGACGTCCCGCTCCGGACCCTCACGACGTTGGACCGCTTCGCCCATGTAAAGCCCATGGAGTCAGGGCACGTGATGCGCATGCTCCAGGTGCCCGAACTCAAGGCAGCCATGGGTATGCCAAAGCGATTCCGCCTCGCCCACGGCACGCGGCGCATGCGGGTGAGAATGGTGGGCAATGCTGTGTGCCCGCCGGTGATGCAGGCGGCAATCGAGGCCGTGCAAGCCAATGCCCACACAAGATGATGCTGCCAGCAAGGGCACCAAGCGATCAGGGCGGGCCAAGATGCGGCCGCGGGCCCGCCTGATTTCGCTGATTGGCGAAGAACTTATCAGCGACGAGCCCGTGGCCGTTGTTGAGCTCGTGAAGAACGCCTACGACGCTGACGCGACAAGTGTTAGGATAGAGTTCTCCGGCAAAAACCCCAATGATCCCGATACGCTCACCATATCCGACGACGGCGAGGGTATGTCTCTCGAGACAGTTCTCGAGGGATGGTTCGAGCCAGGAACAATCACCAAGAAGAGACGCCAGGGGTCCCCTCGCGGCAGGCTGTATCAGGGGGCCAAAGGTGTTGGTCGTTTTGCGGCCGCAAGGCTTGCTGCCTCTCTCTATATGGAGACCAAACGGCACAAGGCATCCGAGGGAGTTGCGGTACTGCTGGAGTGGGGCCGATTTGATGACGACAGCTATCTGGACGAAGTGGAAATCGAGTATCAAGTAGTGCCCTTGCCACAGCTGGTGCATGGGACGGTGCTGACGCTGGTTGATTTGCCTGCGAGGAAACACTGGACGGATGCCGACTATTCTTCACTCCACGACAGGCTGTCGCGTCTCATCTCCCCGTTCCACACGGCGGAAGGGAATAACGAAGTCACCGACTTCGACATAGAGCTCCTTATTCCCGGGCATCCCGATCTGACAGGCAAGGTGGAGCCCCACTCCCTAACGAAGACGCCGAAGTACAAGCTAGCCGGGCACCTTGACGCAGCCGGCTGCTTCTCAGGAACGCTCGAGATTGAAGGCAGGGAATCCAAACAGTACTCGCTGCGCCGGCTTGGGACGCCCAAGGAGAGGGTCGGGTGCGGGCCGTTCGATGTGGAGATTCGTGCCTGGGATAGAGACCGCCCCGGCCTCACCCCATATATGTTGGCCTTTGATGAGAGCCTCACGGGGATTCGCCAAATACTTAACCGCTACTGCGGTGTCAGTATCTATCGCGATGGCTTCCGCGTCCATCCGTATGGCCAGGAGGGGAATGACTGGCTAAGCCTGGATACGCGCAGTCGGCAGACCCCCACTTTGCGACTGGCCAATAACCAAGTCATTGCGGCCGTTCGAATCTCCAGGGCCGAAAACCCCGAACTCAGGGACCGAACCACAAGGGAGGGCCTAGTCCACAATCCCGCGTATGACGTGTTGAGAGAGTGGTTCATTCGGGTCCTGGCTCTTCTGGAGGGCGAACGCTACGACGTCAGGCCCCGGGAAGAAACGGCAGGAGAGGAGATTACCGCGCTGTTTGAAGTGTTCGACATGACCGAGGTGGTGAAGGAGGCCGACGAAAGGCTGGGCAAGGACCATCCAGTTGCGAAGCTTGTCCGGGACAAGGATTTCGAGATCCGTGAGGGCGTTCGGAGACTGCAAGACCACTATTCCCGGGTTATGATGGCTGCAGGCTTTGGCCAATTGATAGACATCGTCGTTCACGAGATAGGGGCACCTCTCGGCCGTGCCAACCGCGAACTCGCCCAGATGGAAAAAGCCTTGCGCAAGGCGATTCATGACGGCACCGTTCCCAATGTAAGCGACCGGCTCACCAACATCAAGGCTTGGCTCGAGCAGATAGCCAACCGGCGGGACATGCTGATCCCGAAAACCGCGGGGCGTCGCGGACGCGCCACCACTTTCAGTGTTCAGGACGAGATCGAAGGCAACCTCGGCCTCTTCGAAGGCCTCTTGAGCAGGCAGAAGGCAGAGCCGGTTGTTCGGGCACCCAGGAAGCCGGTTGTAGTGCAGATGTCCAGAGCAGCACTAGGTCAGACCATTGCAAATCTCCTGGACAACGCGATCTACTGGCTGGCGCATCATCATGGAGAAGCCGGGGGCGGGCGGATAGATATCCGCCTCACCACCCTCAAGCACGGCTTCCGAATAACGGTTGCGGACGATGGTCCAGCAGTTCCCGAAGAGGACAGGGAGCGGGTTTTTGACATGAACTTCTCGCGCAAGCCTAATGGCATGGGTCTGGGGCTGTATATTGCGCGTCAGGTCATCCAGAATTACGGCCGGCTCGTATACAGGGACGACGGGCCGCTTCCAGGTGCGTGTTTTGAGGCCACGTTCGACCACAACGTGGGGCTCTGAACAGGGGGGAGGAAGTGATGCGATTGCAGGTGCTTCTTGTTGAGGATTAGCAAACTGATCTGGCGCAACTCGACCAGGATCTCGGTTCCTTCTTTGAGGCGCTGGGCATTGAGGCAGACGTGCATCCGTGCGGGACGTTTGAGGAGGCTTATACGCTTACCGAGGCTCCTTCGCGTCGTTTCGACTTGATTGTGTCGGACACCTACAAAGGTGAAGTGGCGAACAGAGATGCGGCCGTCATGGCGATGGTGCGGCGCTACCGGGCAGGTCGTTTCTGTCCACTGGTGATCTACAGCAGTAGCGTTATGCCGGCTGACCTCAAGGAGGGGCCTTTTCTTGTCTGGGCTGACAAGGGCACGGCTGACGATATAGAGCGCGCGATTAGGCAACTGCTTGATACGGGCATTCCGCAACTTTCCCGCGCCCTCCATGACGAACTCGACGAGACGGCTGGCAGCTACATCTGGGAATTCCTCGAAGAGAACTGGGAACGCTTACAAGCCCACGGCTTTGATCGTCAGGTGTGCGAGCGACTCATTCGGCGCCGGGCTGCCGTGAGAATTGCGCACATCGTTTGCGAGGGCGGAAGGCAAGCGGCGGTCTCCGAGGCCGACGGCGTGGAGTATTATGTCTATCCCCCACTCGATCCGAACACACATTACCTCGGCGAGGTCATTAGGAAGAGAGAGAACACCGGCGATCTCCGGGTGATTCTTACGCCCCATTGTCACTTGGATCTACATCCCGGACAGGATGCCCCCAGGGCAGAGTCCGTACTCACTGTCAGGAC
>Ga0307378_10003439_pt1 | contig 23240 bp, 16 predicted proteins | sample UN1MG_FD_202238 | JGI IMG/M metagenome (GOLD analysis project Ga0307378, IMG submission 202238) | Soil microbial communities from Risofladan, Vaasa, Finland - UN-1 | ecosystem: Environmental > Terrestrial > Soil > Coastal area > Acid sulfate soil | place: Finland: Risofladan, Vaasa | collected...
AGATTTGAAGGGAGATGCCTGTGGATAATCCTTAGATTATTCTTGACATTAAGGTGGATAATAGTGTAAATTAGAATGTAGAGGTTTGCCCCTTTTGTGCCGGTTTTACAGCAGAGATTCTTTAAAATGGGAACTAACGGCCCGTATGAAGTTATCTGAAGGAAAGAGATAGTCTCAAGTCGTAAAATCTTAATGGATCAATAAGAATATAGTAAAATGTCACGTGTTTTATTGGTCGTTTTGTTAATTTTTTTTGAAGGAGGACTTTCATGTGTACGAAATCGATTTATTTCATTTCTTTCATTTTGGTGCTTAGTATCGTTGCGCCGAGCATGGGCGCTGATCCCGACCCAAGTCTAATGGGCTGGTGGACCTTCGATGGCCATGCCCTTGATTCCTCCGGCAATGATCGACATGGGACCATCAACGGAGATCCGCAGTTTACTACGGGAGTCTTTAATGAGGCGCTGGAATTCGACGGAGATGACTATGTGAGCATCGATGGCTACAAGGGCGTTCTCGGCACGTCCGCTTTAAGCATAGCTGCCTGGATCAACAAGACGGCTGGCGGAGGCCAGCAGATTGTATCCTGGGGGCAACTTGCTAATGGTACGAGAATCCACTTCATGGTGCGCGACGACAGCCAGCTACGGTTGTCGACTTTCGACGGCAGGGTCGAGAGTAACGTTTATCTGAGCCTGAATGAATGGTACCACGTTGCTGTGGCAAAGGTTCAGGACCAGACCCAGGCGACACTTTACGTGGACGGCCAGGATGTTACGAGCACAGCCCAATCGATTAATTCGTTGAATATTGTTGCCGATGTGGATGTCGGTATAGGTTGGAACGCACCGGCCCCGGGTGGATATTTCATAGGGATTATTGACGAGGTCCTCATCTACGATAAGGAGCTGACACCGGAAGAGATTCAGCAAATCATATCGGGAGCAGGTAGCGAACCGTATCCATTCGCATCGAGCCCCGAGCCGGCCGACGGGACCCTGCTTGAAGCTACGTGGGTGAACCTCAGATGGTCGCCGGGGGCTCTTGCAGTCTCACATAACGTGTACTTAGGCGAGAGTTTTGACGATGTGAACGACGGAGCCGAAGGTACGTTCCGAGTCAACCAGGCCGCAACCTCTTTCATTATCGGATTTTCCGGATTTCCTTATCCGGACGGCCTTGTTCCGGGGACGACTTACTATTGGCGAATCGATGAGGTCAACGATGCGGACCCGAACAGCCCCTGGAAAGGCAAGATATGGAGCTTCAGCATTCCTCCAAGGACGGCCTACAAATTCGATCCGGCTGATGGTACTAAATATATAGACCCGAATGTGACTCTCAGCTGGAAGGCTGGTCTTAACGCGAAACTACACCACGTTTACTTTGGCGATAATTTTGACGATGTGAACAGTGCCCTTGTGGGTTTGCCACAGACAGATACGACTTATACTCCCGGCACGCTTGAGATGGATAAGGTTTATTATTGGCGGGTCGATGAGTTCGACGGCGCCGCCACCCATAAAGGCGACGTCTTGAGTTTCAGAACGATGCCCGTGATAGATATTACCGATCCGACACTCATCGGCTGGTGGAAGTTCGACGCAGGTGTGGGCACCATCGCCCCCGACTGGTCGGGTCACGGCAACCACGGCCTGATTGCCAATCCAAATTGGCTGAGCCCCGGCTGGATCGGCCAAAGCGCGCTGAACTTCGGGGCTGACAGCTACATGGCGATTCGAAACCTCGTACTGAATGACGCCAACGGGACAGAGGTCTCCATCTCGGCTTGGATTCGCACCAGCGAAAGCGCCATGCAGACAATCGCCTCTTTCGACCGCAGCGATTACTGGCGTTTTGAGGTCGGGGACAGTCCCTACGCCGGCCCCGGATTGCTCGGCTGGGAGGTGAGTACGAGCACAGGCGTGGTGGATCTTGCCAGCCAGAAGCGTGTCGATGACGGCCAGTGGCACCACGTCGCGGGTGTCTTCGACAACGGCACAATGACCATCTACATCGATGGCACGCCGGATGGCTCGGCCGTTGGTGGAAACACCTTTGGAATCGGCTCTACCCGTTACGGCTTTGTCGGATCTCAGTCGGAGGCAACAGTCTTCGACGGCGACAGAAGCGGAAGCCCCGGTTATTGGCTCGGCAGCATGGACGACGTGCGCATCTACGACAGGGCGCTGAACCAGGACGATATCGCACAGGTCATGAGAGGCGATCCACTACTGGCCTGGGGCCATCAGCCCCCGAGCGGCGTGTACGACATCGAGGCGGTCCCGTCGTCTCTGACCTGGAGGCCCGGCGACATGGCGGCCCAGCACGATGTGTATTTCGGCAAGGACGAACAGGCAGTCCAGAGCGCCGACACCGCAAACACAAGCGGGATTTACCGCGGGCGGCAGGCTGGGACGACATATGTGCCTTCCGAGCCGTTTGAATGGGGCCAGAACTACTACTGGCGCATCGACGAGTTTAACACGGACGGAACTATCTCCAGAGGCGGCGTCCGGGCGATCATGGTTGCCGACTTCCGGTTGATAGACGGTTTCGAGAGCTATACAGATAATGATGTGGCCGGTGAAGCCATCTGGCAGACCTGGCTCGACGGCTATGGAATTCCTACTAACGGCGCACAGGTCGGCAATTTGTTCCCTCCGTATGCCGAGCAGGTGATTGTCCATGGCGACTCCCAGTCTATGCCGCTCCTTTACAACAACACGGCCGGTGTAACAAATTCCGAGGCGTCGCTGACATTGATCGCTCCGCGGGACTGGACCAAATACGGTGTTGGAGAGTTATCTCTGTGGTTCAGAGGTTATCCGCCGTCTGTCGGCGGCTTCACGGAAGGTCCGGCCGGAACCTACACGATGACCGGATCGGGTGCTGATATTGCCGGCACTGCCGACCAGTTCCATTTTGCCTACAAGATGCTCACCGGCACAGGTTCGATTATAGCTAAGATCGAGAGCGTGGAGAATACTAACAGCCTGGCCAAAGCCGGCGTGATGATCCGTGAGACACTTGATCCGAACTCGAAAAATGCCTTTGTGTGTATTACCGCTGACAGCGGAGTTATCTCACAGGGTCGCATCGATGCGGGCGGTGCCAGCTACAGCGCGACCCAAAGCGGAATCGCCGCACCATACTGGGTTAAATTAGAGCGTGATGTCGCGGGCAACTTTACGGCTTACCAGTCGACTAACGGCTCGACCTGGGTGATGGTAGAGAATTCTACGCCGCAGAACATATTAATGAATTCTAATACCTATATAGGTTTGGCTGTAACCAGCCATAACGCAGCTGTCGCCTGTGAGGCTAAATTCTCCAACGTCCAGATTACAGGCGCAGTTGGCCAGCAGTGGGCACATCAGGATATCGGGATAGTCGGCAACAATGCCGAACCGATGTATGTAGCTCTGTCCAACAGCACAGGCACACCTGCTGTGATTTACCACGATGATACCAATGCGGCAACGATAGACACCTGGACGGAGTGGACGATTGACCTTAAGGCCTTTGCAGATCAGGGTCTGGACCTGACTAATGTTGATAAGATTTCACTTGGCCTCGGTAGCAAGGGTAATGTGATGGCGCCCGGTGGCTCAGGTACGATGTACTTTGATGACATTCGCTTATATCGCCCCGTTCCGACACCGTAGGCTGAATAACAGACAATAGAGAAACATTTTTGTATAATTTAAGGGCCTATGACGCACGATTCGGCATAGGCCTTTTTTTTAATTTGACAGATTGACGATATGACATTTGACGTGGAAAAAAATTTCTATTACAATAATCAGCGGATAGCAGGTTGTTATCTTTGCAGTTTAGAGTAATCGTAGTTTTTGCATTTAACAACGGAGTAAAAATGTTGACTAATGCAACAGTAGCTGATCTTCTGCGGCCTTGTGAGAAAAGGCTTGCCGGATTCTATGATATTGCTTTGATCATAAGCGGGTCTTTGCTGATTGGTTTATGTGCGCAGGTCAAGGTTTTGCTGCCCTTCGGACCTGTCCCCGTTACAGGCCAGACTTTTGCCGTGCTGATGATAGGGGCGTTGCTCGGAGCTCGGCGAGGCTGCCTGGCCGTGCTTGCTTATATCATCGAAGGGGCGTGGGGAATGCCTGTGTTTGCATTCGGAGGTGGTTTCGCTGTGCTATTGGGGCCGACCGGAGGATATCTGATTGGTTTCATTCCTGCCGCCTACGTTGTGGGATTGTTGGCGGAAAAAGGATGGGATCGGCGGATTGGCACTACCGTTTTGGCGATGGTTTTGGGAAATGTGGTCATTTATGCCTTCGGGCTGCTGTGGCTGTGCTGTCTGATGGGTATTGGCAGGACAGTCTTAGCTGCGGGGCTGTATCCTTTTATTATCGGCGACTCGTTGAAAATAATATTAGCTGCGATACTTTTGCCATCAGGCTGGAAACTCCTCGGATATGGTGGACTCGCCGGCAAAAGAGAATAGGCGTCAAAGAGTTATTGGGGAATAGTGTAACGGTAGCACGACTGACTCTGGATCAGTTAGTCGAGGTTCGAATCCTCGTTCCCCAGTTATCTTTTTTCGAATACTGTTGCTGAGCGATATGTAAACTCAAAAAGTGGAGGAACCAGTATGAGCAAATCGCTGAGAGCATTATTTAGTCTAAGCATGGCTTTGTTGTTTATTTATAGCGGCCTGACAATAGCTTCTCCAGAACCTCCTTATCCGCCGAGTCCGGTCATTACCAGGCTCACCTGGGAATCGTCTGTGATTAAATGCGGAGCGGGCCGGTCGGGTGACAACTGGCCTATCACCTGGACAGATGACGACCTTCAGATTACATCCTTCGGCGATGGCGATGGTTTTGACAGGCAAAATCCGGGTTTGTCACTCGGATTTGCCAGGATTTACGGGGATCCTCCGGACTTCATTGGAGAAGATTTTGCCAGTGACGCTGATACCCCGAAGGGTAGTGGATCGAAGGGAATCAAGGCCAGCGGCCTGCTGATGGTGGACAACATTCTGTATATGTTTGTCAGAAATTATAAGCCTCCGGGTTCCGACGATTTCACGAATTCGAGATTGGCCCTGTCGACCGACCGGGGCGTGCACTGGAGCTGGGCCGACTGGCATTTCTCCGAGACCTTCGGCTGTCCGGAATTTATACAGTTCGGCAAAAATTATGAAGGGGCGAGGGATAATTATGTCTATATTGTTTCTCAGGCGAACGACAGCGCCTATGACTATTCACCTGATATCGTGATGGCCAGAGTGCCGAAGAATAAGGTTTTCGACAGGACGCAATACGAGTTCTTCGTTCGTTTGGATTCAGACGGCAATCCACTTTGGTCTGGCAGTATTCAGGATCGCGGGCCTGTCTTCACCGATGGCAATAGTGTCCAGCGCATTGCTGTAACTTATAACAAAGCTTTAGCAAGGTATATTTTGACAACCTCACACCGGCCAGAAGGTGATGAACGTACACATACCGCAGCGCTGGGTGTTTTTGACGCCCCTGAACCGTGGGGCCCGTGGACAACGGTCTACTACAACGACCATTGGTCTGTTCGGGACGACAAAGACTGCCGAACATATCACCATAAATTCCCGACCAGGTGGATGAGTCCGGACGGCAAGTCTATGTATCTGCTTTTTTCGGGTCTTGACTGTGACTTATATGCATTCTGTGTCAAAAAGGCCTCTTTGGAAATTGACACATCTGGTCAGCAGGGCGGGACTGAGCCGGGGGCGGAAAACGGCCTGGCGGGCAAATACAAAGGCGATATAGGGATTGAGAATGACCCGGATGTGATTTTCGCAGAGAACTTCGAGGAGGGCTCTTTGGAAGCCGTCAAATCACGCTGGAAAAGTGTAAAGAATTTCGAGATGATGTCACTATCCACGGATGTGCCCCAGGCAAGTGCGGGCAAACATTCAATTTTAATGACACATGTCGGGGGCAGAGGGACAGGAGCACATCTCTACAGGCGTCTTCTGCCGGGCTATGAAAAACTCTATGTTCGTTTTTACGTGAAATTTGCCCCGGACTGTTATCAGATTCACCATTTTGTGCATTTTGGCGGTTACAATCCCTCGACGCCGTGGCCTCAGGGTGGGGCGGGAATCCGTCCCGCCGGGGATGCGCGATTTACAACAGGAGTCGAGCCGTTCGGCAAAAGGTGGCGATGGGACTTCTATTCCTACTGGATGGGAATGCGTTCTTCTCCCGACAATAAATCATGGGGTCACGACTTCATAAATGACATTAACCTGAGGGCCGAGCGGGACAAATGGATATGTGTCGAGCTGATGATGAAAATGAACGATCCGGTCACGGAGTCCAACGGACAACAGACAATCTGGATAGACGGTAAAACCTGGAGTAAGGACGGGCAGGTAATCAGTCGTTTGGGGAAAGGATATCCCCGGGGTAAATGGGTGTGGGACAGCTTTATCCCGGACCCGGACGGCACGCCGTTCGAAGGTTTTCAATGGCGCAACACAGAAGAGTTGAAGTTAAACTTTCTGTGGATGCTTTTGTATATCACAGATGCGCCGCCGGGGCACGTCAGCAGGGTGTGGTTCGACAATATCGTCGTGGCGAAAACACCCATTGGACCTATTAATCCCTGAGAGAATTAATAGAAAAAAGAATATAGCTGCAAGCGTAAATATTTTATGGTGTGTTGATAAATCAGGGCCTAAAATATCAGGTGCGTTTTTCGACCTGGCTTTTTCTGGTTTTAGCCTTAGCAGGGATGCTCTTAATAGGTTGTGCTTGTTTAGAGAGCTGCCCACTGGTGGCGGACCCGTTTAATAAAGCTTTTTTGTGACCTTTTATTTTGTCCGCAATGGCATAACTTTCGACCATGGCCAACAGGCTTAAGAGGAGGCTGAGAGTGCTTTCCGCGCCCTGATTGATATTAACCCCGTCATTCATAAGGCCGTCATTGCATCCTTTTGTGCTAAAGTCATAGAGTGGAACATGCAGGTCGTTTTGGCCGAGGAACCAATCAAAGGCCTTTCTTTGAAGCGTCAAAAATCTATCGTTTTGCGTAGCGTCATAAGCAGCCCTTAACATCAAAACCATACTTGAAGCTTCTATAGGCTGCTGGTCGAATGTAGCTCTTGTGCCCTTTCGTTCGTACCATCCTTTCGAGCCGATGAAGCTGAAATGCTCGCCGTTCAAAGAATTTGCCAGCAGGAATTCACAGGTCTTTTCCGCGATTTCCCGATATTGATTATTGTCGAAAATCGATGCAGCAACAAATAAAGCGTGTGGCAAAACTGCATTATCATAAGTAAGCATGTCATCAAACCACTGCCAATCAGGGTAACTGATTTCCTGGTACTGAGTTACAAGACCATCTGCTGCCAATTCCAACTGGCGTTTTATGTCGCTGGCGCCTGGAAACTGTATGAGATAATCACTCATTCCGAGTATCGCATACGCCATACCTCTTGGAAGCTGCCTCAGGACATGTCCTACGGATTTATCGAAGCAATCTTTGACAATCGATAGATATGCGGGCGACGGCGGTTTTGCCATAACCGTCCCAAAGGCCCACAACACCCTGCCGAATGCGTCATTAAGAGGTTCATTCTTACACCAGGTTCTGTCAAAATTCATAAAGTTTTTGACTGTTCCGTCACTGTTTTGTGAGTGTATGATAAAAGATAAATATATATCGAGAAGCTTCAGTGCCTGTGGTTCAGGGTACTGTGTGTAATATTTGGTCATTGCGATTACAGCTCTTGCATTGTCGTCGGTACAGTAGCCATATTCACGATTTGGTATGGTAAATTTTGCGTGCTGGTAAAGACCTGTGTCGTCTGTAAGCTTTTTCAAATGATCCAGCGATGGCTCGGGTACCTCGATACTTGATATTGTCTCTGCTGCCGAGAGCTTTGTTTTGGCAGATATGTGAAGAGGCAGTCGTTTGGTGTCGAATAATTTCCAGTATGTCTGGCCTATTTTGGGCCAGGTCCTGGCTCTGCCGTACTCGTATGCCTTTCTTCGCAGAGAATAAAACAGCGAATCATTCTGAAGTATATCCACTATTGCCCGGGCTATTTCTTTCGAATCATTGAAAGGTACCAGTTTGCCCCGTCCGTCAGCCAGCAGTTCCGTTGCCGCCCAATAAGGTGTTGAGATGACCGCTTTGCCTGTGCCGACCGCGAATGATAATGTGCCGCTGGTCAATTGTTCCTTATTTATATATGGTGTGACATAGACATCGGCTGCACATAAAAAGTTATGAAGCTCCTGAACATTTACGAACCTGTTGTGAAAGATTACATGTTCTTGCAGACCCAGGTCCTTCACGATGTGCTGGAGTTGGAATCTGTACGACTCACCGTCGTGCTTTAATACGGATGGGTGTGTCATGCCCAGGACTATGTAGATAATCGATGGATCAGCTTCGACTATGGCCGGCATCGCCTTGAGCATCACTTCTATACCTTTATTCTTGTTAAGCAGGCCGAATGTCAAAATAGTTCTTCTGTCTTCCAGACCGAATTTGTGCTTATAGTAGTTGCTGTCAACGAAAGGTAATTCGGGTATGCCGTGTGGGATTAATTTTATTTTCCGAGTGGAAATGTCGTAAATATCCCGCAGCATGCCGACTCCCCGTTCGTTCATAGTGATTATTTTGTAAGAGGCTTTGCAAACATCAATTAATGACTTGCGGTAAGACGGACTCGGATCATCAATAACCGTATGAAGGGTAGTCACTATGGGAGTCTTAAGTCTGTTGAGCAACAGGCTTAAATACGCACCGGCCTCACCACCGAAAAGGCCGAATTCGTGCTGGACACAGACCAGATCAACGTGACTGAAATTGATGTAATCAGCCGCACAAATATAATCACTTTTTACATCCTGGCGGATTTCGAACTTAACCGGATCGTTGTACTTTTGATCCTCTGATCTCAACGCTACGACCAACGGTTCGAATTCGCCTTTGGCTGCCAACGCGATATTTTCGATAAGGTCTGATGTAAAAGTTGCTATTCCACATTTTCTCGGCGGGAAAGAAGAAATGAAAACCACTTTTTTCGTGGAACCTTTCGTCATCAGCAACATCCTATTTAAATAACTGCTAAACAATTTAATACAATTTATCGGTAATTGGCCCGCCTGTCAAGTGAACTGGGCCGTGGAGTTGAATAAAATATTGGCATGGTTCAATCTCATGTGCCCAAAGGTAACACTCTCCAATCCGGTTCAATGGCAAGAAATACTCATTACAGTCTGTTAGAGAGGGAGTTACGGAGAATATGGCAGTCCACCGGATTCAGAAAAGTGTTACCCTGTTTTGAACCATGCCAAAATATTTTTTGCATACATATCAATAAATTGTCTTATCAGGAGGAAATCAACGGTTTTTTTGCAAATCCTTAAATTTATTAGATATTTTTTGTTTTTCTTTTGCACCGGAGATATATAAACTCGTATAATAACCTACTGATATAATAGGAATTGTAGGGAAAATAAATTATGAAGCTTTCGACCCGAACCAGATATGCAGTACGAGCTATAATAGAATTAGCTCAAAACAATAGTAGGAGGCCTTTGCAACTTAGAATCATTGCCCAGCGACAAGATATATCAGTCAAATACCTGGAGCAATTGATGGCTGTTCTCAGGTCGGCAGGATTTGTCAGAAGTATCAGAGGCGCCAAAGGTGGGTATATTCTTGCCAAGGCCCCGGATCAGATTAAGCTCAGCGAGGTCTTACATTGCCTGGAAGGCTCCGTAACTATGGTCGAATGTGTTGAAGATGAGGATTATTGTGCGCGTGCTGCCGACTGTGCGGCCAGACAAGTCTGGGCGCAGGTGCAGCAGGCAATCGAAGACGTACTACACTCGATCACTCTGCAGGATGTGATAAACAGGGCAAAGAACAAAGGAAGCTTGGATTATCAAATATAAAAAGATGGAGACGAAAATATGAGTGCTATATTTGAAGACATAACGGCGGTGGTTGGATTTACGCCATTAGTGCAAATCAATAAGCTCGGCTCCGGCAAGGCAGCTATTTTGGCGAAGCTTGAATCGAAGAATCCGTGTGGAAGCGTGAAAGACAGGATTGCCCTGTCGATGATCCGGGACGCCGAGAGAAAGGGGCTGATAAAACAGGACACTGTAATTATCGAGCCTACCAGCGGTAATACAGGTATAGGACTTGCCTTTGTCTGTGCTGCCAGGGGTTATCGATTGATATTGACTATGCCCGAGTCGATGAGCATAGAGCGAAGAAAGATATTGCAGTTATTCGGTGCCGAGCTTGTGCTTACGCCCGCCGAACTGGGCATGTCCGGCGCGATAAAGAAGGCAGAAGAGCTTGTAGCCCAAAATCCTAATTCCTTTATTCCCCAGCAATTTAAGAATCCCGCAAATCCACAAATCCATAGAGAGACCACAGCAAAAGAGATTTGGGTTGACACGGATGGTCGGATCGACATTCTTGTCGCTGGAGTCGGCACGGGCGGGACCCTTACCGGCTGCGGCGAGTTCCTGAAGGCCAAAAATAGCGACATCAGAGTAGTGGCAGCCGAGCCAAAAGATTCACCAGTGCTCTCCGGCGGCAAGGCCGGTCCACACAAAATACAGGGTATCGGAGCGGGATTTGTGCCGGATGTTCTGAACGTTGATATCATAGACGAGGTTATCCAGGTCTCGAATGAAGACGCTATTGAGACAGCCCGGCAATTGGCTTTGAAAGAAGCTATTCTTTCAGGGATAAGCAGTGGTGCCAATGTATGGGCCGCAATTCAGCTTTCGCACCGTCCGGAAAATGAAGGGAAAGTTATAGTGACCTTTATTTGTGATACCGGTGAAAGATATATCTCCACGGAAATGTATGGGTAAAAGCAGGAAACTTCTGACCTTGTTAGGAAGTACGATAATGCGAAAAAAAAGGTTGACCGACAAGAAAGTCCAAAGTCTTGTTGACGAAATAGCTCATACATACAAGGGTGATACCGGCATAAATTTTATTGATGCCTCTAATCTGCCAGTACGGGGGGATATACTCCAGATACTCGATTTACTCTTTGAAGTGCTTTTTCCGGGCCATACGGGCAAAAGGTCGGTTACGAAATCAAATGTCAAGTTTGTCATCGGCGATATTCTCTGTCAGGTTTATGACGAGCTATCCGACCAGATGGAACGAGCTTTTCAATACAATTGTAGAATAAAGAAATGCGATGGCTGTGACTGCCGAACAATGGCTGAAAATGTTACCTTGCACCTATTGACAAGCCTGCCAAAGATAAGAGAGCGGCTCAAAGGTGATGTCGGTGCTGCTTTCGATGGGGATCCGGCTGCAAAGTCTTACGAGGAAATTGTGATAAGCTACCCCTGCATCTCAGCGATTGCGACATATCGTATTGCCCACGAATTGTATCTGAAACAGGTGCCGTTGATTCCCCGGATAATGAGCGAATGTGCGCATTCCAGGACCGGTATTGACATACACCCGGGAGCGAAAATAGGCAGGAACTTCTTCATTGATCACGGCACAGGCGTTGTAATAGGTGAAACTACTATCATAGGCAATAACGTGAAGATTTATCAGGGTACTACTCTTGGGGCTATGAGCTTTCCGAAGGACGAAAGGGGTAGAATAATAAAGGGGCAAAAGAGACATCCGACGATTGAGGACGATGTAACCATTTACGCTGAGGCGACAATATTAGGTGACGTCACGATTGGAAAAGGAGCAATAATCGGTGGCAATGTCTGGGTAAAGCAATCGGTGCCGGCCGGATTTACAGTTACCACTGCCAACACCGATTTGGTTTGCAGAACTCCCAATACCGATGGTGGCACATACGAGATATGAAATGAATGAACAGCTAATCAAAAGGATAGAACATCTAAAAGCCGTACGTGACGCTGTAATACTCGCCCACAACTATCAGCCTGGCGAGATACAGGACATTGCGGATTTTTGCGGCGATTCGTTGGGTTTAAGCATAAAGGCGGCGCAAACCGATGCCGAGGTAATCGTATTCTGCGGTGTTAGGTTTATGGCCGAGACTGCTGCGATTCTTTCTCCCGAAAAAACAGTGCTTTTACCGGAAAAGCATGCCGGCTGCCCTATGGCTGATATGATAACTGCTGAGCAGTTACGCCAGCTAAAACAAGAACATCCCGATGCCCTGGTGGTATGTTATGTAAACAGTTCGGCAGAGGTTAAGGCTCTGAGCGATTATTGCTGCACGAGCTCCAATGCGGTTGAAATCGTCAACTCTCTGCCGAAAGACAGGCGTATTCTCTTTGTACCGGACCAGCATCTTGGTCAGTTTGTTGCCGAGAGGACCGGTCGAGACCTGGTGCTATGGCCCGGTTATTGCCCAACGCACGTCTTGATAACCGAGGACGACATTAAAAACGCCCGGTTGATACATCCGGATGCGATTGTAATGGCGCATCCGGAATGCACCGAGCCGGTCAAAAAGATTTCAGACGAATTACTCAGCACCGGCCAAATGCTCAAGTTTGCCGCCAGGGGCACGGCTAAACGATTTATAATAGCTACTGAGACAGGAATAATTCACACTTTGAAGAAACAGAATCCCGAAGCTGAATTTTTCCCGGCCAGCGACAGGGCAATTTGTCCTAATATGAAAAAGATAACTTTAGACAAGCTCATCGCTTCGCTGGAAGATATGCAATATAAAATTACAGTTCCCGACCAGATACGAACTAAAGCGAGAAAAGCCCTTGATAGAATGGTTGAGATATTGCCGGAAAGATAAGAATGATAGAGATTTCAGAAGATTATGTTGGCATCGTGCAGGCCAGGACTTTGAGGGTGGTTGAGCCTGACCGGCCCTTAGAGTTGGATTGCGGCAAGACGCTGGCTCCTATTGATGTGGCCTATGAGACTTATGGTGAACTTGATGAGTCCGGTGACAACGCTATTTTGATATGTCATGCCCTTAGTGGTAATGCCCACGTGGCCGGCAAGAACAATCCTGATGACAGTAAGCCCGGTTGGTGGGACGTGATGGTCGGCCCGAACAAAGGTATCGACACAAATAAGTACTTCGTTATCTGTTCAAATTTTCTGGGCGGCTGCAGCGGGACGACCGGCCCGTCCTCGATCAATCCGGACACCGGCAAGCCATACGGTCTGGACTTTCCAATTATCACAATAGCAGATATGGTGAAGGTGCAAAAGCTGTTGCTCGATAAACTTGGTATAAAAGAGCTTTTGGCCGTAATTGGCGGTTCGATAGGTGGAATGCAGGTTTTGCAGTGGGCGATTGGATACCCTGACTTTGTCAAGGCTGCCATACCAATTGCCACAACCACGCATCTCGGGGCCCAGTCAATTGCATTTGATGCGGTAGGGCGAAATGCGATACTGGCGGATTCTAATTTTGCAGGTGGGCAATACGCGGACGAAAAAGGCCCTGACAGAGGCCTGGCGATTGCCCGGATGATTGGGCACATAACGTATCTGTCGGAACAGGGTATGCGCGAAAAGTTTGGACGAGAGTTGCGAAATGCCGACCGCTACAGCTACGATTTCAACTCTGAGTTTACAGTTGAGACATACCTGGATCATCAGGGACAAAGTTTTGTGGAGAGGTTCGACGCCAATAGTTATCTTTATATAACCAAAGCAGCGGATTACTTTGACCTGGCAAAGGATTACGGGTCTCTAAAGCAGGCCTTTGCAAATACCAGATGCAGGTTCCTGGCAATCAGCTTTGCCAGCGACTGGCTCTTTGCTCCCGTTCAATCCAGAACTATTGTTGACGCGCTTATTGCTAACAACAAAGACGTTAGCTTCTGTGATATTGCCTCTCCATACGGTCACGACGCATTCTTGTTAGAGCCCAAAACCCTTGGCTCATTTATTTCCGGCTTCTTGGACGCTACCCATCGGCCTGGGGTGAAAAAAGAAAATAGCAATGCCTTAAACCATGACAATTATCAGATACACAATCCAAGGCAGGCCAATCGAATCCGGGTCGACTACGAGGTGATTGAATGGCTGATAGAACCGGACAGCAAGGTCCTGGATATAGGCTGCGGCGACGGCGAATTATTGGCAAATCTTACGATTGATAAAAACATTAAAGGCGAAGGTATCGAGCTTGATCAGGACCTTGTCTTAACATGTGTAAAACGAGGCCTTCCTATTACACAGCACGATGTCGAATATGGGCTGGAGAATTATGCTGACAGAAGCTATGATTATGTAATATTGTCACAAACCGTTCAGACGATAAAGAATCCTGAGAAGGTATTTACTGAATTGTTGCGGATTGGCAGGAAAGTCATTGTGAGTTTTCCCAACTTCGCTCATTGGCGGAGCAGGGCACAGTTATTTTTTCGGGGCAGAGCGCCGGTAACCAGACAGCTTCCGTTTGAATGGTATAACTCACCTAATATACATTGTGTATCACTGAAGGATTTCGACCGATTTTGCAGGAAGCTGGGTATTAAAGTCGAAGAAAAGATTCCTCTGATTAAAACAGGTCTTAGCCCGGTACGTTTTGCACCTAATTTATTTGCCGAACAGGTAATTTATGTAACAAGCAAGGAATGAACTATGGACAATAATATTAAATATCATTTGGAGACGCTGGCCATACATGCCGGCCAACAGGTAGATTCGGACACGTTCAGTCGGGCCGTACCTATTTATCAAACAACCAGTTATGTGTTTAAGGACACCGATCATGCGGCTAATCTTTTTGCCCTGAAAGAATTCGGCAATATTTACACCCGCCTGATGAATCCTACGACCGATGTATTAGAGAAACGATTAGCTGCGATGGAAGGCGGCGTTGGCGGTCTTGCATTAAGCTCAGGACAGTCCGCAATATACGTTAGTATATTGAATATTTGCGGTTCCGGAGGTCATATTGTCTCATCGAACTCGCTTTACGGCGGGACGGTGACGCTCTTTAGCCATACGTTTGCCAAGCTTGGCATTGAGGTGACTTTTGTTGACCCGAAGGAGCCGGATAATTTTGCCGGGGCAATAAAAAACAATACAAGGCTGATTTACATTGAAACAGTCGGCAATCCCAAAAACGATATTTTGCAGTACGAAAAAATAGCTGATATCGCTCACGAAAACGGCATACCGGTCATTTGTGACAATACGGTTACCTCGCCTGTACTTTTCAGGCCTGTCGAGTACGGGATAGACATAGTGGTTCATAGCTGCACGAAATTCATCGGCGGTCACGGAACAAGCATTGGTGGGGCGATTGTCGATTCGGGCAAGTTCGACTGGACTAACGGCCGGTATCCCGAGCTGACTGAGCCGGACCCGAGTTATCACGGCGTAAAATACGTCGAGTCCTTCGGCGAAATGGCGTACATCATAAAAGCCAGGACACAATTTCTGCGCGATATGGGCAGTTGTATGTCGCCGTTCAATGCGTTTCTGTTTTTGCAGGGGCTTGAAACGCTGCATCTGCGTATGCCCAGACATTCCGAGAATGCACTGAAACTGGCACAGTGGCTCGAAAAGCAAAAACAGGTCACTTGGGTCAATTATCCCGGGCTCGAATCACATCCGGATTACAAATTGGCCAAGAAATATCTGCCCGATGGCCAGGGTGCTATTCTCGGTTTCGGAATCAAGGGCGGTCGAGAGGCCGGCATAAAATTCATCAACAGCGTCAAATTGGCCAGCCATCTTGCCAATATTGGCGATAGCAAGACGTTAGTTATTCACCCCGCCAGCACGACACACCAGCAGCTAAACCAGAAAGAACAACTTGCAGCCGGCGTAACAGATGATTATATTCGTGTATCTGCTGGCACAGAACACATTGATGACATAATAGCAGACTTCGACCAGGCACTGGCGGCGAGTCAGAGGTAAGAAATTATGTGGGAATATACGGACAAACTTAAAGACCATTTTTTCAATCCGCGGAATGTCGGTGTGGTTGAAGAACCGGATGGGGTAGGCGAGGTCGGCTCATTGGCTTGCGGCGATGCTTTGAAGCTGACGTTCAAACTCGATAAGAACGGCAAAATCAAAGATGCAAAGTTCAAGACATTCGGCTGTGCAAGCGCAATAGCAACATCATCGGTATTAACCGAGATGATCAAAGGCCGGTCGCTGGAAGAAGCCGCCAAAGTAACCAACAAAGATATCGCCGATTACCTGGGCGGCCTGCCGGAGCAGAAGATGCACTGCTCGGTGTTGGGCAGAGAGGCCCTCGAGGCGGCAATTGAAAATTACCGCACCGGCGGTAAGAAGAAGCATGAGCTTGAAGGTAATATTGTCTGCAATTGTTTCGGCGTCACCGAGAAGGAAATCGAGCGGGTAATACGTGAGAATGATCTGACAACGGTCGAGGAAGTTACGAATTACTGCAAGGCGGGTGGTGGTTGCGGCGGTTGTGCCGGTGAGATCGAGAAGATTATAGAAAGAATAAAACCGGAGAAGCCCGAGCAGCCCGCAATCTCCGCTCCCCGACGCCCCGAAAAGCTTACGAATATCCAGAAAATACAGTTGATTCAGCAGACGATAAATGAGCAAATCAGGCCGGCACTGAGGGCCCATGGAGGCAATATTGAACTGATCGATGTCGAGGGCAATAAAGTTGTCGTCGCATTTAGAGGGATGTGTGCTCAGTGCAGGCTGACGGAGCTTACTATGAAAGATGTGGTCGAAGCCAAACTCAGAGAATTTGTATCCCGGGAGCTTTTCGTTGAAGAAGACAAAGAGTCCGCACAAGAGCCCCACAATCATAGAGAGTAAATCATGAAGACCATATATTTTGACAACAATGCCACGACTAAAGTGGCCGAGGAAGTTTTGGAAGAAATTAAGCCGTTGTTCTGTGAGCTTTACGGTAATCCTTCGAGCATGCACACATTCGGCGGACAGATGGGTCGAAGAATCCGCCAGGCGCGTGAACAGATAGCCGCTTTACTGGCTTGTGATCCGAGTGAGATTATGTTTACGAGCGGCGGGACCGAAAGTGATAACACAGCCATCAAAGGCACGTTGGCCGCACAACCTCACAAACGCAAAATCATAACCACACGGGTCGAGCACCCGGCTGTGCTGGCGGTCTGCCGGGACCTTGAAAATCACGGCTATACGGTTGTGGAACTGGGCGTGGACAGAGACGGTCGGCTCGACTTTGAGGAGTTGGTCGAGCAGATCGATGACAATACCGCCCTGGTTACGATAATGTACGCCAATAACGAGACGGGCGTGGTGTTTCCGATCGATAAGATCGCCAAATTAGTTGCCGGTAAGGGAGCTGTTTTCCACACTGATGCGGTGCAGGTAGTCGGTAAGATACCGCTGAATCTGTCCGACAGCAATATTGATTTGCTCAGCCTTTCAGGTCATAAGCTGCACGCGCCGAAGGGTGTAGGTATTCTTTATGTCCGCAAGGGGACGCGTCTGTCACCGTTTATGCTGGGCGGCCATCAGGAAGCAGGCCGAAGAGCAGGGACGGAAAATGTCCCCGGAATCGTCGGTCTGGGAAAAGCCTGTGAACTGGCGGCAGAAAACCTCGAAGCCGAAAACAGCAAAGTCAAGTACCTGCGTGATAAACTTGAGGGTGCGATATTGGAAAAGTGCCCAGATTGCCGACTCAACGGTGATTCGGAAAATCGCCTGCCAAATACGAGCAATATCAGCTTCGAGTATATCGAGGGTGAAGCGATTTTGTTAATGCTGGATAAATACGGCATCTGCGCCAGCAGCGGCTCGGCTTGCACTTCCGGTTCCTTGGAGCCCAGCCACGTCTTACGCGCGATGGGTGTGCCCTTCACGGCCGCCCACGGCTCAATACGTTTTAGCCTGAGCCGGTACAACACCGAAGAAGAGGTCGACTACACCATCGAAAAGCTGCCACCGATTATCAATCAGCTCCGCGAACTCTCACCGTTTGTGACCAAATAGACGGCGGATCCAACGCTTGCATCCGGGGATAATCTATATGAATCATCGGACTTTGCTTAGCTTCCGCCTATCGTGTCTTTTATATGCCAAGCCGATCCGTCATTAGATTGGCTTTTGCCCACGTGATTTGATTGTCATATTGAGCCGATTTGGTTACGCTTTTATAGTACGACTCGTAGAGAATCAATTCCCCTTTTTGTCTTTCGGAGACATGCACTCTACCCGCGAATACCGAAATCGGCATTCCTATAGGGATGAAGGGCGCCAACCTTCCCGGTATTGCCGGGAGAGGTAATTGTTGGCCTCCGAAACATTGGTGATTCTCATGGTGTCAGCGTCGTAAAGCAAACGGCGGCCGGTGCGCAGCGCGACGGCGTAGAGGTTGACCGCTTCGGTGATGGGGCCCGCGTTCAAGATGTTGCCGGGAGACGGCTGGCCACCGCGGCAAGCGGCCATCCACTGACGCAAGCCCGGCGTAATCTCGCCCCCTCGGCGCCATTTTTCCTGGCCACGTTCCTCCGGGACGGGATAGGACTGCATCCTTTTTTCGGGAATCAGCCGTGGGTTCTGGATGTTGAAGCCGGCGAGAATCTTGCCCTTGTCGCCGACAAACATCATGCCCTCGGGGGCGAACTGCTTCTTGTCCTCATCCATTTCGGGCGGCGTGGGAGGCCGCATACCGCCGTCGTACCAGATCACATCCACGGGCGGCCGCTCGCCGCGCGCCGGGTACTTGAAACGCACGATGCTGGCGGTCGGGAACGAGAAATCGTTCTTGATCGGCCGGGATACGCTATCGGTGATGGCACAGTTGTGGCTTAACAGCGGCTCGATACTGGTGGGGCCGCTCAATTCCAGAGCCTTGAGAACCGTCCACAGGCTGTAGTGGCCCATGTCCGCCATAGATCCGCCTCCAAAGTCGTACCATCCGCGAAAGACCATGTTGGTGTAATTGGGGTGGTACGGGCGCTCCGCCGCGGGGCCCAGCCACAGGTCCCAATCGAAGCCTTCGGGAACCGGGGGCGTATCGGATGGAATGACAGGATACTGAGGCCAGAGCGGACGGTTGCTCCAATTATGCACTTCCCGGAGAGTGCCGATGGCCCCGTCCTTGACCCAGGACATTACGCGCTCCATCGACCCGTTGTAGTCCCACGGCATAAAGTGTGTGGCCACGCCCGTTTCGCGCGCGGTGTCGATCACCAGTTTAGCTTCCTTGAGCCGGTTCGCGATGGGCTTATGCGTAATGACATGCTTGCCCTTCTTCATGGCCGCGATGGCGATGACGCCATGTAGATGGTCCGGGGTCATGATTTTAACCGCATTCAGATCTTTTTCTTTGTCCAGCAGCTCCCGGAAGTCGGCGTAAGAAGAGCATCCCCTGAACTTGCCGCTGGCGCGATTGCCGGCATAGTAGGTTTCGACGGCGCTTTTTGCGGCATCCCGTCCACCGGGGATGGTGTCCTCGCTGCCGGCCGTCCAACCCGGTTTATCGAGCGTCTTGCGGATTAGGTTGATAAGGCCATCTTTCGAAAAATCTCGATACGCGCCCGCGTTCTTGTTGGGATCGCATACCGCCACGATTTGTATCTCGGGCGTGGGGATCATAAACATCATCTCCCGCAAGCCCTGAGTGCCCGTGCCAATGTAGCCCAGGGTGATCTTGTCGCTGGGAGCGACATAGCCGGTTCCTCCCAACACGTGCCTGGGAACGATGGTGAACGCCACCGCTCCGGCCGCGGTGCCGAGAAAACTACGTCGATTCTGATCCGAGATTATTTGTGTGTCCTTTCAACCGGGATTTCCATATAAACTTCACTAAAACACTCCTGCACGTTTCAAGTCTTACAATAACGTAATTTCATCTCAGTATCAATAATATTCTGGCGTAATCAGCGAGTTTTCTCGCAAAAAACTCCAGGGAAGTCAAGCAAATACGTCGAAAAGCAACTTCTTCTTACTTTTTTGGCACAACGCAACCGCCGGATTCGGGCAAGGATTTCTATAAAGAGTGTCTGGGGCAAAGCCACTTCTGCCATTTGAAATATCACCTAACGCGAATGGCTGATCACCTTGGCTCCTATCTTGACGAGCTTGTCCCTAAGCGTCCGAAGAGACCACTGCTTCACTGACTTGGGCAATGCCAGACGTCTGAGAAAATTACCGATGTTGTAAGCCAGAGCAAATAGCTGAAGGCGGACCTGATTATCAACGAAATCATGACAGGAAAGCCTCGTCCAGTTCAAGGCGTATTTGCCTTCCTTGATCCACTGCTCCGCCGTCCCTCGCTTGTTATAGAACTTCACCACATTGCAGGATTTCCAGCGGAGATTCGTGACTATGAAGTTGACTCTTGGAAGAAGCTCTCCCACATGCCATTCGATCTTGGCAACTACTCTGCGAGCAATTTCCCAACTGGCTGCCTGATATTGAAAACTATGATAAAGAACGATGGGTTTCTTCAGTGGGCGACCCACAGGCCGAGTGCTTCATCAAGCTTCCGATAGGCAAACCTCCATCGCTGGTGACCTTGGTCCCAGGAAATTCGAGCTTCAATTTCTGGTTAAAAACGAGCCTAAGAGCATCCTTGCGTGCTTCACCCATTGGGTTCTCCTGTATCAGATGGTCTAAAGTGACTTGAGTGGTTTCCATAGGCTCTATAATATCATATTCCTGTTCATTTGTCACGAACTACTTGGGAAATCGGGGAGAGATATTTAATCCCAGTAAGCTTGATTTAAATTTATTCGCTTTGGGTTAATTAGCCTCGGATGAAAACATATGCGCCCGGTTTAACGGGACGTCTGAATTCGTAATAATCTTTGCGTAATTCGATACGTCCCACTTTGGGCGTTTCCATTGTAGGAGGCCCGACGATCAGTCCATACTCATCCATGAAAAGGAACCAGATGATTTCCACGTTTGGCCCATTTTGGGAGACGGAATCGCTAAATGAGATTAACACCGGATTAAGCTCAACCAGGCACTCGGGAAATTCCTCCGGGAAGCCCTCTTCGGCACTATAGTGTTGTCCTGCCTGCTTTGCTCCTTCGCTGACCAGCCACGTCTGGATGGCATCTATGTCCGCCTCCTGCAGGACCCATTGCTCCAGGCCTTTCAAAAAAAAAGGAGAAAGGGGACCCGCGTATAAGAAAGCACAGCAGACGATGACAGGACCAAGGAGTATCAATGCGAGCTTGAGCAAAATCTGCCCAGCATTGCGATGCCGGAGTATGAGACTGATAAGCGCAAAAATTGAAGCACTCACTGCGATCTGTGCTGTAAGCAAGAACAACATTACAGAGAAACCGAAGCCGTAGACTACGCTATATTGTGCATCATTCCGCATGCCTGCCACGTACTCGTTCCGGTGAACTATGATATATCCGCCAATTGTTAGGATAGTCAGGACAATGATGAGTATGGTATAGATTATCTTTAGAATGCGATCACCCTTGGAGTATTTTGTCTTTGCCGACATTTTTTAATATCTCCTTTATGAAGGCATCGAAAGGGTATCGACCTGGATACTAATCTTAATAGTCTATGAAAACGATGTCTTCTGGTATGGCGACTACGTCACGGTGTTTTGAGCCGAGGATTTGCCTTATCTCGCTGCTGTGCTTGCCCGCAACCGATCTGAGTTGCGAACTGCCAAGGCTCGTGACGGCCTTGGCATTATCATTTAGCATAACGACCGAGCCGGCCTCGAATGAACCTTGCAACGAAACGATGCCGCTGGGCAGTAAGCTCTTTCGATTCCTGATTGCTTGCATGGCACCGTCATCGATGCGAATCGTCCCGGCAGGGCGGCTGTTGAGTATCCATCGTGCGCGATTGCTAAGCTTGCGCCTGGGCATAAAGATGGTGCCGATTTCTTCGCCGTCGATGATTCGGCCGATTACGTTTTTAACTCGACCGTTCGCAAGGACGATTCGGCAACCTGCGTTCGAGGCTATTTTCGCCGCCTCAATTTTCGCTTTCATACCGCCCGTGCTGTGCCGGCTGCCCTTGCCGCCCGCGTTGCGAACAATCTCGTCGGTGATTTCGAAAACAGTAGTGATCGGCCTGGCGTCGGCGAATTTCTGCGGATTCTTATCGTAAAGGGCGTCTATGTCACTTAGCATGATCAAAAGGTCGGCATCGATTTTACTGGCGACAAGGGCGCTGAGTTTATCGTTATCCCCGAAGGCTGAGCCGATTTCATCCGTGCTTACGCTGTCGTTCTCGTTGAGAATCGGCACGACGGACAGCTTCAGCAGCGTTTCGATCGAATGGCGCAGGTTCAGGTATGTTTTTCTGTTATTGAGCACCTCGGCTGTCAGCAGGACCTGGGCGACGGTCACGCCGTAGCGAAGAAACGATTTTCGATACTCGGCCATCAGCAGCGGCTGCCCGATAGCCGCGCAGGCCTGACGCATTTTTATGTCCTTTGCCCTTTCCGTATCCAACTGCCCGAGTCCCATACCGATAGCGCCCGAGGTAACGATGACTACCTGCCGGCCGGTTTTGAGCAGGGAATTCACCTGCCCGGCTACCCGACGAACATAACCGGCATCTACGCCCGAATCCTTAGTCAGGATATGAGTTCCGATCTTTACTACGATTCGCTTTGTATTCTCGAAATTTCGCATTTTAGTTCTTCATTTGCAGTCTGGTGTAAATGGTCTATGAAAAATTAATCCATGACAATGAACTTATTGACGCATATTCAATAAATACTAACGACTATTCGCAATTTTCCTGTGAGTAAATTTTTTTGCGTTTGGGCCGGAGTATTCGGTGACGGTTTGGCCGGTGCCGAGCAGTTTCCATTTGTAAATCAGGAGGCCTTCGAGGCCTACGGGGCCGCGTGCGTGTATCTTATTGGTGCTGATTCCCACTTCGGCACCGAGGCCGTAACGAAAGCCGTCGGCAAAGCGTGTGCTGGCGTTCCAGAAGACATTGGCCGAATCGACCAGGGCCATAAACCGCTCGGCCTTGTTCTTATCGGCGGTGACAATTGCGTCGGTATGTCCTGAGCCGTAATGGTTGATATGTTCAATCGCCTCGTTAATATCGCCAACGACCTTTATAGAAAGGATATAATCCAGATATTCGGTTCTCCAGTCCTCTTCGGTCGCCGGTTTTACGTCGATGATTGATGCTGTTTTTTCACAGCCGCGAAGCTCTACGCCCTTTTCTTCTAATGCGGATTTGACTTTCGGCAGAAAATCTTCGGCGATTTTACTATCTACCAGCAGCGTCTCGGCTGCGTTGCAGACCGCGACATACTGGCACTTGGAATCGACAGTGATATTGACAGCCATATCCAGGTCCGCGTCGTC
>Ga0307378_10003442_pt1 | contig 23229 bp, 19 predicted proteins | sample UN1MG_FD_202238 | JGI IMG/M metagenome (GOLD analysis project Ga0307378, IMG submission 202238) | Soil microbial communities from Risofladan, Vaasa, Finland - UN-1 | ecosystem: Environmental > Terrestrial > Soil > Coastal area > Acid sulfate soil | place: Finland: Risofladan, Vaasa | collected...
GGAGAATGTGTTATGAAGGAATTATATATTGCAACAATATTGTCCACGATGTGGTGCAAATTTGAGATCATTAAAATGTCCACGATGTTGTGCGAATTTCGTGTCCACGATGTGGTGCAAATTGTCAAGTAACCAATATGCGGACATCAGTCTTTTAATCGTCACGATCCGTTTTTAAACCCGTCACTTTATCTGAAGTTTTAAGTGAGTAATATTATATTTGTGATACTAATACCAGTCACAATACGAGAAAAGCTTTTCTGTATTCCTGTAAATTGTATATTGACTAAAGAAAAAGGGTTGAACCAAAATCGTAGCAAATTCATTATAGGATAATTAATTATGATAGACAGAAATAATCCAATTCCGCTCTATATCCAGCTTGTTCAAATAATCAAGGAATCGATAAATTCTGGTGAGTATAAACCCGGTAACACAATACCGACTGAAATGGAATACATGAGGAAATATGACATCAGCAGGGCAACAGTACGGAACGCCATATTACATCTCGTCAGTGAAGGGTACCTTCGTCGTATTAAGGCAAAAGGAACATATGTTAATGTCCCTGAAAAACCTCAGTTTTTAGGGACCTTGATAGGGTTCGCTGAGGAGATGACGCAGAGAAGGATCTCATTTACAACTAAAGTGCTTGATAAGCGTATAAAAAAGGCTCCAAACAAGGTCGCTCAAAGGTTGCAGATTGCCACCGGAGACGAGGTCTTTTATTTAAAGAGACAAAGGTTTGTGAAGGAAGAGCCTGTCCTCCTAGTGGAAGGTTATATTCCTCATCGATTATTTCCTTCTTTGGAAGATGAGGATTTTGAAAAAAACTCTCTTTACGATATACTGGAAACTAAATATGGGGTATATCTGGACCACGGATATCGTGATATTAAGCCGATCGAACTTTTAAACAAAGAGGATATAAAGCTCCTCAACATATCTGCGCATAATCCTATCCTGTATGTTGAAAGTGTCGTCTACACAAAAGAAGAAACGCCGATAGAATATGTGGAATTGAAGCTAAGGGGTACTTTCAGAGTCGATATTGTGAAAACTTCGAACCCTTGATATATCTAATTCAGACTTGAGAATATATAAAGGATTATAGGGGAACATAGAAGGAATATTATCAAGCGGAAGGGTCGTGGGCCTCCAAAAAAGAAAGCGGTTTCAATGTCGGTAAAATTGTGTATGAAAGTGTATAATCTGCTCTTTCTAAGAGAGGGGCACTAGAGGTAACGGATGTTTACCATTAGAATAATCGATTTTCAGATCCGATGTTGTTTTTGAAAGGACAATTAGTATAAATTTTTTTTGCTTTTAAATGTACGTACATAAATACATATCAAAGTTCATAAATATGTTATGAAATGGTGTATGGCGATTGATGCTGAGTACCTATAAGGTTGAAGCAATATAAACAAAAAATCAAACCAAGGAGGAACCAGATGAAGTTAGGAGTATTCAACACAGTATTGCTTGATAAGTCATTGGAAGAGGCTCTGGATATCGTGAAGGATTGGGGTCTGGATGCAATAGAACTCGGATGCGGAGGATTCATTCCAAAAAATCATGTGAATCCGGCCGAGCTGATAGAAGATGACAAGAAGCGGAAGCATTTGATAGATGAGGTTGCCAAGAGGGGATTGGTAATAAGCGCACTTTCAACTCATGGTAACATCGTTCATCCTCAAAAATCTTTCGCAGACCAGCACCGGCAAGATTTACGGGATACGATTCAGCTTGCCGGTAAGATTGGAGTCGAGCGAATATGTATGTTCGCCGGATGCCCTGGTGCATCTGAAAAGGATGAGACTCCGAACTGGATAACTTGTCCATGGCCGGACTATTTCTCTGAAGCAATAAAATGGCAGTGGGAGCAGAAGCTTATCCCAACCTGGAAGGAAGAAGCCGCTTTTGCAAGAAAGCATGGAGTAAAGATGATAGCTTTTGAGATGCACCCAGGAGATGCTGTCCATAATCCCGAAAAGTTGCTGAAATTGAGAAATGCTGTCGGAGAGGAATTGGGCTGTAATTTTGATCCGAGCCATCTATTCTGGCAGGGTATCGATCCTATTGCGGCCTTAAGAGCCTTGAAGGAGTGTATCTTCCATGTTCATGCAAAAGACGTACATGTTGAACCGAATGTGGTAACCGTGAACGGGGTCCTTGATACGAAACCTTATGAAGATGAGATCAACCGCGGCTGGATATTCAGAACCGTAGGGTATGGGCATGACTATAAATTCTGGAAGGATTTCGTAAGCACGCTCAGGCTCATAGAGTATGACTTCGTAATGAGTATCGAGCACGAGGACTCACTGATGTCTGGCGAAGAGGGAGTGAAAAAGGCCATTCAGTTCCTTAAAAATGTGATGATTGAAAAGTCACGCGGAGCAATGTGGTGGGATTAACAGTTGATGTTTGAAAAGGACTCTGCCGGAAAACTCTGGACGTAATAAAAGTGGGTGCATTTTCGCTAACTCGCATATTATCAGGGAGCGTTACTATGATTGTAAAGAGAAATACAAAAGAAGAGATTATGAAAAAGATGTGCGACAAAATAGAAAAAGGAAAGCCGATATTTGTTGCTGCATGCGGAACCGGATTGGTTGCAAAATGCCTGGAGATGGCCGGTGCAGATTTTATTGTTACATTTTCCGGAGCAAGATTGAGAAACAACGGCTGGGGAACTATGTCGCAGTGGTGGCCGATCCTCGATTCAAATGCACAGGTACTCGAGAACACTGAAAAGGATATAATTACTTCGATCAAGGGAGACGCAGCGATCCTTACGTGTGTCCAGGCAAACGACCCGTTACGAGATATGAGGACATTCCTCGAAAAACTGAAGGCCATCGGAGTTGTTGCTATCTCCCATGTAGGTCCGTCGATAGGATACTATGAGAAAGACAGTCTCATGTATGATGTCCTGACAAAAGCAGGCATTACACTGGAGAATGAAATTGCAATGCTGAAGCTGGCAAAGGAGATGGGATTCATAACCTTTGGTATGCCGTTTGATGTTGAGGACGCAGAGAAAATCATGAAGGGTGCTATGTGCGATGCATTCTGCTTTCATGCAGGAACTACGAAAGGCGGCCTTATGGGGTATGATACTCCTTATACAATTGAAGATACTGCGAGACGGATAGAGGAGGCAAACGAAGTCGCCAGGAAGATCAATCCGGACGTTATACTGGTAGGACACGGCGCGGCGCTGGAAACTCCTGAGGACGGGCAGTATATACTTGATCATACGTCCTGTCAGGGTGTATGGACAGGTTCAGCCACTGAAAGAATTCCTATTGAGAAGGCGATTCTCGATGTTGCAGGGAAGTTTGCAAATATGAAATTAAAGAAGAAATAGAGGAGGAATGAAAGAGATGAACAAGACAATTGCAATTCTTGCTACCCTGGATACGAAGGGACCTGAAGGAGATTATCTGCGTGATCAGATAAAAGAATATGGAGAGAAGGCGGTTCTGATAGATACTGGAGTTGTCGGATCCCCTGCTACGAAAGCTGATATCACTCGTGAAGACGTAGCTAAGGCTGGAGGAAGTTCCCTCTCGGATCTTTTAAAGGATGCAACTCGTGAGAAGGCAGCGCCTATTATGGCGGAGGGAGCAACTCAGATCGTGAAAAAGATGATTGAAGATGGAAAGTTGCATGGTATTGTTGGTATGGGCGGAACACAGGGAACATCGTTGTGTACGAAGGTTATGAGAGAGTTGCCCTATGGATTTCCAAAAGTAATGGTATCAACAATGGCATCAGGGAACACTGCTTCGTTTGTGGATATCAAAGATATTACCATGATGTTTTCTGTGGGTGATATCCTGGGGCTGAACCCGGTAATGTGTAAGATTTTTTCAAATGCTGCAGGCGCAGTATGCGGGATGGCCAACTCGAAGGTAATTCTTGAAAGTAAAAAAGGTGAGAAACCCCTTATCGGGATGACTAATATCGGACTCGCGACAAGGGGTACGATTAAAGCGCTCGAATTGTTCAAAGAGAAAGGGTACAACGTAATCGTCTTTCATGCTGTCGGCTCTGGTGGTCGGGCCATGGAGCAGATGATGAAGGAAGGAATTATAGGTGCGGTCCTGGATTATGCGATGGTTGAGATACCGAATGACATATATCACGGCCTCAATGCAGGTGGGCCGGAAAGACTTACAACCGCAGGAAAACTTGGTATTCCACAGGTAATTTGCCCAGCTGGTGTTGATCATATCGGATTGATACTCAGCGAGGCGAACAAAGCCCCTGAAGAGCATCTCCATCGCCAGTATTACTTCCACAGCCCGATTATCTTCGTGTATCGACTGAAGAAGGACGAAATGATTGTGACAGCGAAAGAAGTAGTTAACCGTCTGCAGTACACCAAAGGCGATGCGGTCTTTATGATTCCGAAGAAGGGATATGATCAATCATGCTATGAAGATGGGCCCCTTTATGACCCTGAGGCTGATGAGGCGTTCAACAGCTATATAAAGCAGCATTTGAACAAAAACATAAAGATCGAAGAATATGAAAACAAGGTTGAGGACCCCGAATTCGTTGAGGCGGCAGTGAATAACTTAATTAACCTCATCGAGAAAGGATGAATAAAGATGTAGTACCCTCTAATAAAGATTCTTTAATGGTTTTAGAAGTAAGCGTAGCACGTTGGGCTAACGGAGATGTTCATCGAATAACAATGCTACGCTTACTTATTAATAAAAGGTAAGTCATTATAGATTAGTTATTGGACCCCAGACCTTATATAACTTTGCATGGACAGCTGCATCATATGAAATCAAATGAGGATTTAGTATGCCAGGAGAAACGATACGATTTACTTATAAACTAACGCCGAAAATCGAGAGCATCGAACGGTCTGTAGAGCTTCTTCTCGCTGAAATGACGGGTGGTATCCAGTATGTATCGACCCGGACAGGGGTTAAAATGGATCGATGTGTTGACAGTGTCCCTTTTGTGGATGACTCTGTTAATGGCGAAGTGTTATCATGTGAGCAGATCGATGAAGAAAGCTACTCCATCCGGTTTTCACTTCCGATTACAAACATGGATGTTGCGCTCGGCGGAATTACAAACCTTTGGCCGATGATAGCCGGAGAGGTATTTAATTTCCACTTTATCAAACGAGCATCCCTCGTTGAATTAACCCTGCCAGAATCATTCACCCAATACTATAAGGGTCCTGGTTTTGGAATTGATGGGATTCGGGATCTTCTTGGTATCCATGATAAACCTCTATTCGGTTCGATTCTGAAGCCCAACCTCGGGTTAAATCCTGATCGTGCGGCTCATACAGTGATTATTTTGGCAAAGGCGGGATTCAATTTCGTTAAGGATGATGAAATATCTGTAAATCCGTTATTAAGCCCCTTACAACAAAGAGTGAGGGCAATATCAGGTTCGTTAGATGAGATTCAACAAAAAGAGGGACACAAGGTTATTTTCGCAGCCAATGTTACATCAGATTTCTCGGTTCTCGGCAGAGCTGCGGAAACAGCTATCGAAGCTGGAGCAGGCGGATTAATGTTAGATCCCTTTTGTACCGGGCTATCTGCTATTGATTATCTGAGAAGAAGGTTCGAGGTGCCGATATATGTCCACCGTGTTGGGTACGGGCTCTTCTGTTCCGGGCCATCGTACAGTATATCATATGAGGTGTTTACAAATTTGTTCCGCCTGCTCGGTGCTGATTTTTCGCATGTTGGCGGTATCTGGGGAAAACCAGAGTCTGCAAAAGAAACCACGTCAAAGTACCTGAATATTCTGAGACATAAATCATCAAAACGTACAACCTGGCCGGTTGTTACAGGTATTAGCACTGAGAATATGTCAGACTATTACCAGTTCTATGGTGATGATACCATGTTTATGGATCATATCGATATATATGGGGATGAAGAAAGTTCGAGGAAGAAGCTGGAATCTCTTAAAAGCAAAATCGCAAGAGGGAGATAAAGATGATCGGTAAAATGAAGGCCGCGGTGCTTCACGCGCCTGGTGAAATAAGATATGAGGAAGTCGGTATTCCAGATATTGGGAAAAAGGATGTTTTACTCAAGATCCAGGCTGCCGGAAACTGTGGGTCGGATCTGATGAGGATTATGATTGAGGGGACGTATCACTATCCATGTATCCCTGGGCATGAATTCTCGGGGGAGATCGCTGAGATAGGATCGGAAGTAAGAGATCTCAAAAAAGGGCAAAGAGTAACTGCAGCTCCCCTCATCCCTTGCATGAAATGTGAGTGGTGTCTGCAGGGCCAGTATAATCTTTGTGAAGACTATGACTATGTGGGATCACGATCCGACGGTGCCTTTGCGGAGTACATGCGTATTCCAGCATTCAATATTGTTCGTATTCCAGACAATGTTGATTTTGAAGACGCTTCAATCACGGATCCTGCAGCTGTTGCGCTTCATGCATTTAGACGGGCGGGCGGTATAGAACCGGGCCAGATTGTTGCGGTTTTAGGGGCAGGACCTATAGGAATGCTCGCCGCGCAATGGGCAAAAGTAATGGGAGCAGAAAAAGTCATAGCGACTGATATTGTTCAAGATAAGCTTCATATACTTTTGGATTTGGGTATAGATGTCGCTATCAATGCAAAAGAAGAGGATGTTGTTGAGAGGATTCTTGATGAAACCGATGGTAAAGGGGCAGACGTACTACTCGAGATAGCCGGGTCTATCGAAACTCATAAACAGTCTCTCCTTGCAGCACGAAAGAGGGGCAAGGTGATACATATTGGGAGAGCGTATACTGATATGCTGATTCCTGATGAAGTATATACTAAAATATTTCGAAAGGAACTTGTTGTATATGGCGCAGTAAACTCGAATTTTTCACCACATGAACACGAGTGGGAAACAACAATGAGTTATTTCTCCAAGGGCCTTATTAAAGCGAAGCCCACAATATCTCATAGACTTACATTTAAGGATATACCGGATACCTTTCTCAAGATGTATAAAAAAGAGATGATCTATAATAAGATTATATTTACACCGGAAATATCATGAGCATGAATCTTTGGAGGTATTAGATGAAGGCGGCAGTTTTATTAGGGAAAGAGTCAATCGAGCTAAAAGAAGTGAGCGACCCTGAAGTATCTGAAGGAGGTGCTCTCATTGAAATAGAAACGTGCGCAATCTGCGGAACCGACGTAAAGATGTTCAAGTATGGCTATTCATCATCAAGGCTTCCATTGATTCCCGGTCACGAATTAGGGGGTACTATTGCGCGGATCGGCAGTAACCGGAACGACTTCAAAAAAGGAGATAGAATCACACTAAATCCTAACATACCGTGTGGGACATGTTACTATTGCCAAAGAGGACTTCAGACTGCATGTGATAATTTAGAAATCGTTGGTGTTCATAGAGATGGCGGTTTCTCAGAATACGTTGCGATACCAGCGCAAGCTGTCGAGCAGGGGTGTATGTTTAAAATACCTGAAAACATATCCTTTGAAGAGGCAGCGCTCATCGACCCGGCTTCATGTGCAGTCAATGCCTGTGAACTCTCTCGCGTGGGGCCCGAATCAGTAGTAGCTGTAATCGGCGCAGGTCCAGCAGGATGTTTAAACGTGGAAGTAAGCAAAGCGTATGGAGCCAAAAAGGTAATATTGATACAACGCTCGCATAAGAGATTGAAACAGGCGGAATTCACTCAAGCCGACGTCTTTATCAATTCATCAGAAGAAGATCCAGTAAGTAGGGTGTTGGAAGAAACAGGGGGACAGGGAGCGGACGTAGTTGTTGTGGCTTGTGCGTCGGGCGAAGCGCAGCAACAAGCGATTCAAATGGTTGCAAAGCGTGGTAACGTTAATCTGTTCGGAGGACTGCCCAAAGGAAGCCCCGCAATTCAGTTTGAATCGAATATCGTTCATTATAAAGAAGCATTTGTGATCGGAACGCATGGTGGATCAAATCGCCATTGTAAAATAGCTCTTGATATGATCTCTCAAGGAAAGATAAAGGCAAAGGAATACATATCAAATAGAATCACTTTATCCGATTTCCATACCGCTCTTGATCTTGCAATCGCTAAGCAAGGATTGAAGATCTTTGTTGTCCCGAAATAAAAGATCTATATTTTAGTAATCCAGTATACGATGGATGATCTAACACGAGGGTTATTCTTGTCAGGCATGGACAAACCGACTGGAATGAAGATGGGATATTCAGGGGAAGAATAGATCTAAGTCTCAATAAAACCGGTGTTAAACAAACTAAAAAGGTATGTAAACGATTAAAAAAAGTACCGATTGACATGTTTTATTCTAGTCCGCTTAGAAGGGCAATTGAGACAGCAGAGATTATTGAACACCCTCATAACCTCGGTGTACAAACAGTAAACGATCTGAATGACATTGATTTTGGTAAATGGCAGGGGCTTACGAGGGAAGAAATAGAAAGAATGTACCCAGAGGTTTATCGAATATGGATAACTAGACCGGACATCGTTGAAATACCGGAAGCAGAAACGCTTGAACAAGTAAGAAGAAGGGTCAGCAATGGATTAGACGCTATTTTTAACGAACACCCTGAAGAAACTGTTGTAATCATCTCTCACGGACTAATAAACAAAATCATGATATGTATTATCTTGGATCTGGATAATTCCCATTTTTGGAAAATTAAGCAGGATAATTGTGCAATAAATATTTTTGAATATACAAAAAACGGTTCCAAACTATATTTAATGAATGACATATATCATGTAGGGTCCTTTCGGAATATTATTGAGAGTATGAAGAATCCTGAAGACCCACTGGGGTAAAGATTCCTCACCTAGAACCAACAAGATACTGTAAGGAAAGAACTATAATTGGGTAATTTATATCAAGATAATTTGGGGGTAAAGTATGGCAGAGATTTATATTGGAATAAATAATTGTTTTGCAATAGGAAGGTTTCCGGAACCGGAGGCCTGGTTGGGTGTTGTAAAAAATACATTAGGGCTTAGTCATGTGCAGTTCTCATTTGATTTACTGGATCCTCTCATAATCGATGATGAGCTGGTAAAAGGAAAATGTGCTTATATAAAAAGACTGGCAGATGAAATGGGCGTAACCATAGAGACGGGTTCAACCGGTGAAGTGCCGCATAAATTCAATCTGCTGCTTGATCCTGACCCGGGAATGCGCAGCTGTTATCTTCGATGGTACGAAAAGCTGATTCGCTATGGAAGTATGCTCGGAGTGGAAGGTTCCGGAGTCTATTTGGGAACATTAAGTCAGAAAGATCAGAACGATATCAAAAGAAGAGAGTACATGATCTCTGTACTACTTGAAGAGGTTGTTTATCTTACGTCGATTTCACGCGAGGTCGATCAGAAATATTTCATATGGGAACCAATGTCAATCCCGCGCGAAATGCCGTGTACAATTAATGAAACGAAGGCTCTAATAGAAAAGGCAAACGAAGTTTCACATGTTCCAGTAAGACTCTGCCTTGATGTGGGTCATGGTTATTTTCGCTCTGATGATCCCCGGGACAGAGACCCTTATGCCTGGCTGAGAGAGTTCGCAGATATATCTCCCTGTGTGCATATGCAGCAAACCGATGGGAAAGGTAGCAGACACTGGCCTTTCACAAAGGAGTACAATTCCATGGGAATCATCGTCCCTGAGAAAATATTTGAAGCAATAGAACAGGCAGGTTCTAAAAAAACAGCAATTATCTTTGAATTCTTCTTTTCAGCCCATGCTGAAAGCGATGAAAATGCGATTAATAATATAAAGCGAAGTGTTGAGTATTGGCAGGAAGCATTACACAGATGTTATTCCTGATTTATTGAAGAGGCTAGGTATTAATATCAATCTAAGAAGATTTATTCTAATCAAGGTTATCCAACATCATGATCCTACGATTAAGTGAGATCAATGGCCCTGTCATAGTAATTGGAGATTTACATGGACAAGTTAAACAGCTCGATTTACTTTTAGGTAAACTTCAAGATAGGATGTCTTACTATAAGGACTGTTGGCTGGTGTTTATTGGAGATATTGTCGACAGGGGCGATGATCCGAAAAGAGCTATCGATTATATCATTCAACTCATTCATAATAGGGGAAAAACCTCAGCTGTCATGGGAAACCACGAGTTAGTACTTCTAAGTGCTCTTGGTTTGTTCGGGCAGCGCATGCAGCGTGTATGGTCGGAACGATATATTCGTGAGTATAGTTCAAAAAAAACATTCGAATCTTATGGAGTGCTTACAGGCGACTTGTTGGCCTTGAAGAACGCGATGCCGGAAGAACATAAAAAGCTGCTCATGAATCTCCCTTGGGGCATTAAATCCGATAAATATCTTATTGTCCATGCCGGACTCATGCCTGAACTTCCCTGTAATAAACAGCTTAAAGCAATTGCAAAGCGTAATATGGGAAATAATTATGCGCCCTGGTTACATGAACAGCGACTCGTTTGGGTTGATCCGCCCTCAGACTGTCCGTATACAGTAATATCCGGTCATGTGAAGGTAGATGAGGTTAAACTTACAGAGAGACGTATACTTGTTGATACAACTGGCGGATTGGGTGGCAAGCTCAGTGCAGTGCAGCTTCCCGATAAGAAAGTGTACACCTCGTAGATACTTTTTTAGAGAGAACATAATAAAAGGCAGGTTACTGTAAACTCCTGAGTAGATACATTTATAGTCGTCACCCCTTTCACAATAGAACGTACCAAACAGTTGAAAATTATCAGGAGGCGGGGGTGTGATACGATGTCTTTCTCTTGGGGTCTTGATCTCATTATCATGAAATCTCTACATTGTGTTCCATGCTCTTTTAAGAGGTCTTCGGAGATACGACTATCGGTTACTTCTTACTGAGATCAATATAACATTATGCAGATATTCATAGTTGTCACTGCAAGGGGGCTGTTTGCCAATCCGCGATACGTCATTTATATTGGTTTATAGATGATTCTTAAGAATAGAGCTTTCTTTTAAACAGGATACTTTAACAGATGCTTTCCTTAAAACAAAAAACTTTAATTTCGCTTGAATTATTTGTATTTTTATAAAAGCTTTTTTTCCCGGCTTCATGGATATAAATAGAGGAGAGCACAGATGAAAGATCTTGAGGAACGTTCAATAAATACGATCCGGTTTCTCGCAATCGACGCGGTTCAGAAGGCTAACTCCGGACATCCGGGACTTCCGATGGGCGCGGCACCCATGGCATACGTTCTTTGGAATGAGTTTCTGAAGCACAACCCTAAAAACCCGCTCTGGTCTGACAGGGACAGGTTCGTTCTCTCAGGCGGACACGGGTCGATGCTTCTCTATGCTCTACTGTACCTCGCCGGGTACAAAGACATGACGATCGAACAGCTGAAATCATTCAGACAGCTGGGAAGCCTGACCCCGGGTCACCCCGAGAGCCATGTCACCCCGGGAGTCGAGGCCACGACTGGTCCCCTGGGACAGGGCATTTCGAACAGCGTCGGGATGGCAATTGCCGAGCGGGTGCTCGCAAGCTCCTTCAACAGAGAAGGATTCGGGGTCGTGGATCACTACACATACGCAATCGCAACGGACGGCGATCTGATGGAGGGAGTCGCTTCCGAGGCCTGCTCTCTGGCAGGTCATCTCGGCCTAGGAAAGCTCATAGTCCTGTACGACGACAATAAGATATCGCTCGCAGCTCCCACTGATGTGAGCTTTACGGAGGATGTTGGCGGAAGGTTTGAGAGCTACGGGTGGCAGGTCCTGAGGGTCGCTGACGGCAATACGGATCTCGATAGGATACGGCAGACGATAGAGGACGCACAGGCTGAGGGGGGAAGACCTTCGCTCATCATGGTCCGTACGACCATAGGGTACGGGAGCCCGAACAGGGCAAACAGCAGCGCTGTCCACGGAGCACCTCTCGGTCCGGAAGAGGTAGAGGCGACGAAAAAGAACCTGGGGTGGCCGCTGGAGCCTGATTTTTATGTCCCGGACGATGTGCTCGCACACTGCCGCCGGGCCTTAGAAGAGGGACAAAAGAATGAGGGCGCGTGGAAGGCTCTTCTGGACGGATACAAGAAAAAGTATCCCGATCTGGGCAAAAAGTGGGAGAAGATATGGAAGAAAGAGCTCCCGGAGGGATGGGAGAGCTCTCTTCCGAACTTTCCTGTGGATGACGGATCGGTTGCAACGAGAAAGGCCTCGGGAACGGTCATAAACGCCCTTGCCCCGATTGTCGAGAACCTCATCGGCGGGTCCGCGGACCTCGCCCCTTCGACAAATACATACATGAAGGGAATCGACGAGCAGCAGAAAAAAAGTCCGGGCGGGAGGAACATGAGGTTCGGCGTGCGGGAGCACGCGATGGGAGCGATAGTGAACGGTATGGCGTACCACGGCGGTCTGATTCCCTACGGCGGAACCTTCCTCACATTCAGCGACTACATGCGCGGCGCGGTTCGGGTCTCGGCACTCGCAGGGCTCCATTCCGTGTGGGTGTTCACCCACGACAGCGTGTTGCTCGGGGAGGACGGGCCCACACACCAGCCTGTGGAGCATGTCGCGGCGCTCAGGGCAATACCGGACCTTACCGTGATACGGCCATGCGATGCGAACGAGACTGCACAGGCATGGAAGGTCGCGCTTACGAGCGAGGGCCCGGTCGCACTCGTTTTGAGTCGCCAGGGTCTTCCGGTACTGGACAGGAAGAAGTATGCGGGGGCGGACGGTCTTTTGAAGGGTGCGTATGTGCTTTCCGAGTGTGACGGAGGGAAACCGGATGTCATCCTTATAGCGACGGGGTCCGAGGTCGGGCTCGCGCTCGAAGCCAAGAAGATCCTCGAGGATCAGGGAGCAAAGTGTAGGGTCGTATCCATGCCGAGCTGGGAGCTCTTCGAGAAGCAGTCCGCGGAGTACAGGACTAAGGTCCTCCCTCCGGACGTGAAGGCGCGGGTCACGATAGAAGCTGGAATCGGCATGGGCTGGGAGAAATACGCGGGCGCCGGCGGTAAGATCGTCTCGCAGGATACTTTTGGCGTGTCTGCTCCGTACAAGGTGCTGGTCGAGAAGTTCGGGTTCACCCCGAAGCGCGTTGCCCGGGAGGCGGGGGAGGCGCTGAAGGCAGCGCAATAATGGTACGCGCGGGCATATGATAAGTCGCGCGATTTGTCAACTGGAAAAAAATAAGACCGGCCAATGCATGATCGACCGATCTTTTCTATCGTAAAATGCTTTGTGCCTTTACATTGGCTCTGCCAGCAAGCCCCATGATTTTACAACCTTTATCTCGTCAATTCCGTAAGTGTTGCTGGGAGTTACGATTCCTCTCCAGCTCTGGTCGATCGCAACTGAGTCGATGTTTGTCCACGGAGAGGAACTTTGGTCTATCGTCTGATCCGGCGCCGGTTCAGCAAGGGAAACATCCGGATCAAACCACCCGTCCAGAGTGTTATTCGTAAAGTCGTATCTTATCACTATTAGATGGTTCCCCGTGGTATTGTTTTTGAGTGTTTGCGTAGAAGCACCACCAGCATCGAGGACTACTGTGTATTGGTTACTAACTGATCTCTTCTGAAAAGATATACCGCCAAGGGCAGTTGTGCCGTTGTAGAACAGGATGCCTGGTCCTGTATCAGTATTGGCCGCAGCCCCTGGACCGCCAACAATAAACCCGTAGTATAGCGCACCGTCGTCGGTAACGGCTCCGACTGTAAAGCCCTGTCCCATTGCGCCACCGTCTTGGTCGTTCTGAGCTGTTGCTCTTCCACCAGCACCCGATGAATAGTTTGTAAAACTATATCCGGTAGCATTGTCATACTGCACCTTTTGTGTTGTGCTCGCAATAACCTCAGACCAGATGGTTGAGATAGTGTCAAGGTCTCCGGCTATTCCGCCGTAAGCAAACGGATCGGTGAGGAGTACTCCTACCTCTGTCGTGAAGCTCCATGCTGCAGGGTCGGTTATTCCTGCAAAATAGTTGTTCGCCGCATCTTTGAAGGCTGTTGCATCGATAAAAACGTAGTGGCCGGTCAGGCCGTCAAAATCGCTCGAAGGATCTATGCTAATGTTGGCTGTCCCGAGACCGGTCACCTGCGCAGAAACCACAGCTATCTGCTCAACAGGAGTACCATCTGATTCATAGATGCTTATATTCCCGCTCCCAGCATATACTGTCTCGTCAAAGGCGATCTCAAGGTTTGAAATGAGAGTGACATCTGTTGCATCGTCAGAGGGGGATACCGTTGAAATTGATGGTTCTGTGGTATCTGAACCGCTGCCTGTCATGAAGTTCCATGATGCATCTGCTATCCCGGCAAAATAGTTACCTGATATATCATAAAAAGCAGTTGCATCGATCAGTACCCAGTAAAACATCCATGCAGTTGGAAAATCAGCGGGATCTATGAAGATCGTATCGGTCCACGATCCGGTAACCTGAGCGGAGCTCACGTCGATCTCCTCTATTGGGTCGATATATCCCGCTTCATAGATGCTTATTTTCCCGCTATCGATAAAGACAACTTCGTCGAATGTAATCTGGAGATTCGAATTGAGCGGAACAGATATCGCTCCCTTAGCAGGTATGACATCCGTTACAAGATCGACCGTAGGAGGATCTGTATCTGCAACTGCATCTGTTACAAAATTCCATGTTGTTGTGTCCGTTATACCGGCGAAGGGATTAGCAGTCGGAGACGTATCCACAAACGCGCCGGCATCGATCTGGATGTAGTGGTTGTCTAATGCCGATAAATTAATTATATCCGATCGATCTATGAGGATAGTGTCTGTACCGGCACCTGTGACCTGACCGGAGGTCACATCTATGGTGTCTACGACATCTACTGAGTCATACACCGTAATAAATCCGCTTCCAACGTTCACCGCCTCTGAGAAAACGATGATGAGGTTTGCATTGGTCGGAACGGCTGTTGCGCCATCAACAGGATAAACCTTTACAATGGTTGGAGGGGTGTTGTCCCTCACACCGAAGTTCCACGTCGTGGTAGCTGTGATTCCTGCAAATTCGTTGTTTGCTGTATCCTTGAATGCGCCCGGATCGATAAGCACATAGTAGTTTGTTAGTTCTGTGAAGTCAGTTGTAGGATCTATTGTAATTGTAGTTGTCCCGGAACCTGTCACCTGCGCTGAGGTAACATCTATTGCTTCGAAGAGCGCGTCACCCGAGTCGTAGATCGTTATGTTTCCTGCATCTGCGACGACCGCCTCGTCAAAGGTGATGACAAGATTTGCAGTTGGCAGAACATCTGGTGCATCATCCACTGGAGAGAGCACCCAAATAGACGGAGGTGTGCCGTCAGGAGATAAACCTGTGGTGAAGTTCCATGTAACCTTGTCCACTATCCCTGTGAAGTTCTGATTTGCTACATCCTTGTAGGTACCTATATCGATCTGAACGTAGTAATCTGTCGAAGCGGCAAAGTTACTCGAGGGATATACAATTATGGTGTCTGTCCCAAAACCTGTGACCTGGCTCGACGCTACATCTATTGCTTCGATCGGTGTATCTAATGAATCGTAGATGCTCACATACCCGGTGCCAGGAATGACCGCCTCGTCAAAGGTTATTACAAGACTTACGTTTAGAGGTACGTCTATTGCTTCATCAGCAGGGAAGAGGCCTTCAATTGCCGGCGCTATTAAATCTGTAGCTGCGCCTACCTGAAAGTCCCAGGTCGTCTTGTCAGCTATCCCCGCAAAATTGTTGTTCGATGCGTCCTTGAAGGCCCCTACATCGATCAGGACGTAGTAACTCTCTGATACGGTAAAATCGGTTGTTGGATCAATGGCAAACCTGTCATTCCCTGCGGCTGTTACCTGGGCAGAGCCAACAGCTATTGCTTCAAACAGTACATCACCTGAGTCGTAGATGTTAACGTTCCCTGTTCCGATTGCAACTGCCTCGTCAAAAGTGATAACAAGATTTGAGTTGAGCGAAACGTCCGCTGCTCCATCAGTGGGTAAAACAGCAGCGACCGAAGGTGCCGTCGCATCACCGTCGCCGTTTCCACCATTTGATGTCTCTATATCACCGCCTCCCCCGGTACACCCGATGAGTACGAATGCGAAGGCTGCGATAATCAATGATATGTATATGAAAGGTTTGTATCTCATTTTCGGCTCCATTAAACCAGAGGTTTGGTGTGCTCACGAGCAAACCATATAAATATAACACAAAAAAAAAATTTATCAGGTTCCGGACAATATTATTTTAAAGGTCGTCAAAAGCCCTTTTGTTCTTATTTTCGGTTAAATAGAGATGTTCTTGACTCGAAGTCATGAGTGTGTTGCGGTCTCGTACTGTTGTATGAAGGCATAGGCTCTGCGGGTGGTACTGTGTCTTAATCCCCGTTTCTCATGACCAACAGCAAACTGTACGCAACGGGGCTTTTGGCGCTTTTCTCTCCATACACTTATCTAAAATACAGAAAAGCCGTTTATCAACTACGAGAAAACCGCACTAGCCCTCACCCTTCACCCTGGCAATTAAAGCCAACGCCTTGTACCCGTCCAGTGCGGAAGAGACAGGTTCCCTGTTCTGTTCACGTGCGCACAGCACCGCATCCGCCATCATGTTGGTAAAATAACCTGTCGGAAAAGGAGGGGGTGTTTTTTTTCTTAAGAGAGAGTTCATACCCTCGTAGTACGGACTCGGCCCGCTCTCATACTCCTCGTATGTTCCGTTACCTATCCTTATCCTGCCGTGTGAGAATATGAGGTCGAGCTCAAACGTCACATAGGTTCTCCCTGATGCAACTTCAAATACAACGGGGGTGTCGCAGGCTCTACCCATCACAAGGAGAGACTGCTGCTGAGAAAGATCGAACCTCTCGTTTTGTACGAGATCCAGGGTGGAACCGGTGAGGAAGTTTATGGTATCGATGAGGTGCGTGCCGTCGTCGAGTAGTATATCGTTTGCCTCTCTGTACCGGCCCATGTACAGCATGGCGTGTATGGAAAGAAGCTCGCCGTACGCTTTCATTTGTATTCGCTCTCTTGCCATGCGGTAGTCCGCCGAGTAGCGGCGCTCGTGATTGACGAGGATCTTTGTCCTGCGGTCCTTATGGAGCGCTGTAATAAGGTGGGCATCCTCCTCTGTTTCGGCGAGCGGTTTCTCGCAGACGATCATCCTCACCCCGTGCTGCACTGCGGTCCTCACGATTTCGAGGTGCGTATCTGGAGGTGTTGCGATATGGAGGATGTCGGGGTCTGTTTGGGACAGCATCTCCCCGGTATCCTGGTAGGTGTTTTTACAGTCCCACCTCTCCGCGAAGCGGGTTCTTCGGTCCTCCCTGATGTCGCACCCCGCAGCGAGCGTACAATCGGGATTATGGGCTATGGCCCCCGCATGGGTCGCGGGCTTTTCACGGAGCCGGTCGTCCTCGAGCAGTGATCCGATCCTTCCAAGACCTGCAATGGCACATCTAACCCGTTTCATTCTTTACTCCTCAGCGTTCGGACGGTGATGATATGCACACTCACCCCCACTGCGACGAGTGCCAGGATGATCCTGATAACGAGGCTGGATACCACAAAGACCGCGGAAATTCCGATGGTGACCCACAGGAGGGTGATTATCACAATCTTCGCGGGCAGCGGAATACCGCCCCCGCTCACATAGTTTTTAATGTATCTCCCGAAGAGCCGGTTGTGCATGATCCAGTAGTGGAGTCTCCTGGAGCTTCTGGCATAGAGAATTGCCGCGAGGATGAGAAAAGGAGTCGTCGGCAGAAGAGGCAGGAAGATGCCGATGATCCCGAGCCCGAGAGAGATCGTCCCCCCGGCAAAGAAGACCGCTTTCAGGAAGCCTTTAGACTCGTTCTGAATAGGGTTTTGTCTCATCGCTGTCTCTGGTTCGAGTACATCGGCCCCTATAATACCGTGGTCGAAAAAGACTATAAATAGTACGACCTTTTAAAATCGGATTATTCACCAGGAACCTGTCTATCAAGATAATAGGGGCAGGGAGCTGTATCAAACCTTAATGTTTCGGATTGTTTTTTTTCCAGGAGGCTGTATAATACCTGTTGCGCATATTTTGGAGGAGCATACCTGTCATGGCCCTTATACTGGGAAAGCTCGGGATCCTTTTTTTTCTTCTCTTTGCAGGATGCGGACCACTCTTTTCTGCTTCCATCGAAGAGGGAAGAGATCTCTTCAGGAGTAGAAAGCTCGATGATGCCATAAGGACCCTGCAGGTGGTAAAATGCAGCCTTCCCCCTCGGGAGAGTAAGGAGGCTTCCCTGCTTTTGGCGAAATGCTACTGGACGAAAGCCTGTCACTATACAGACGACAGTGATACGAGGTTCGAGCTTTTCGGGAAAGGGCTTGAGGAAATAGAGACCGCTCAGGAGGAGTTCGGAGAGGAAGCTTCCCTCTGTTACTGGAAGGCGATACTGACAGGAGAAAGGGCCAATGTACGGTTCACTCTCGAATCTTTCGGGGCAGCCGAGGTGATAGATGATCTGTGTCACAGGGTGATCGAGCTCGATCCGTCATATGAGAACGGAGGAGCATATCTCGCCCTCGGGAGGATGTACTACAAGCTTCCGAAACTCTTCGGGGGGGGGCTTGAGAAGTCTGTACAGTACCTTCTTTCCGCAAAGGCTTATATGGAGATGCTACCCCCTTCCGAGAGGACTCACACCGTATATCTGTTTCTCGCGGAGAGCTATATTGCGCTCGGAAAATACGAGAAGGCAAGGGTCGAGCTAAAAAACGGGCTTCGCTGTCGGAAAAACCCGGATGCGCCTCTTGAGGATGAGAAGGACTATGAGGAGATGAAGAGGCTTCTCTATGAACTGAACGCCAGGGACAAATAGTATGGACTGTCTCGTGACCCGGCAAAAACGGTGCTGTAAAACCTGTCGCCTCCTTGGCTCATTTCAGCTCTAATTGGAACGTTCGGGTGAGAGCAGTCGGCGGATTTTTTAACTCCATTGGTTTGAAACGGCTAAGGAGTCTATAATATACGGACAGACCGGTTTCTGCCGTTATTTTTGTATGAAACAGATGTTCGGGGCTCGACATAGGTTATAAAATATATTGATGGCAGCGAGATCCGTAAATAAAATCGACGGCCGGTTGCAGTTAATGATGAGGGATGGCCGGGCGATCGCTGTCTCTTGACAACCCGGAAAGGTATCACAGCAGGAGGTGAATATGGGCTCGAATGGTGCGAACATTATAGGAAAGGCGGCCGCTTTACGGGACCTTGTGGCTTATGGAGAGGGCAGCGTGGTGAGCAGGACCGTCATAGACAGAAAGGTCGGAACAGTCACGGTCTTTGCGTTCGATGATGGACAGGGTCTGAGCGAGCACAGGGCGCCGTATGATGCGCTCGTATATATCATCGAAGGGGAGGCCGATATCGCCATCTCCCAGAAGAGCAACATAATGAAAGAGGGAGAGATGATAGTGATGCCGGGAAACGAGCCCCACTCGGTGAAGGCCCGGACGAGGTTCAAGATGATGCTCGTCATGATACGGGAATAGCTGTTTTTCCCAAACCCTTCTTTCTCTTTTAGTACCTTAATACTGATTTTCTTGCTTTTTTCATCAAGAATGTGGCTTGTCCACATTAGGATAGTACGACAAACCCCCGTTTCTCACAAGTCACAAGCAACAAGCGGTCTTCTCGCATTAACTCCTTATACAGTACTGGCAGGTAGTTGGCCGGCCCCGTTGTTATCCGATTTGTGGAAAAACCGTATAAACGCCAGTTTCTGCCAAAAGACTGTAAAAAAGCAAGGAACGGGCGCTAACCCCCATCTATCACAGAGTAATGAAAAATATAAAGGAACGGGCGCTAACCCCTGTTTCTCCCGTTCAGCTGAAAATGAAAAGGAACGGGCGGTTAACGCTTTTTTGCCGTACACTTTAAATCTTATATTAGCCAATTAGTAGGAAAACCGCACTAATGGAATGCCGAAATCATCCGAAACTTAAGTAAGGATAATCCATCCCCGTCCACGGAGGAAACCGTATGGAAAAGACCGTTAAAGAACTGCTCATAGTACTCGATATTCTCATAGCCCACCACAGAGAGCTTCTGTCGTGCGAGCAGTCGAAGCTCGAGCTGATCATTGCGCAGGACTGGCAGGGGCTGGGAGAACAGCTCAAACGCTCCGAGCAGATCCTGAAGAGTGTGGAGACTGCGGAAAAGCTCAGGGTCAAACTGTTGAAACGGATCGGGTTCGAGGAAGACGCACAGATGAAGAAGGTCGCCGAGAACTTGCCGGAACAGGAAAAGGAAAAGCTCATGGACGGGGCGCTGATGCTTACAGCTCTGGTAAGGGACCTGAAATCGCTCAATACTCAGATACAGGATCTCCTCTCCAGCAGCCTCGAGGTAATCAACTTCTCCATCTCCCTCTTTCAGGGCACCGGGTCCGGCGGCAAGACCTACTGCATAAACGGAGAGGAAAAGAGAGAAGGGGAGCGGTACACCTCGCTGGTACTGGATACAAAGGTATAGAGAGGTCAAAATGTCATCCACTTTCGCAGGAATAGAGATAGGAAAGAGGGCGCTTCTGACTCATCAGGCAGCCCTGTATGTGACAGGCCATAATGTATCGAACGCAGAGACCGAGGGATATTCCAGGCAGAAGGTTACCCTCGAGGTGTTCGATCCGCTTTACGTGCCCGGTCTTACGCGTGAGCTCACCCCCGGTCAGATAGGACAGGGTGTGCAGATCGAAAAGATACTCCGTGCACGGGACATGCTCCTAGAGGACCGTATCCTGAGCGAGAAAAACGGTCTCTCATACTGGAAGTCGATGAGCGACTGGGTCCGCCAGGTCGAGCTCGTTCACAACGAACCCACCGATTCGAGCATCATGCACCTTCTGGACAGGTTCTGGGCGTCGTGGCAGGAGCTGGCAAACAATCCGGAGGAGACTGCGGCGAGAGAGGCCGTGCGTGAGAACGGGATCGCCCTGTCGAGGCACATAAACCATAACTACGAGGCGCTGAAGGCGATCCGGGACAACATAGAGTCGAACATCAGAATGCGGGTGGAGGAAATCAATGGGCTCGCTGCGAGCATCGCAAAGCTCAACCGCGAGATACTTCGGTCCGAATCGAGTGGTGACAATCCCAACGACCTATGGGACCGACGTGATCTGCTCGTCGGGCGGCTCTCCGATCTCGCCGATATCGGGATAGGACGGAGCGATAAGGACGAGTTCATCGTGTACATCGGAGGAAAACACCTTGTACAGGGTCAGCATCATGAACGGCTCGCACTGCTCGCCAACCCTGAAAACGAGGGGTACTCGGATGTCGTGTGGGAGACGGGTTCTGCCCCGCTGAAGGTGCAGTCCGGCGAATTGAGGGCGCTTCTGGACGCGCGGGACATCGAACTTCGCCAGCAGATCGATAAAATGGACCTCTTTTCCGTGAACCTTATCGACCTCGTTAACTCCGTACACCGCAGGGGGTTCGGCCTGAACCTCAGGACCGGTATAGATTTCTTCAGGGAGAATCCGATCTCGGTGAACCGGATCGGAGACCACGACTTCAACAGGGACGGATTACTCGACGGTACCGCGATATTTCGTATAACGGGAAGCAATACGGTGGCGAAGGATGATGTCGTCGGGCTGAACGGTACGTTACGGCTTTCGGACGGTATCGAGGTTGAGTACAGGAATACCGACACCGTTTACGAAATTATGACGAGGGTGAACAACTCGGACGCAGATATAAATCTCTACATCAACCCGGACGGCAGGCTTGTATCGAAGTCGGATAATCCGGGCCAGAACATCTCACACCTCGAGGATTCCGGGGACTTTCTCGTGGGGTACGCCGGGATACTTCGGGGTTCCGGAGCTGACGGGGCCTTCGACGCAGGCGAGGTCGGCGGTTCGGCCAGGATCTCAGAAGAATTCATGGTAACGCAGTACACCCATCCCTCCTCATGGATGATGGTGGACAGCAGGATACTGGGAGAGGTTGAATCCATCGCCGCAAGCACAGGGACGGACTTTACCGGTGACGGCAGCCCGGACATCTCGAACGGGGCCGGGAACGGCGATAACGCCCTCAAGATAGCCGGCATACGGTTCGACGAGGTGATGATCGGCAGGAGTACGACCGTAAACGAGTTCTACCAGGCTCTCATCGCGGAGACCGGTCTCAGGGGAGAGCGTTCCCAGACCGAGACACAAAACAGGGAGCTTCTCGTAGAGAATCTGGAAAATTTGAGGAAATCGATCTCCGGGGTCAACATCGACGAGGAACTCGTGAACCTCGTGAAGTTCCAGCACGGGTACGCTGCGGCTGCACGGTTCGTTCAAGAGGTAAACCGGATGCTCGATACCCTTATAAACAGAATATAGACATATAGAGGAATAGGATGAGAATTACACAGGGAATGATAGGTGACAACCTCATCAACATAGTGAAGCGAAACTCGGAAGCAATGCTCAAGCTTCAGAACAATATCGCGACAGGGAAAAAGGCGAGGCTCCCGCGGGAAGATCCTGTCGGGGTAAGTAACTCGATAGTCTACAACCGCGCTCTTTTCGAGCTCAAGCAGTGGGAGAGGAACATCGACGACGGGAAGAGCAGGATCAATGTTGCGGACAGTGCACTCGGCTCCGCCACCGATATCCTGCAGAGGATGAGAGAGCTCGCCGTGCAGGGAGCGAACGGTCCGTACTCCAAGGAGGACCGCGCCAAGATCGCTGTTGAGGTGGAAGAGCTTCTCGATGAGCTCGTGAACATCGCAAACACGAAGTACAAGGGGAAGGCGGTTTTCTCGGGAAACGATACCCTCGAGGACCCGTTCAGAGTGCGAAGAACATTCTCCAAATATGCGGGACGGGAGGTCATCGACAGCGTTGATTATTACGGAGATATAGGAAAACAGAACAGGGAAATATCGCGGGGAGACATCCTGCCGGTCAATGTTCCAGGTAACGAGGTCTTCTGGGCCGAGAACTCGATGCTGTTTTCGGCTGTCGACGCGACGGACTACATTGTGAACACCGAGTCCGTGGTACGGATCAATGGAACAGAAGTGCGCCTCGAAGCCGGCGACAACATAGAGATGATAGTGAACCGCATCAATGACGCGCATGTCCCCGTACGGGCGTCGGTCAACAGGATGAACGGTGGCATCATCATCGAGACCTCTTCAGCGAGAGATATCTGGGTGGAGGATATCGAGGGGAGCACCGTCATGAGGGACCTCGGAGTTATCTCGGG